>MDSV01106545.1_pt1 | contig 20704 bp, 16 predicted proteins | sample 810851 | NCBI WGS metagenome assembly MDSV01 (sample SAMN05326640, study PRJNA326480) | marine metagenome | isolation source: seawater | place: Atlantic Ocean: North East | collected 2012 | reverse complement strand
ATCATGGCATTGTGGGGCTAATAATAGTTAAAAAATTTAAAAAATTCCTTTATGTGAACACATTTTTAATGAGTTGTAGAGTTATGGGAAGATATTTAGAAAATTGGATATTAGATCAAATTCAAAAAATAGGAAAAAAGAATAATATTAATAAAATTATTTTTGAACACATAGAAAATTCAAAAAATAAAAATTTAATAAGTGATTTTATAAAAAAAAATAATTTATCTTTTTTGGGTAAGAAAAATAGGTGTCAATTTCTAAAAGATTTTAGTTTTTCTGAATTCAATAAAAAGTCAAAATTTTACGAATTAGACACAAAAAAGAAAGTTAAGAATATTTCAATTTATTAATTTGTTCAGTTTTATAATATGATAAAAAAAATACCTTACGGCAAACAATTCATAGATAATAAAGACATTAATTTAGTAAAACAGTCATTAAAGGGTAAATATATTACAACTGGAAATTTTGTTAATTTATTTGAAAAAGAAATTAAAAAAAAAACTGGAAGTAAATTTGCTCTTTCCTGTGTAAATGGAACAGCCGGTCTTCATTTGGCTCTTCTAAGTTTGAAACTCAAAAAAAATGATGTAGTTATAATGCCGGCTATTAATTTTATTTCCTCATATCGAGTAGCGGAATTACTTAATCTTAAAATTTTTCTTGCTGATGTTGATCCTTTAAGTGGCCAAATGACACCTGCGAATGTAGAGAGTTGTATTAAAAAAAATAAAATAAAAAAGATCAAAGTTATTATTACTATGTACCTTGGAGGTTATATTGAAAATAACTTAAATTTTTTTGAACTTAAAAAAAAATATAAATGTTTTTTAGTTGAGGATGCTTGCCACGCTTTAGGTGCAAAATATAAATTCAAGAATAGTTATTACAGTTTGGGTTCGTGTAAACATTCAGATATTGCTGTTTTTTCTTTTCATCCAGTAAAAAACATCACTACTGGTGAAGGTGGAGCTATCCTTACAAACAATAATATATTAGCTAAAAGGATTGCATTATTTCGCAACCATGGAATGTTAAAAAGTAAAAATTATTGGAAGTACGATATAAAAGATTTAGGATATAATTATAGATTAAGTGACATCAATTGCGCTCTTGGATTAAGCCAACTTAGAAAATTAGATAAATTTATTAAAAAGAGAAAAGAAATATTTTTAAATTATAATAAAAATTTTAAAAAATTTAATCAAATTAATCTTTATAACTACTCAAATAAAAATAATGGTTATCATCTTTACATTCTTTCTATTAATTATAACAAATTAAAATGTTCTAAAGATAGTTTTATAAAGAAATTAATTAAAAAAGGTATAAATGTTCAATTTCACTATCCACCAATCTACTCTTTTTCTTTTTATAAAGATAAATATAAAGGAATTTTTAGAGGGTCAGAGCAATATTATAAAAATTCGTTTTCCATACCTATTTATTATTCGTTAAGTCAGAGTGATCAAAAATACATAGTAAGAAATATAATTAAAATAATTTATGAAAATTTAAAAAAATAATTTAATTTTTAAGTTTTATAAACTTATTTAGGTTGGGCTTGAAATAATTTGGACCTTTCATTACTTTTCCACTTTCATTATAAATTGGTTTACCATCAAGACCTAATTTACTCATATTTGAGTTTTGTACTTCTTCAAAACATTGGTCCAAATCAATTCCAAAAGCATGTCCAGCTCCATAAGTAACATACAATATATCTGTCAAAGCATCTGCCACTTCTTTGATGTCTCTATTTTTAATAGCTTGGTTTAACTCATCTAATTCTTCTTTAATTAATTCAGAACGTAATTTTACTATTTTTTCTTCTGGAAATTCAGCTATGTCTTTAACTTCCTGGCCAAATGTCTGCATAAATTTTTTTACTCTATTGAAATTGCTCATATAATCTCCATTTGTAAATTGTAGAACTTTAAAACAGAGTGTATTATAGCAAAGAATCAACAATGAAATATAGAATAGAATTTGATAGTATTGGGAAAATTAAAGTACCTGGTGATAAGTATTGGGGAGCTTCTACTGAAAGATCAAAAAAATATTTTAATATTGGAGATTTTTTAGTTAGACCAATAGTTATTCATTCTATAGCAGTAATCAAAAAAGCAGCAGCTTTAGTTAATTCAAAAAATAAAGATTTAGATACAAAAATTGCTAAATATATAATTAAAGCAGCCGATGAAGTAATCAAAGGGAAACATGACTCTCACTTTCCCCTTAAGGTTTGGCAAACCGGTTCGGGTACTCAAACAAACATGAATGTTAATGAAGTTATAGCTAATAGAGCTATTGAAATGATGGGTGGAAAATTAGGAACAAAAAAACCAGTTCATCCAAATGATCATGTAAATAAATCACAATCAACTAATGATGTGTTTCCATCTGCAATGCACATTGCTATAGCAGTTAAGGTCAAAGAAAAACTTTTACCATCTTTATATTTACTTGAAAAAGAATTATCTAAAAAAGTTAAAGGATTTAGTAAAATAGTTAAATTAGGAAGAACTCATTTGCAAGACGCAACACCTTTGACTTTAGGACAGGAATTTTCTGGGTATCATTTTCAATTAAAAGAGGCGATAAAAAGAATAGAAAAAGCATTAGAAGAAATTTATTATTTAGCTCAAGGTGGAACCGCGGTTGGAACCGGACTTAATACTAAAAAAAATTTCGATAAGAAAATAATTAATGAAATAAAAAAAATTACAAAATTACCATTTAAAGTATCGCCAAATAAATTTGCAGCTTTAGCAACGCATGATCCAATAGTGAACTTTTCAGGGACAATGAATACTGCAGCAGTTTGTTTAATGAAAATTGCTAACGACATTAGATTTTTAGGTTCTGGTCCTAGAGCGGGATACGGTGAATTAATATTGCCATCCAACGAACCAGGATCTTCAATAATGCCCGGCAAAGTCAACCCGACTCAATCAGAAGCTGTCACGATGGTTTGTGTAAAAGTAATTGGTAACCATAATGGAATAACTATGGCTGGATCCCATGGACATTTTGAATTGAATGTTTTTAAACCTTTAATCATTCATAACATTTTACAATCAATTGAAATCATGTCTGACTCTGCTAAAACGTTTGCCCTGTATTGTGTAAGAGGTTTAAAAGCGGATACAAAAAGAATTAAATACTTACTAGACAATTCTTTAATGTTAGTTACGGCTTTAGCTCCAAAAATAGGTTATGATAAAGCTGCTAAAATAGCAAAAGAGGCTCATAAAAAAGGCACAACGTTAAAGGATCAGGTTATTAAATCTGGCGTACTTACTGAGAAAGAGTACGATAAAATAATGAATCCTATGCTAATGACAAAACCTAAAAAATAAATTAAATACTTTTTAAAAATTTTTCCAAGAGCTTATTATCAAAAACTTTTTTCAAATCCCCTTTGATAAATTTTGTATTGAGAATTTTTTCATGATAATTAATTTCTTCATCATTTAATTTTTTATCGTTTAATTGCATCTTTAAAATTTGAATTTTATTAGTAGATGGTATTAAATTTCCATTTATTTGAATTTCATTGTCTATTTTTTTTTTATACTTAAACACATGTGTTAAATTAAATTCAATTTTTTTATAATCATAATTTTTTCCAAAAGTTAAGTTAAAAACAATATTTCTATTTTTTTTATTTAATTTTACGTTTTCAATTTTTATTAAACCATTTTGAAAATTAATTTCACCTAAAAACTTTTTCGGATAGTTAAAATTTATTTTTCCGTTAAGTTTTTTAATAAGCTTGAAATTTTTGGTTTCATCTAGATTATTAGAGCTTAGAAATAAAGGTAGTATTTTCTCTAGATTTATCATTGATAATTTTAAGTTTAAGTCAAAAAGTAGTGTTGGATTGAGTGTTATGTCTCCTCCAATAAACGTATTTAAATAATTACCTCTAAAAAAACTATTTTGTAATTTATATTTCTTATCTTTTAGAAAGTTTAATTGTAAATAATTATTTAATATTTCTATACTTATATTTCCTTCAAGTATTTTTGATTTTTTTTCACTAAAATTAAGTTTAATTTTAGAGTCTATTCCAGGTATTTTTGCAAAGAAAATATTTTCATCTTTATTGTTACTAATCAGGCTTAAAGATATTTCTTCATTTAAAATTAAACCTTTGACGTCTAATTTATTTTTTTTAGACTCCGATTTTAAATTAAAATCTGCGTTTTTAATTATTAAAATTTCTTTATTATTAACGAAAAATACTAGATTGCTTTTTTTAAAAGATATTCTTTTTTTATTTTTGTTTATTAAAGCTATTAATTTTTTTGTTTTATTTACATCAAAACTAAAATTTTTACTTTTAATATGAATTTTATTATAGCTAGATTTATTAAAATTAATTATATCATTTAATTTTAAAATTATTTGTATTTGGCTATCTTCAGATATAATTATTTTATCACCTATTTCAAAACTCGTATTTGATAAAATTAATCTTGGGGAGGGAAAAATTTTATAATTTATATCAGATATTTTACTAATTTTAATATTATTATTTTCTAATAAAATATTATCAATTAATCCTTTTTTATTTTCATAATTAAAAAATTTTGGTGCGGAAAAATATATGATACCTAACGATACACAGAACGCTGTAATATAAAGCATTACAAGTATCTTGTTGTATTTAATGCTTTCATTAAAATACATCTTGATATTTTTAAGCTTTTTATTGATATAAAAGTTTTTGTTATAAAATGTCATATTTTATATTATTTAATATGTTTGTATAAGTAGTATATTATTAAAAAATTCAATTTTATGAACTCTATAAATAAATTATTAGAAAATTTAAACAAGGAACAAAAAGAAGCTGTTCTAAGCACTGAAGGCCCGAACCTAGTTGTTGCTGGGGCTGGCTCTGGTAAAACAAAGGTTTTAACAACCAGATTAGCTCATATAATTAACGAAAAAAAAGCTTGGCCAAATCAAATACTATGCGTAACTTTTACTAATAAAGCTGCAAAAGAAATGCAAAACAGAGTGTTGAATTATGTTCAAGAAAAATCAACTTCGGTACCTTGGCTTGGAACTTTTCATTCTATAAGTGTAAAATTTTTAAGGAGGCATGCAGAAGCTATAGGCTTAAAGGGTAATTTTACTATTATAGATACAGATGATCAAAAAAAAATAGTGAGAAGTATTTGCAAGGCAGAGGATATAGATGCAAAAAAAATTACACCTCAATTTATTCTTTCTTTTATTGATAAATGGAAAAATAAAGGATTACTCCCCGAAGATGTTAAAGAAGATAAATTTAATGGTTTAGAAAAATCAATTTTTAAGGTTTATAAAATTTACCAATCTAAAATTCGGGATCTTAATGCCTGTGATTTTGGTGACTTAATTCTATACTGTGTGAAATTATTTGAAAATAATCCAGATATTAAAAAAATATATAATACTAATTTTAAATATATTTTAGTGGATGAGTTTCAGGATACTAATTTTATTCAAAATAAGTGGTTAAATCTTTTAGTGAATGAAAATAAAAATATTTGCTGCGTTGGTGATGACGATCAGTCAATTTATAGCTGGAGAGGAGCTGAAATAAAAAATTTTTTAACTTTTGATACAATTTATAAAAATTGCAAGGTATTTAAATTAGAACAAAATTACAGGTCTACAAGAAATATACTTGATACAGCGTCTAATTTAATATCGCACAATAGTGGTAGAGTAGAAAAAAAATTATGGTCTTCTGGTCAAGATGGTGAAAAAGTAAAACTAAACTGCTACCATACTGGTCGAGAAGAAGCGGAAGCTATTAGTGATTTAGCTGAAAATAAATTAAAAAAAATATATTCTTTAAATAATGTTGCGATACTAGTCAGGGCCATTTATCAGACTCGTGAATTTGAGGAGAGATTTCTTAAAGTCGGTCTGGGTTATAGAGTTTTGGGAGGAACTCGATTTTATGAAAGGGCAGAAATAAAAGATGCTGTTGCGTATCTAAGAATAATAAATCAAAAATTTGATGATTTAGCTCTTGAAAGAGTAATTGAAAATCCCAGAAGAGGTGTTGGAGAAAATACTCTTAAGCAATTATACAGTTATGGAAGTCAAAACAAATTATGTCTAGAAGACTCAATAAAAAAAAGTTTAGAAAATGATAACTTAAAACCAAAGATAAAAACTAGTTTATCGCAATTAATAAAGATGATTGATAAATGGAGGTTAGATTCAAAAAAAAATAAACACTACGATCTTTTAAAAATTATACTAGATGAGTCTGGTTACTCTGAAATGCTCAAAAATAAAAAAGATTTAGAAAATGAGAATAGATTAGAAAATATTAAAGAACTGCTTAGAGCAATGCATGACTATGATAATTTACAATCATTCCTAGAACATGTGGCTTTGGCAACTTCGATAGACAAAGAATGGGAAGGAGAAAAAATTAACTTAATGACTATGCATTCAGCAAAGGGTCTTGAATTTGACGTAGTTTTTTTACCGGGATGGGAAGAGGGTTTGTTTCCACATCAAAAATCTTTGGAGGAAAAAGGTGACTCAGCTTTAGAGGAAGAAAGAAGGTTGGCATACGTAGGAATTACAAGAGCAAAAAAAGAAGCTTATTTATCTTTTGCGATGAAGAGATCATATCATGGAGATTGGATGGATGCATTGCCTTCGAGATTTATTAATGAAATACCAGACGAAAATGTCGATAAAAACGAAATAAATATTGAACCACAAAATGAGATTGATTTTGAATTTGACCAAGATAATTATGTTGATTTTAACAATGAGTACAGAAGTCCTGGCTGGGAAAGATTAAAAAAAAATAAAACCTTAAAATGGAAAAAATAATAAAACTAAGAGAGCTTATTCAAAAATTCAAACTTGATGGATATATTGTTCCAAAAAATAACAATTTTTTTGGTGAATATGTGACTGCCCCAGAGGATAATTTAAAATATATTTCCAATTTTACAGGCTCAGCAGGTTTTGCAGTGATTCTGAAAAATAAAAATTATTTATTTATAGATGGCAGGTATACTATCCAAGCAAAAATACAGTCTGGAAAAGATTATAAAATTTGTACTATCCCTCAAAAATATCCTTTTACTATATTTAAGAATAAAAATATTAAACTTGGATTTGATCCCAAATTACATACGGAAGGGTCTTTGAAAAGGCTATTTGGCAATTCTAAAATTAAACTTAAACCAATTGATCAAAATTTAATTGATATAATTTGGAAAAGAAAAAAAAATAAAAATATTAAGCCTTTTTACTTAATCAAAAATAAAGATGCCGGCGCAAATATCCAGGTTAAGTTAAATACTTTGATTAAAATAATAAAAAAAAACAAAGCTGATTATTTGTTCGCCACTGCCCCTGAAAATATTTCGTGGTTATTAAATATTAGAGGAAGAGACACCGAATATTCTCCACTTGCATATGCACATGCTACTATTGACAAAAAAGGAAATGTAAATTTATTTTGTAATTTAAAAAAAATTAATAATTCTTTTAAATCAAAATTAGGAAAAAATGTTAAAATTACCAATTTTGATTCATTGCCGAATATAATTCAAAAAATGTCAAAAAAGAAAATTTTAGTAGACTCTCTTACATGCTCTATTTTTTATAAATCAATTATAAAAAAAAATAATTACATTCTATTAAAGCCGGATCCTATATATTACTTAAAATCATTAAAAAATAATATTGAAATACATAATACTGTAAAGTCACATATATATGATGGTGCAGCTTTAACTAAGTTTATATTTTGGTTAAAAAATAATTTTAAATCAAAAAAAATAACTGAAATATCAGCTCAAAAAAAATTACTAGAATTTAGAAAAAAAAATAAATCTTTTAAGTTTCTAAGTTTCCCAACAATTTCAGGTTCTGGTCCTAACAGTGCGATTATTCACTACAAAGCAGACAAAAAAAGTAATCGCTTATTAACTAAAGGCGATGTTTACTTGGTGGACTCAGGTGGTCAATATTCTTTTGGTACTACCGATGTCACAAGAACTTTATCTCTTGATGTAAAAAATCGAAAAATTAAAGAAATATTCACTCGAGTATTGAAAGGTCATATAGCAGTCGCAACATACAAACTGAAAAAAGATTCCTTTGGAGCAAAAATTGATGAAGTTGCACGTAAATATCTTAAAGATATTAAATTAGATTATCCTCATGGCACAGGTCATGGTGTAGGTTATTTTTCTAACGTTCATGAAGGACCTCAAGCCATTTCGAAAGGAAATAAGGTAAAATTTAAAGCTGGAATGATAATTTCTAATGAACCAGGTTATTATAAAAAAAATGATTTTGGTATTAGAATTGAAAATTTAATTTATGTTAAAAAAAATAGAAATAAATTAATGTTTGAGAATTTAACTTTAGCTCCTATCGATAAAACGCTTATAGAAAAAAAACTATTAACTAAATTAGAGAGGAATTGGCTTAATAATTATCATAAAAATGTATTTGATAATTTAAAAAAATTCATGAGTAGTTTTGAATTAAGGCAATTAAAACAAGCATGTTCAAATATTTAAGAGCTTATACCAATCACTCTCTGAAATAACTTTTACACCAATTTCTTTGGCTTTAATTATTTTTGACTTTGTTGGCTTACTATTGCCTGCAACAAGAATATCAAGTTTTTTGGATACGCTGCCAAGTACTTTGCCCCCATTTTCCTCTACTTTGGATTTAGCTTCGGATCTACTAACTTTTGTAAATCCGCCAGTAAACATAATTGTTTTACCACTTAATTTCCCGTCTTTATTTTGAACTTTAGACTCTTCTATATTTAACTTTTTAATTAATCTAAGAATAACTTCACAATTTTTTTCGTTAGAAAAAAAATCTTCTAATGATTTTAATTGAGCAGATCCAATACCATCTAATTCAGAAATATTTTTTAGTATTATTTCTCTTTTGGAAATACTAAAAAGATCAGAAAATTTACTTATGTTGGTAAAATAATTTGCTAATAATTTCGCATTTTCTTGACCAATATGTCTTATTCCTAATGAATAAATAAATTTATCAAGAAAAATTTTAGAAGATTTTTTGATTGAATTTTTCAGATTCATTACTGAAGTCTCACCCCAACCATCTAAATTGGCTATCTTCTTATAGTTTAAACTAAAAATATCCGAAGAAGATCGTATCAATTTTAATTCCCAAAATTTATCTATTACTTTTTTTCCTAAACCATCAATATTAAAAGCATCTTTAGAAACAAAGTGTTTAAGTTTTTCTTTTGCTATATATTGACACTTATACTCTTTATCGGGACATCTTCTTACAGCATCTATTTTTTTAGTAGTAGTATTAATTTCTTTGATAGTTTCTGAACCACAAGAAGGGCATTTAATGGGAAAAGTAAATTTTTTTAAATTTTTTTTTCTTTTATTTAAATCTACAGACACTACTTGAGGAATTACATCTCCTGCTCTTTGAATTGTCACAAAGTCTCCTATTCTAATATCTTTTCTTATTATTTCGTCTTCATTGTGAAGCGTGGCATTAGATACGACCACTCCCCCTACTGTAACGGAGTCTACCTTAGCAACAGGAGTTAATGCACCTGTTCGTCCAACTTGAATAACTATGTCGTTAATTCTAGTGGTAGCTTTAACTGAAGAAAATTTATATGCTATAGCCCATCTTGGAGAGTTAGATGTATTACCTAATCTTGTTTGTAGGGAAAGATCGTCGATTTTTATTACAAGGCCATCAATATCATAGTCCAGATCTGATCTAATAGACTCTATCAAATTGTGCTGATTTTTAATTTCTTCTATATTTTTAGCTAAAAAATTATGGGAATTAGTTATAAATCCCCACTTACTAATTTTTTTCAAAAAATCTGATTGATTTTTGATTTTTAAATTTTTTATTTCACCAAATCCATAAGCAGTAAACTGTAATGGAATATTTGCAGTAACTAATGAATCTTTTTGTCTTAAAGATCCTCCGGCAGCGTTTCTAGGATTTGCAAATTTATCTTTTATTTTTTCAAAATCTTTTTTTCCAATATAAACTTCTCCTCGTATCTCAAGAGTAGCTGGAATATCATCACCACTAATTTTTTTTGGAATCTGCTTAATAGTTTTTAGATTTTCAAGAATATCCTCTCCGATTTCACCGTCTCCTCTTGATAAACCTTTGACTAATTTTCCGTTTTCATAAGTCAGTGAAGCAGAAATACCATCTATTTTGGGTTCTAAAGAGAAAGAAAAATTTATATCTTTGTTATTTAAATAGTTTTTAATTTTTTTAATAAAATCTTTAATGTCTTCGATATCAAAAGCATTAGCTAATGATAACATAGGTTTAGTGTGTTTTATTTTTTTAAATTTATCTGAGGCCTTAAAACCAACATTTTTTGTTACGGTACTATATTTCTTTAAAAAGGGATTATTTTTTTCAAGCTTAATTAGTTCTTGTTTTTTTTCATCATATTCATAATCGGTAACTTTTGGACTATCCTTTGCATAATAAAATTTATTATATTTTTCTACTAGTTTTGATTTTTTAAGATAATTTTTAATAATTTCATCTCTAACTTTTGCCATAGTGCTTATTTAAGTATTTTTTTCAAAGTTCTTTTGATCAAGCTCTCATTCTTTTTTTCTTTAAATTTATTTTTTATTTTATATTCTTTATTAAGTATTTTATACGACTGCTGATACCATTCCCCAGAGTTATAATTATAACCTAGTAAAATTGCAGCAGATTTCGCTTCTTCTGTTAAGCCAATTTTATAATATATCTCCACTAACCTATGTAGAGCTTCTTCGATAAACACTGTTTCAGAGTATTCTTCCACAATAACCTTTAATCTATTTATTGCGGGTATCCATTTTTGAACTTCTATATAATATTTAGCAATATATAGTTCTTTTGCAGCAAGTTGATTATTTATTAAATCTAATTTAAATTTTAAATCAATCGCATACTCTGTGTCGGGATATTTTTCTAAAAAAAAATTAATTTTCTCTCTTGATTTAAGTAAAGGACTTATATCTTTTTTTTCATCTAAAATTTGTTCATATAATATTATAGCTGATAAATAATGAGCGTAAGCAATATTTTTATCTGCTGGATAATTTAAAATAAATCGTTCTAAGCTTGATGTTGCTTCTGGATAAAAGTTAATTATGTACAAACAATAGGAAGACATTAATGAGGCTTTGGCTGCGTATTCTATTTTTGGTAAAATTGACTCTGCCTCACTAAATTTTTTTGAAGCATATAAATAGTCTCCATCATTCATAAGGCCAATCGCTTCCTCATAAATTTCATAGGATTTTTCTTTTCCTGCAGGAACACTAACCTCGGCTAGGTCTTTACTAGAACAAGAAAAAAGAAATGTGGAAATTATGACTATATAAAATATTTTTTTATACATTAACTTACTCTTATCAAATAAAATTAATTAGGTAAATTTTAAGTTTAACTAAGCGTTTACTGCTAGCTTATTTACTGATGTTTTGAAAATTGTTTTGGCATTCACTCTGTCATCAAATTTAACTACCATGAAATTTGATGAATCTTTGAAGATATCTTTTAAAAACAAATTACTTAAACTGTGACCACCTTGGACACATTTAACAGTTCCAAGCATCCTGTATCCTGATAGTAAAAAATCACCAGCTAAGTCCAAAATTTTATGATTAACAAATTCCTTATTATTTCTTAATCCTTCTGAATTTAAAATTTCTTCATTTTTTACAACAATTGCATTCTCAAGAGATCCACCTTTTGCTAAGCCCAATTTTTTTATTTTTTCAATATCTTCATATAAACAAAAGGTTCTAGAATTATAAATTTCTTCTAGGTCTTGGCTTATAAAATTTACTGAATTTCTTTGATTGCCAATTATTGGATTATTATATTCTAATTTGAAATCTACTTTTAACCCTTCAGTATTTGGTTCAATCGAAATTGTTTTTTCATTGTCACTCATCTCTACTTTTTTGATAATCTTAAGATATTTTCTTTTTTCTTTCTGAGTTACAAGGCCAGTATCATTGATTAATTTTACAAACTCTTTTGATGACCCATCCATAATTGGAATTTCAGAGTTGTTTACCTCCACTAAGGCATTATCTATTCCTGTAATATAAAATGCCGCTAACAAATGTTCCACTGTTGAAATTTTATGACCAAATTCATTTTGCAAAGTTGTGCACAATTTAGCCGAACTCACATTTTTATAACTTGCCTGAATAATATTTTTGTCTTCTAAGTCTACTCTTTTAAAAATAATTCCGTGATTTTCACTTGCAGGTAAAACTTTAACTTTGCTACTTAGCCCACTATGAAGGCCAACACCTTCAAAAGTGACAGATTTTTGTAAAGTTTTTTGATTAACTTCAAACATTTAAAGACTATACAAAACTGCTAAACACTATTTAAGACAACTAATGTTTCAGAAAAATACAAGTTTATCTAATTAAACAAATCGGATAAAAATCTTGAAATTATTGACTTTTTGGTTTGTATAATGGGTATAGCCTCTTTTTCCCATCCTTTTCCTAACAATTCAGCAGCTCCAAGACAGGCTATATTTTTTTCAGTATCTACCTCATTGCTAAAAACTAATTTAAAATTATTTGGTATAATTTTTTCTACTATTTTTTTAAAATTCTTTAGATATTTCAGATTTTCAATACAAATATAGATGTCTTGATTTGTTTTTCTAAAATAGGCCAGATTAATGTTTTTTTCGTAAAAAATTTCAAATAATTCTTCAAACCTTGATTTTATCACCTCTATAACCAATTTTTCTTTCACCTCCCGAAAAGGTGAGTTTATAAAATATTTTTTATCTAAAAAATTTTCATTGTTATCAGATATTTTCTCTAAGTTTAATTTGTTTAACATGACTTCAACTTCTTCATATTTTAAAGAACAAAGTTTTGAAATATCTTTAATTATTATATCGACTCCAAAATTGAATTCTTGTGAAAAAATAAAAGACCTTTCTTTAAATAAATAAAGATTACTTCTTTTTTCACCTAGCCTAATAGATACAAAATTTTTATTTATAATATTTTTTGATAGTAAATTTATACCTTCGACAAATGGCCTTAAAACTATTCTATCAATGTTTAAACCACAGCGATTAATTAATAGCTTAATATTTTTTAGAACATTTTTTTCAACTAAAAAAAAAGTCATATTCTGGTTATAAAATTCTCCAAACAGACCCAAGGGCAAATTCTCTAAATTATCACTGTCAATAGAGAAACTGGAATTTAAAAGATGAACCAGTGAGAAATTTTTTTCCTTAGATGAAATTTCACTTTTAATATCATTAAGTATGTATGTGACATCATCCTTTGAAACTTTTGAACCGTTTAATTTTTTGTAACCACTTACATTCAAGCAGTTTATTTTGTCAGGATTGAAAATAATTGAAGTTGAAGCAAAAATAAATTCTATTTTTTCTTCTATTTCATTAATTATTTTTTTTATAATGTTAGATGCAGATTGAATATCAATAACTTTGCCATTTAAAATTCCCTCTGACTCAACTGTTCTTTCATGAATAATATTATAATTTAATCCTTCGTCATATTTTATAACAGAAAAAACAATTTTATAATCATCTAGTTCTATAAACAAATATGGTTTTTTAATTTGCATTTTTATTCCAAAATTAACTGATCTTTAATACGGTAGTCAAAAATTGAATATTTTTTAAAATTATCATTGTAGATAATATCATTCAAATTAGTTAAAGCCTCTAGATAATTTTTTTCAGGTAATTTAATTGTTTTACCATTTTTAAGAATAATATCCCATCTGCCAATATCAAAATAATAAAAAGCTTTGATTTGATCCTCTGGAAATTTATGATTTTTAATTTCTTTTAGAAATAAATCAAAGTTTTTTTGATTTCCGAAAATAATAGGCAAATTAGAATATTTTTTAACTTCAATATGTTGGAGTTTTTCATTTTTATCAGTTAGATAAAATTTTTCTTTTGCTAAAATTTGGAGAGCTACAGGTTTTTTTTCATAAATGTAAACCTTTAAAGTGTTAGGGTATATTTTTTTAATTTTAATATTTGAAATAAATTCATTGTTATGGATTTGATTTAAAATGTTGTTGCTATTAATAGATAATAAACTTTTACCTTCTAAATACTCTAAATTTTTTTTTAATTTTGAGCTGTCTATAACAACTGTATTTTCAATTATTATTTTTTTTACCTTAAAAAAATAGCTTTTCTTTCCTTTATCGTTAGAAGATTTATAGGTGGTTAAAAACAATAATAGAGCTATTAAAAAAAAAAATTTTACGGAACGTGTCATCTATTAATACTTGCATCATTAATAATATTTTTAACAAGGTTATTAAATGAGATACCTTTGTATTTTGCTATTTCAGGTACTAGTGATAAGTCTGTCATTCCAGGTTGTGTGTTAATTTCTAAAAGTAAAAATTTTCCTTTTTCTAATTTAAAGTCCGACCGCGTGATGCCTCTGCACTTTAAAAGTTTATGAGCCTTTACTGCTAATTTTAAAACCTTACTATATTGACTCTTGCTAATATTCGCGGGCATAATATGTTTTGTTTTTGCAGATTTAGAATATTTTGCTTTATAATCATAAAATATCCTTTTTGGTTGTAGTTCTATAGCTCCTAAAGCTTTACCATTCATTACAGCAACTTGTATTTCTTGTCCCTTTATAAATCTTTCAACTATCATCGATTTATAATTCTTTAAAAGTAGAGTCGAAAATTTATTAAGATCATTAAAACTATTACATATCTTTACTCCAATACTAGAACCTTCATCTGATGGTTTAATAACAAGAGGGTATTTAAGTTTGTATTTTAATAATAATTTTTTTATAAACTTAGTTGAAAAATTAATTGAATTGAAAGCAAAGTATTCTGGTGTTTTTATATTGTTTTTTTTAAAAAATTCTTTTGATGTAATTTTATCCATAGCATTCATTGAAGAAATAATTCCTGAGTGAGTGTAAGGAGTCTTAAAATACTCAAAATAACTTTGAGCATTTCCATCTTCACCATCTTTACCATGAAGTGCATTGAAAATTATGTCTATTTTCATGTTTTTGATTTTTCTTAAGTGATCTTTTGCTGGATCAAAAATTTCTACATTATGGCCTAGTGATTTTAAAGCTTTAATACATGCTTTTCCTGATTTTAAACTTACCTCTCTCTCCTTCGAAGTTCCACCAAGGACAACTAAAATTTTTTTCTTCTTTTTATTTATCATATCCAATAATTTTAATTTCTAACTCCAATTTTATATTGGTCATTTCAAGCACTTTTTTTTGTACCTTAGATATCAATTGTTCAATATCATTTGAGGTAGCTTTTCCATTGTTAATAAAAAAATTGCTGTGTTTCTCAGATATTTTAGCGTCGCCGACTTTAAAATTATTACATCCTGAATTTTTTATTAATTCCCAAGCTTTTTGATTAGATGGATTTTTAAATGTACTTCCACAAGTTTTGATTTGACTAGGTTGAGCCAATTTTTTCTTTTTTAAAATGTCTTCTTGTTTTTTTTTAATCTCACTTATAGAAAGTTTTTTTCCTATAAATTGTGCACTTAAAATAATTAAATCACTAGATAAATTACTGCCACGATAAACAAAGTTGATATCTTTAGCAGGTAGCTCTTTAATACAACCTTTAAGGTCAATAACTTTAACAGAGTGTAAAATTTCAGATACTTCTTTACCAAAGCATCCACTATTCATTTTTATAGCACCTCCTATAGACCCAGGTATTCCAGATAAAAATTCCATCCCGCTTAAAGAATTTTCTGTTGCGTAATTAGATAGTTTCTTGTCTAAAGTAGCCGCTCCAGCCTCTATAATGTTATTATTTCGAAGTTTTAAATATGAAAATTTAGAACTTAACTTTATTGTGACGTTTTTTACCCCACCGTCTCTTATTAATGTATTTGAACCTGCTCCTAATATATTAATAGACTTTAATTTATTTTTTTTTAAAAAACTTGTTAATTCCTCAATATTATCTGGTTTAAATAAAATATCTGCTTTCCCACCTAAATTGAACCAGCTGTATTTAGACAAAATTTCATTAAATAAAATTTTTTTGCCAAATTGTTTTTTCATTTCTTGTAATGTTTCAATCATAAAATGTCTTTTAAATTATAAATCCATTTTGAAATACTGCCAGCTCCCATGCCTATTACTATTTCATCATAAAACAAGTTTTTTCTAAAATATTTAGTAAGTTCAGTTTCATTATTAATATTAACAACTTGTACTTTTGAAAATTTTTTAATTAAATCTGCAAACTTATTTTGGTTGTAAAGTTTATTTTTTTTTTCACCTGCAGCATAAACTGGACACAAAATTACTTGATTAGCTTTTCTAAAACTTTTAGCAAATTCTTTTTTTAAAGTCGTTACTCTTGAATATCTATGTGGTTGAAATACTACTAGAATTTTTCTTTCTTTTGATATTTTTTTTACTCCTTCTAATACTGACTCTATTTCCGTAGGATGATGAGCATAATCATCGTAAAACTCAATTTTATTTTTTTTAAAAACTTTTGTCAATCTTCTTTGGACGCCAGAAAAATTTTTTAAAGCTTTCTTTATTGTTAAAATATTTATTCCTAAATTTAAACAAACACCTATTGCTGCTGTAGCATTGAGAATATTATAATTTCCCATTAATTTTAAAAAAATATTTCTTATATAAATTGTTCTTAATCCAAGATTTTGTACTTTTAAATCAAATTTTAAATAATCTATACCATATCTTGGATTTAAAATTTGATAATTTGAATTTTTGCAAAAACCATAAGTTAAATAGTTTTTTATTTTTGTTTTATTAATTAATTTTCTTAAATTTAGATTATCTAAACACAATATCGCTTTCCCTATTGGAGGTGTTTTGTTTATAAATTTTGAAAATGCAATTTTTAAATTTTCATAATTTTTATAATAATCTAAATGTTCTTTATCTACATTAGTTACTATTGAATAACTTATTGGTACTTTTAAAAAACTTCCATCAGATTCATCAGCCTCAATAACTGCCCATTCTCCTTTTCCTAATTTTGCGTTATTTTTTATAGAATTAATTACTCCTCCATTAATTATTGTAGGATCCAATTTAGCAGTAGACAGTATTTTAGCTACTAAAGAGGTGGTAGTCGTTTTGCCGTGTGAACCTGTAATTATAATATTTTTTTTCAATGCAACTATATTTGAGAGCATATCTATCCGGTCAAAGGACGGTATACCTTTTATGGAAGCTTCTAATAATTCCACATTGTTTTTTTTTATTGCTGATGATCTGACTATTATAGTGGCATTTGAAATATTTTTTTTAGAATGGCCTTGAAAAAACTTTATGCCAGCCCTTCTACAATTGTCAGTATTTTTATTGATATTCAAATCACTGCCTTGTACTTTAAAGCCCATATTTTTCATGATTTGGGCCAAACCACTCATGCCTATACCTCCTAAACCTATAAAATGTACAACTTCTTTTTTTCCAAGATTAATTTTTGTCATTGATTAGTTTTTCAATTTCACTTTTAATTTTTTTAAAAACATTTTTATCAGAATATTTTTTTTGATTATTGATAATTCTCTTTAAGATTTCTTTATCTTTATAAATTAATTTTATCAACGAAAATAATTTGGATTTAACCTCATTTTCATTTAACAAAAAACTATACCCTTTATTTTTAAAATAAATAGCATTTTTCTCTTGATGATTGTCGGCAGCATATGGATATGGAATAGAAACAAAAGGTATATTACAGTTCAATAGCTCAGAAATAATTGAAGAACCAGACCTAGTTATTACAAAGTCAACTTTATAGAAGTATTCTTGTATATTTTTACTAAAACTAAACAATTTATGTTCTATATTGGGTGAGTTATATTCTCTTTTAATTTTTTTTTCCTGACCAGCAGTACACTGTTGAAACACTCTAATTTTTAATCCATCTTTTGAGCATTTGTTTAAAATTTCTGGAAGTATATCTCCGAAAGATTTTGCTGCCTGGCTTCCTCCTAGTATCAATATATTAAATTTATTTTCTCTTGTTCTTTTTTTTCTTTTCTTAAAATTAAGTATTTCTTCTCTTAAGATATTCCCAGTTATAACTTTTTTATGATTATGTTTTTTTAAAATACCTTCTAATTCAGGGTAGGCTATTAAAATTTTATGAGCATAAGGTAAGAGATATTTGTTGCTTTTACCTAATAGTAAATTGTTTTCATAAATTATAAATGGTATTTTCAAAAACTTAGCCGCCATACATACTGGGAAGGAGGAGTAACCTCCCATTCCAAAAACCAAAAGGGGTTTAGACTTATTTAAAATAATTAACGATTTTAAAAATGAAAAGATTACTAAACATGCTGATAAAAAAGTATTATAAATATTTTTTTTGAATATAGTAGATGAATTATTTACAATTAATTTGAGTCCTTTATATTTTTTTAAAAATTTAAGTCCTCTTTTGTCTGTGATTACTTCGATGGAAAAAAAATTTTTTTGTAAATATTTTGCTAAACTATAAGCTGGAAACACATGGCCTCCAGTTCCACCAGTTGCAATTATAATTTTTTTATTTTTAAAAATCTTCATCTAAAAAACTTTTTTTGGTAAAATTTAATATTACACCTGCAAGTATTGCACTACCAATCATTGATGAACCTCCATAACTTAAAAAAGGTAAAGTCATACCTGTTGTTGGTAACAGGCCTGAATTTACACCGATATGAATAAAAGTCTGAAAAATTAGTATTGTTGACAATCCACAGAGTGATATTTTAAGAAATTTGTTTTTTTCAATTACTGACTTTTTAATAATTTTAAAAGATATGTACAAAAAAATACTAACTAATAAAATTGCTATTATTGAACCAAATTCTTCGGTAATTACTGAAATAATATAATCTGTGTGAGCTTCTGGAACACTATCTTTTAATATTCCCTCTCCCATACCTTGTCCAGTTAACCCACCTTCCTTAATAGCATCTAAAGCTTTTTGAGACTGAAAGCTGTCTCCCTTTGATGGATCTAGAAAAACTTCTATACGCTTAGTAATATATCCAAATTTATCAGGAAAAATTATAAGCAGAGCCGAAATCGATAGGATTGATATTCCTAGAAAACTAAAAATGTATAATAAATTTATTCCAGAAATGAATACAATGGCAATCCAAGTAGTAATTAGAAGAATACTTTGACCTATATCTGGTTGATTTATTAAAAAAATAATTAAAAATAATAAAATTAAAAAACTGTAAAAATAAGAAGTTTTTGTAGTTTTGAATTGATCTAAAGAAAGCATTTTCGCAATTACTAAAACAAAAAAAGGCTTTAAAAATTCTATAGGCTGAAATCGAAAAAAAAATAAGTCTAACCATCTTTTAGAACCCTTTACTTCAACTCCGATAAAAGGAACCATTACAAGTGATATCAACAAAATTAAAAAAAGAGGTAAAAACGACTTTTTTATAAAATCTGTTTTTATTGCCGATACAAAAAACATTAAAGAAATTGATACTAAGGCAAAAAGAGAGTGTTTATAAAAAAAGAAATAATAATTTTTATCTAATCTTTCACCTGCTAATGACGAGGTTGAAGCAAATGAAAAAAATATACCTAATAAAAATAATAATAAAAAGCCAAATAAAATTGACTTATCAATATTACGCCAATAATTTTTAAAGATATTTCTTAGCATACTTTCTTACAAAAAATTTAAATTTATCTCCCCTGATCATGAAGTTCTTAAATTGATCATAGGATGCACTAGCTGGACTAAATAAAACTGTAATATCATTAGAATTAAATTTTTTTAAATCTTTAAAAATGTCAACTACCGCTTTTTGTAAAGTATACGAAACTTTATAATTTATATGATTACTTAATTGATTTTTAAAAAAAGCTGTTTTTTTTCCAATGATAAAAGATTTGATAATATTTTTTTTCAAATTTTTTAGTTCAAAGCTATCTCCCAATTTATTTTTTCCACCTACAATCCAAAAAATATTTTTATTGTTTTTTATCGCATATTTTGAAGCTTCAAAACTTGTTGCTTTAGAGTCGTTGATAAATGTTACATTCTTTTTTTTGTAAAAAATTTCATATCTATGTGATAGGCCTTCAAAACTATTTATAGCCGTTAAAAATATGTTATTTTTAATCTTTAAAAATTTGATTAAAGAGTAAACAAATAATAAATTTTTTTCATTTGGTTTTGATAATAAATATTTATTTTTGATGTCTTTCTTTAATTTTGAAAAAGAATTAGTTTTAACAATTTTTAAACTACCTAAAAAATTTTTTTTTCTAAATAGTTTTACATACTTTTGTTCACTTAAAAAAGCATGATCCTTATTATCTTGATTAGAAAAAATTTTAAGTTTAGAATTTAAATAATTTTTTTTACTTCCGTGCCAATCAAGATGATCATTAGAAATATTTAATATCATAGCATAATTTGGTTTTACGTATTTAGAATAAGCAAGTTGAAATGATGATGCTTCGATAATAATAAAATTTTTATTTTTTATATTTATGTTAAGTATTGGACTTCCTATGTTGCCACAAGTTTTTACAGCAGTTTTATTAAATTTCAGGACTCTTTCTAAAATTTTACAAGTTGTTGATTTTCCGTT
>MDSV01046363.1_pt1 | contig 20711 bp, 21 predicted proteins | sample 810851 | NCBI WGS metagenome assembly MDSV01 (sample SAMN05326640, study PRJNA326480) | marine metagenome | isolation source: seawater | place: Atlantic Ocean: North East | collected 2012 | reverse complement strand
GATCAATCAAGTCCTCATATGCTGATTGCAGTGAATGTTAGAACTGAAAAAATTGATGAAATACCTGCTGTTGTTCATGTAGATGGTTCAGCAAGAGTTCAAACTGTAACAAAATCAGACAATTCTAAATTTAGAAAGTTACTTGAATGTTTTTATGAAGAAACAAACTGTCCTGTAATTCTTAACACATCTTTTAATGTTAAAGGACAACCAATCGTTAATTCGCCTGATGACGCAATCAAGTGCTTTTTATCTACCAATATTGATGTTCTCGCAATTGGTGATTTTGTAGCAATCAAAGATGATCAATCATAATTAATCTATAAGTACGACTGAGAATGGTGGTTTAACATGAAAGATAAAATAGTTTTTTGGTTTGGTGCTGACTTTACCCAGTTTTGTATGGCATATTTTTTTCAAAAAAAATATGATTGTGACATGTATTCAATAGTAGATATTACAAATAATCCAAAAAAATTTTTTAAAAATCAAAAATTAATTCCATTTCAGAAAACATGGTTTTTGCATGATGAATATAATTCTAAATTAAAACCAAACATAGAATATCTTAAAAAATTTGAAGAAAAATATAAAATTAATTTGTGGCAATTAGCAATCAATGAAAGATTTTTCTATAATTTTAATGAATTTTATAAATTTTCTACAGATGAAATTTTATCAATTACAGAACAAATATGTCGTTTCTATGAAAGTTTTTTTGATGAAGTTTCACCTGATTTTTTTATAACTAAACTTACTGGTTTTTATCATTTAGAATTATTTCGATTAATGTGTAAATATCATGGAACAAAAATTTTAATGCTTAGTGGTCCTAAAGTCGCTGGTAAATCATTAATTTCCGAAAATGATAACCGAGTGGATAATGTAAGTGACTTAAGTGAAATTACTTGTAATGATAAAAATTTTGATGAATTAAAAACTGATTTCAAAAATTTGAGTACAAAAAATCAAGTTCATCAAGTATGGAATAGTCATTCTAGCAGTTCCCTAAAAAATAATCTAAAACCATTATTTCGATTTATTAAATCAAATAATCATCAAAATATTCAAACAAATTATAATTATTATGGAAGGACAAAATTCAATGTATTAAAAAATGCAATTACACTTTCATTAAAAAAAAGTTATCGTGAATCTTTTATGAATAGAAATTTTATTCATAAGCCAGATCTTACTACTCCCTATGTGTATTTTGCCATGTCTGTCATACTTGAAAGAGGAATTCTTATAGCATCACCATATCTCACAAATCAAAATGAAGTAATACGACATATAGCAAAATCTCTACCTGCTGGATATAGATTACTTGTTAAAGAACACCCGGTTCAAAAAAGTAGAGAATGGCGTCCAATTTCAGAATATAAAGAAATCATGGATATTCCAAATGTAACATTAATTCATCATTCATTTTCTGAAACAGAATTATTGAAAAACAGTTCATTAGTTATTTCCATAGCAGGTTCGTCTTCATTGGAATCTGCGTTCTTTGAAAAACCATCAATTGTATTTTCTGATCTAATCTATTCTTACTTACCATCTGTCTCTAAAGTTGATGCTATAGATGATTTACCAAAAATTATCGAGAAATCACTGAAAACAAAAGTTCAACCAAATGATATTGGGAAATATTTAAAACTTCTATCTGAAAATTTGGTTGATTTTGATCATACAAAGTTCATGATGGGTGATTTCTATCAACATTTCTATCTTAATGGTGGTTACTTAGATTCTGAAATAAATGAAAATGATTTAAAATTATTTTTATATGAACATGAAGATATCTTGGAAATTTTATCTACTGCACATATTGAAAAGATTAAACAACACAAACAGATTCAGATATAAGAAAAAATACTAATTAATCCATATATTAAATTCTTATTATACAAAACCTAGATCCTTTTGTCATTTAAATTCTTATAATAGAATTTTTTATTTATATTAATGAGGCCAAATGTTGTTTTTTTAATTATTGATTCATTTCGTGCAGATAAATTTTATGGAAAAGACAAAACATCAATTACACCTAATTTTGATACGCTAATCAAAAATGGTACATTTTTTTCTCAAGCAATTAGCTCTGCTGATGCAACTTTACTATCTTGGTCTAGTATATACACTGGATTATATCCATTTAAAACAGGCATTCGTTCAACTCGATTTAATAAGTTATCTAATAATGTCACAACAATTTTTGATCTTTTAAAAAAATATAATTATAAATTATATAGTTTTACTCCTACATTTTCAGAAACAGTTGGATTATTTCCAAATTTTTCTAATGAAAATAGTATGTATGATTTTACTCAAACGCTGCATACAGGTTTGGGTACAAAAATTTTATCCCAATTGAATTCAAACACCATGACAAGCCCTTGGTTTTTAAATATTCATTTAATGGATTTGCATGAACCATTTTTAGTTCCAACAAATTTTAAAAATGAAAAATTTGGTTTTTCAAAATATGAAAAAATTGTTTCATCAATTGATAATTGGATTGGAAATTTAATTGAAAAAATTGATTTTGAAAATACAATTTTAATCATAACATCTGATCATGGTCAAATTATTAGAAAAATTAAAAAAAATAGTGAAATTATAGATTATGAAAATGATGGCGAAAAAGATGTTCAAAAAAAGAAATTTACGAATAAAACCCCGAAAATTTTTAAACCATTGAAAGATAAAATATTTTTTTCACTTGAATCAAAAAAACAAACCAAAAAATTATCTGAACTCTCACATTTTTCTTTATCACCATACGAAAGGCGTTCATTATTACCTGGAAGTTTTACCATTGATCACGATCTTTATGATGAAAAACTAAAAGTTCCTCTATTGTTTGTTGGAAAAAATATTCCAAAAAATAGGATTTTTTCAAAACAAGTCAAATTGATAGATATTTTTCCAACACTTTGTTATTTGCTTGATTTTGATTTTAATTACAATGCAATTGATGGGAAAAATCTTTTTCCTCTAAAAAATGAAGAAGTTTTTGAAGAATCACCTGTTTATATAGAAAGTACTCCATTAATAGAAAAAAATTCTAATGATGTAATTGGAATTAGAACACCAAATTTTAAATATTTTCGAGATTCGAATTTTCCAAATCAACGTCTTCATTTATTTGATTTAATTAATGATCCATTTGAAGAAATTAATATTACAGAAAAGAATCCTGATCAAATAGCTAAGTTGGAACAGAATTTACAAGATATATTAAATAATTCTGAAAAATCAGTCCCTCAATCAAATGATTTGTCGTCCGATGAAATAGAGAATGAATTACGTAAAATGGGATATGTCTAATTTTTAATTATATTACTGAAGATATTGAAAAATTACAAATATCTTACACTCAAAAGAATCTTTAGATTCAAGAAAATTATCTTCTATAAATTATAATTTATTTTCAATTAATAATCGAGCTATTTCAAATTCAAATTTAGTATCAATCATTAAACCTGTTTCAATAGGAATTTCATAATGAATTGCTTTTGATAAGTTTGTCTTCTTCATTTTTAAGAATTTTTCAGTATCATAAACATACAATCCATTTAATTGATATACAATTGGTGCTTCTTGTCTTGAACGTGCTTTTTTTCGTAATGGTTTTACTAATTTTAAATTCCCTCTAGAATTTATCTCTACAATGTTATAGTATGGATTTAGATGTTGTTTATACACTCCACAAACAATGGGAACATTTTTTTTCTTTAATAATGAAATTGCTCCTTTGATATCATTGTTTGTTATGAAAGGTGTTGTAGCATCTCGCCATACAAAGTAATCAAACTTATAATTTAATTTTCTTAATTCTTTGACTGCATGTAAAAGAACCTTGTCCATTGGTGTTGTATCTGATGCAAGTCTTTTTGGTCTCATAAATGGCACTTCTGCACCAAATTTTTTAGCAATTTTAGCAATTTCTTCGTCTTCTGTTGACACAATAATATTTGAAAAATTTTTTCCTTTTTTCAAATTTTCAATAACATATCCTAAAAGTGGTTTTCCAGCAATCTTTCTAATGTTCTTTTTTGGAACACCTTTTGAACCACCTCGTGCAGGAATAATACAGATAGTTTTCAACAATTAGAATCTTATACTCTTTATTATAATCATTATCCATAGAAATGGTTAATTCTAAACAAAAATTAAAAGACATACAACTTGTTATCACTGATGTTGATGGTGTTCTTACTGATGCAGGAATATACTATGATAAAAATGGAGAATTTTTAAAAAAATTTAACACTAGGGATAGCTTTGGAATGGAATTGCTCTTGAAAAAGAATATCAAAACAATAATGCTTACTAGAGAAAATTCAGAAATTGTAAAACAAAGAGCAAAAAAAATTAAGATTGTTGATCTAATTTCAGGCGTTAAAGACAAAAAATCTCTCCTTCCAAAAATTCAAAAAAAATACTCTGTAAAGATGAACGAAATTGCTTACATTGGTGATGATCTCAATGATCTTGAAATAATGAAATCTGTAGGTTTTTGTGCTTCACCTCATGATGGAGTTTTACAAGTAAAGAAAATTTCAGATTATGTGTGTGATTTGAATGGTGGCGAAGGTGCATTTAGAGAATTTTCTGAATTAATTCTCAAATATAAGAAAAATCAGTAACCTCTAAATTTTTTTCTGTTTTTTAATTCACAATCTAAAACAGATTTTTCAGAAGTACCCATTGCATCAAAAATTTTTCTAGATCTACTCACTATATCGGACATACCAATTGGTTCTACAGATGATGCATGATCCGGACCTTTCATGGTTCTATCATATGTGAAATGTCTTTCAACAGCACATGCTCCCAATGCAATTGCTGATGTACATATTGCAATGCCGCGTTCATGTCCTGAGTATCCTACTGGGCAATCATATTTTTTTCTTAATTCAGGAATTACATTTAGATTTACATCCTTATCTTCAGTTGGATAACATGATGTACATTGCATTAAAATAAATTGGTTAGTATGTTGGCGGATTAATTCAACTGCTTTATCAATTTCATCGATTGATGACATTCCTGTCGAAACAATTATTGGTTTTTCAGTTTCACAAACTCGTTTTATCAAGTTTAAATCCGTTACATGGAATGAAGATATTTTATAAATTGGATTGTTTAATTTTTCTAAAATTTCTACCGATTCAACATCAAATGGTGTTGAGAAGCAATCTATCTTATTTTCCTCTGCAAAATTATAAATCTCTTTTAATTCTGACTCTGAAAATTCCAATACCTGTTTATGCTCTCTGTATGTTGAACCAAAAGAATTTTCATTATTATAAGGAGAATCTAAAAGTTTTTTATCAAAAGATGCTTCAATATCTTTTACTTGGAATTTTACTGCATCTACACCTATTTCAGAAGCAATTTTTATTAATTTTTTCGCCATATCTAAACTGCCATTATGATTATTGCCTATTTCAGCAATGATATATGGTGGTTCATTACGACCTATTGATCTTGACTCTGTTAATTTTATGCTATCCATTCTTTTCATCCATTTGTGTATTTTAAAAATTTAATTACCATTCTGTCCATCCACCATCAACAATTAGATTTGAACCAGTCATGTATGATGAGATATCTAATTCCAAGAATAATAATGGTTCTATCCCTTGGTTTTTCTTTATCATTAAAACAAGGATGGTTTTTTAGAATAGATACTAATAAGCATTTAAGATTTTATGTATACATTTTAAAACATCAATTAATTTACAATTGACAGTAAATTAGTGAAAGTGAATGAATGTTAAAAAATTATATGACATGGTTGAAAAAACAGTTGTAATTACAGGTGCTGCAGGTCTTCTAGGAAAACAATATGCTGATGGATTAAGTCAGGTAGGAGCTAATGTAGTATTAGCAGATACAAATTATCAAGAATGTAAAAAAATTGAAAAAGAATTAAGAAAAAAATATACAACAGATCCATTATCCGTAAAATTAGATATAACAAATCAAAATTCTATAAAAAATTCTATTTCAAAAATTCTCAAAAAATATAAGAAAATTGATGTTTTGATTAATAATGCAGCTTTTCAAGGAAAAGTAGGTAAAGAAAGAACCACTGACATGGTAGAATTACCTTTATCTCAATGGAACCTAGGTCTGGCCGTTAATCTAACTGGAACATTTCTTATGTGTCAAGAAGTGGGCAAAGTTTTTTTAAAACAGAAAAAAGGTGTAATCATAAATATTGCTTCAACATATGGAGTGATAGCCGCAGATCAAAGAATTTATGGTAAGAGTGGACAAAATTCAACAGCATATTATGCTGCTACAAAAAGTGCAATCCTTAATTTGACAAGATATTTAGCATCATATTGGAACAGAACTGGAATACGTGTGAACTCATTTTCTCCAGGAGGAGTAGAAAATGTAAACGCTCAAGGAAAACAATTCATCAAAAATTATTCCGAAAAAACTATGTTAGGCAGAATGGCAAAAAAAGATGAATATATTGGTGCAATCTTATTCTTGGCATCAGATATGTCATCATACATGACTGGTTCAAATCTAATTGTTGATGGTGGATGGACAGCATGGTAAGAATAGAATTTATTTTAAACTAATTTTTTAATATTTTCAGCTACTCTGCCTGCACCAAAACCGTCAACAAGATTATTTTTTGGGATTAAAGCAGGTTTATTTGTAAATATTTCATTTAGAGCTTTTCGAATTTTATATTTGGTTCTTGAATTTGGAAGACCTAAATTAATAGCATAATTTTGAGATTCCCATTCTTTTGCAGTTTGTAATTGATGTTTATATTGACAAATTATAATAAAAGGTATTTTTAGAGTTGCAAATTCATAAGTAGTTATTCCTCCAGCACATATGCCAAAATTTGATTGAGAAATTTCTTTTTTAAGATCTTGTGTTTCTGAAATAGTAAAAAAATTGTGAGGGTATTTTGTTTTCAAATATTTTAATTTTTTTGATGAATTTGTTGCATATCCGGTAATAATCTTAATCTTAATCATATCTAGATATTTTTCTAATTCATCACAAATATTTTCGATAATATTTTGTTCATCAAAACCTCCAAAGGTAATTAAAAGAGAATATTTTTTCCTCCTTGTTTTAATTTTGTCTTCATATTTTTTGTTTAGAATTTGATATTTTGGCCCCAATAGACATTTTGTTCCTAGTTTATTGGTAATAATTGAATTTTGGAATCCAATAAAACCGTTAATTACTAAATCAGCTTCATAATCAATCTTATAGACGTCAGATATGACAACCGTTTTGATAACTTTCTTCATTAATTTGGAATAAGATTTTGTTTTAAAATCATGTTTATCTACAATTAAAATGTCTATATTGTGTTTAGATATTATTTTTTTTGTAATTTCAACATCCGATTTAACGTCAATATTTTTTTTTAATAAGAAAATATTTTGATATCCATATGATTCTAACAATTTTTTTGCTCTTCCAAAATCTTCCACAAGAAAAAAATATTCACAGTTTTTTAATCTAGTTGCAAGATTCATTGCATGATAAATGTGTCCTAAACCATATTCTTTATTTTTTGCACGACCACCTGAAATTCTAAATAAAATTTTTAATGATTTTTTTCCCAAATTATTTCAAAATTTTATGATTCGCACCTATTATATTTTAAATGAATTGTTACTAAGTAAGGTTTTTAGGTAAATCTAATTCCATTCTATTGAAATGGATTATTTTTCAAATATCAAAGCTGTTGAAATAGATGGAAAATCCATTGGCCCTAATGAGCCTACATATTTTATTGCGGAAGCAGGATTAAATCACAACACAGATATCAAATTAGCTAAAAATCTAATTGAAGAAGCAAAAAATTGTGGTGCAGATGCTGTTAAATTTCAAACATACAAATCAGAACAATTTCTTACCCCATCAAGTAATTTTTTCAAAGGATTCAAAGATGCGGAACTTGCTCATGAAAAATTTTCGGAATTAAAAGATCATGCAAAAAATGTTGGAATTACTTTTTTTTCTGCCCCTTTTGATCGTCAAAGCTCTGATTATTTGAATGAAATAGATGTACCATGTTTTAAAATTGCATCCGGAGACATGACAGATATTCCATTAATCAAACATGTAGCAAAAATGCATAAACCAATGATTATTTCTACAGGTCTAGCAAATATGGATGAGGTTGAGAATGCTGTTAATGCATGTCTTTATGAAGGAAATAGAAAAATTATTCTATTGCACTGTATTGCTCATTATCCAACAGAACCACATGAAACTAATCTTCTAGCAATGGATACATTAAGAAAAAAATTTCAATGTCCAATTGGATATTCTGATAATGGAGAACCATTACTTGTAGATATTGTAGCAGCTAGTATGGGTGCAAATATTATTGAAAAACATTTTACTTTAGATAAAAAATTACCTGGACCGGATCATTTTTTTTCAATAGATCCTGCTGGACTTAAAAAACTAATTTCTGAAATTCGAATTGTGGAAAGTATGAAAGGAGATGGAATTAAATCACCACAAATTTCAGAAGTTGAACTAAGAACTCAAACAAGAAAATCAATAACAGCTTCTATGGATATTCAAGAAGGAGAAATTTTGACAGAAGAAAAATTACTAACCAAAAGACCTGCTGTTGGAATAGAACCAAAATATTTTAATCAAATATTGGGTAAGAAAGTTAACAGAACAATTAAACAAAATGATGCAATTTTATGGGAATATATTGACTAGGTTTTATCATGCAAAAAATTCTGATTACTGGCGCTTCAGGATTTCTTGGTAGTGAATTTATCTCAAAATTTTCGAATGATTTTGAAATTATATCATTTTCAAGAAAAAATATTACCAAAAAAAAAAATTTTTTTATTTATGAAAATGGTTCTATTGAAGATAAAAAATTTAGAAAAATATTAAAAAAACATTCACCTGATATAGTTTTACATTTTGCTAATTTTGGAAGTATGAACGATTGTGAAGAAAATTCTGAATTAGCATTTAAAGTTAATGTTCTTGGGACTCTAAATGTTATTTTAGGATGTATTGAAACAAAATCAAAATTAATTTTTACATCATCAAGAGAAGTATATGGTGAAACAAAGAATAAAAACTCATCAGAAGATGATTTTGTTCAACCTAATAATTTTTTAGGGTTAACAAAATCATTTGCTGAAAATCTAATTACATTTGCAAATAAAAAATATCAACTTGATTATACAATTTTGCGTATAAGTAATATTTATGGAATAAATGGAGAAAAATTTGTAGTAAAAAAAATGCTAAATACTGCAATTCAGGAAAAAATAATTTTTGTACAAGGAGGAAAACAGGAATTAAATTTGGTACATGTAAATGATGTACTTAATATATTAAAACTTGTAATTAAAAATCCAAAATTATCATCAAAACAAATTTTTAATGTTGGATCAAAAGATAACATCACAGTACTAAAACTTGCAGAAATCATTATAGAATTATTGAATAGTGATGTGAAAATAAAAATTAAGAAAGCACGTAAAAGTGAAACTCAGTTTTATAAACCAAATATAAAAAAAATTGAAGAAAAATTTGACTATAAAAATTGGATAAATCTTGATGAAGGAATAAAAGAAATTATTAAAGATCTTAAATGAAAAATAAAGCAGCATTTTTAGATAGAGATGGAGTAATTAATAAAAAAAGAGACGATTATGTAAAATCACTAGATGAGTTTGAAATTTTAGATGGTGTAGCTGAATCTATTAAAATTTTAAGAGATAATGGATTTCTGGTAATCATTATAACAAATCAATCAGCCATAGACAGGAAATTATTGTCAATAAAATCACTTGATGCAATTCACTATGAATTAAAAAAATATTTAAAAAAAAATAACACATATTTGGATTCAATTTATTTTTGTCCTCATAAACCTGAAGCAAATTGTGATTGTAGAAAACCAAAACCAGGTTTAATTTTCAAAGCATCCAAGGAGTTTAACATAGATTTGAAAAAAAGTTTCTTTATAGGAGATTCTTTAACGGATTTGGGTGCTGCAAATAATGCTGGCTGTGAAGGAATATTATTGGAAAAACAGCAATCATTACTTGAGTTAATTAAAAAAATTTTATAAATCAAAAACTAAGTCGCAGATAAATTTCCATGTTTTGAAAATATTTTATCAATAATTTTTTGATTTGGAGAAATTTCTACATCATCTAAAATTATTGAATTTTGTATTGTGACATGTTCGTGTATTAATACATTATTTTCTATAGAGGTATAAGGACCAATAAGACAATCATTCTCAATATCACAATTTTTTCCAATAAAAGTTGGTTTTGTGATTTTTGAATTTTTTAATTTATATTCAACATCTAATATTTTTTCTTTTAAAATATATTTTGATACTGTAAGTAGTCCATTTGGTGTCCCAGAATCAATAAAAGAAGAACAAGTAGAATTATGTACCGTTTTTTCCAAAGAAATTAATCTATTTATTCCATCAGTTATGTTAACTTCCTCAGAATTTTGGAAATCTAATTTTGTTATTTCTTCAAAAATAGTATTATTATTGAAAATAGCTACACCTGACCAACCTAATTTTGATTTGGGTTGATTAGATTTTTCATCAATTTGTATTACAAAATTTTTCTTGTCAGTTACTACTGTTCCAACTGAATTTAATAATGATTCAGGAACTTTTGAGGTAAGAATTTCAACATCATAACTTGAATTTTTCATTTGATTTATTTTGTTTATAAAATCTGGTGAAATGATTGTATCAGCATGATATAATAAAAATGGGTCATTTCCTACAAAATCTTTTGCATAAAGGATTGCATCGGCTGTACCCTTATAGTTTTTTTGTAAGACATATTGGATTTTTAAATTAAATTTTTCACCTTCATGGAAATATTCTTTAATTTGATTTTCTAGATGTCCAACTACTATGCATATGTGATCTATTCCGCATGAAACTAAATCTCTAATGATATACTCTAACAATGGTTTTCCAGCAATAGGAATCATTTGTTTTGAAATTTTTTTTGTAATTGGTAAAAGTCTAGTTCCTAATCCTGCAGATAGTAACACTGCTTTCATATTTTTAAATTGTAAATTTAGAATAATTGAAAAGATATGTGTTTTGCAAGTAATATTCAATTGTTTTTGATAAACCCTCTTCAAAACTAATAGTTGGTTTCCAATCAAGAGTTTTCATTCCATTTGATGGATCACAAAATAATCTTCCTGCTTCCCCATCACTAATTTTTCCTGAAAAAATTGGTTCTAGATTTGACTTCATTAATTTAATCAATGATTTTGCCAACGTAGCAATATCTATTTCAGTACCAGTACCTATGTTTACGACTTTTCCTTCTACATTATCTGCTATACCTAATCTTGCATAGGCATCAGCAGCATCTGTGACATACATGTAATCTCTACTTTGTTTTCCATCTCCATATATTGTAGGCTGAATATTATTATGAATCTGGAGTATGAATTTTGGAATTGCCTTTTCAATACTTTGTCTAGGTCCATAAATTCCAAAGAATCTTGACATTACCACCGGCAAATCATAAGTACAATAATATGAATACATCAATCTATCAGAAGCAACCTTTCCTGCAGCATATGGACTTCTTGGAACTAAAGGATGTTCTTCTGTAATTGGTACTGTTTCTGGTTTTCCATAAACTTCAGCACTTCCTGCATGTACTACTCGTTTTACATCATTTAATCTTGCAGCTTCTAAAACATTCATAGTTCCTATAGTATTTGTTTGATAAGTTTCGGCAGGATTATGTAAAGAGTATTGAACGTGACTCTGTGCAGCAAGATGATAAATTATATCATTTTCTTTAGTTTCAGAAATTAATAATGGAAGATCAGTAATATCACCCCATCTAATTTTTATTTTATCTTGTAAATGTAAAATTGATTTTAAATAATTACTTGAAGTTCTTCTTACTAAAGCTGTAACATTGGCACCTAATTCAACTAATCTATCACAAACAAAGCTAGGGATAAAACCGTCTGCACCTGTAACTAAAACATTTGTATCTTTCAAATTTTCAAGATTCATAATAAAATAATTTCTTACAAATTGATAAATAAAGCTTTATTTTAAAAACGGCATGTTAATAGGAAGAGCTCCATTAAGAATTAGTTTTATTGGTGGTGGAACAGATATGGAAGAATATCACAATAAATTTGATGGTTATTCTATCTCGGCAACGATAAACAAGTACACATTTGTTGCAGCAAAAATTCGTTCTGATAAAATTTATCAAGGTTTATCCCCGGATTTTTTTAAATATTTTAAAACTGAAAAAATCTATAATCAATCTCCTAAAGTTGGTCATGGAATTGCTATTACGTGTTTAAAAGAAATGAAATTTAAAAAAGGAATAGATTTATTTTTTTCAGCTGATGTTGCACCAGGTTCTGGATTAGGTGCATCTTCTTCACTAGCATCAAATTTAGTCAGTACTATTTTGAAGTTACAAGGAAAAGAATGGGATAAACATAAAATTGCCATGACAATATATCGAATTGGTCACGATGTTTTAAAGTGGGGAATTGGAAAACAGGATGAATTCGCAGCCGTTTTTGGAGGATTTAATATGTACAAATTTTCTAAAGACCGAGTAAAAGTTGAACCAATAAAATTAAAAAAAAACACACTTAAAGAATTTGAAGAAAATTCCATGCTATTTTTTTTAGGAGAGAGAAAACCTTCAGCAGATATTCTAAAAATTCAATCTAGAAACATTAATCGTTTAAATCAAAAAACTATGGAAGCATTACACAAAGTAAGTGAATTATCTTTGGAACTTCATGATGCATTTAAACAAAATGACCTTACAAAATTTGAAGACTTTTTACGAGAGGGTTGGGAACAAAAAAAACAATTTGCAAAAGGCATTTCCAACGAAAGAATTGATTCTATTTGTAGACAAGTTGAATTGAATGGTTCAAAGGCTATGAAAGTTACCGGTCAAGGTGGAGGTGGACACCTCTTTGTATATGCCCAAAAGAATAAACAAGCAAAAATTATAAAAAAGTTAAAAAAGTTAGGTGTACCGTATATTGATTTTAAATATAAAAATTCAAATGCAACGGTTCAAAATTTGAGTGAGTAATAAAAAAAGTTATCATGAATATAAAAGAAGAAATTAAGAAAAATTTGGAATCTCAGATAGAGTCTATTGAAAAATTAGAAAAAAATCATGTTTCCAAAATTGAGGAAATTTTTCATGTATTAGTTAAAGCTAGAGAAGATGGAAAAAAAATCTTTCTTCTAGGCAATGGTGGAAGTGCATCTACTGCAACACATTTTGCTTCAGATCTTTTAAAAACTAGTATTTTGGTTAAAGAAAAACGGTTTAAAGCTATTTCTCTAACCGATAATATTCCAGTAATGTTAGCTTGGGCAAATGACACAGCATACAATCACATCTTTAAAAATCAATTAGAAAATTTTATTGAAAAAAATGATGTTGTGATTGGAATTAGTGGTAGTGGCAATTCTAAAAATGTCTATAATGCTATTCAATATGCAAATAAAATGAAGGCAAATACAATTGTTTTTACTGGAAGAGATGGTGGAAAAATTTCAAAAATTTCAAAAACTAGTTTAAAAATTCCAAGTAATGATATGTTAACTATAGAAACTATTCATTTACTAATTTGTCATTTGTTGGTTTCTATTGTAAGAAAACAAGGAAAACCCATGTTTAAATATTAATTAGTTATACAAAATAAAATCATAATAATGAAAAAGATTTTAGTGGTAGGATTTGGTTCTATTGGCAAACGTCACGTAGATAATTTACTTAGAATAAAAAATGTAAAAATAATTTTATGCACAAAAAGAAAAGATATTAAAATTAAAAAAATGAGAAAAAATGAAAAATCTATTTCTTTAAAATTAGATAGTGCAGGAATTAATCCAAATCGATTAGATGTTCCTTTTGGCAATGATGTAAAAATCTTTCATTCATTAGAAAAATGTCTAGATGAAAAACCAGATATTGGATTTATAACTAACGAAACAAGTTATCATACAAAAATTTTAAAAAAATTATCTGATGAAGGTTTAGATCTGTTTATAGAAAAACCTGTATCTGATTCAATAAACGGATTAAAAAAAATTTCACAATCTATTATAAAAAAGAAAATTATTTCTCAGGTTGGTTGCAATTTCCGTTTTCATCCTTGTATTAAAAAAATGAAGGATGTTATAGAAAAAAATTCTATTGGTAGAATAATTTCAGTCCAATTAGAGCATGGTTCCTTTCTTCCAGATTACCATCCATGGGAAGATTATCAATCTAGCTACGCCTCACAAAAAAGATTGGGAGGCGGAGTAATTCTGTCCCAAATTCATGATTTAGATTATCTATATTGGATTTTTGGAGATGTAAAAGAAATTTTTGCGATATCAGGAAAGTTTAGTGATTTAAAAGGTAATACAGAAGATCTTGCTTCAGTTACTTTACGTTTTAAGAGTAATGTAATTGGACATATGCACATAGATTGGTTTCAAAGACCATATTTTAGAAGTTGTAAAATAAAAGGAACGAAGGGAATAGTTTATTGGGACTCTGATTCGAATAAAGTAAAAATTTTTAACCAAAAAAAGAATCAATGGAAAACTATTCTTGATGTAAAAAATTATCAAAAAAACTCAATGTATATAGATGAAATTAAACATTTTATAAAATGTGTAAAATTAAGAAAAAAAACAATTAATACAATCGATGATGGAATTAGAACACTTGAACTTTCATTAGCAATTAAAAAATCTTCTAATATAAAAAAAATTGTTAATCCTTAATTGGAAGTTTCATTTTTTAAATTATCTTTAATCATTAATTTAGCCAAATTAAATTCATATTCTGTATCTATCATCAAACCAGTTTCTATAGGAATTTCAAATGGAATAGCTTTCGATTGATGATCTTTTGATTTTATATTTTTAAGAAATTTTTTTGTATCATAAACAAATAAACCATTTCCTTGAAATACAATAGGAGCTTCTTGACGTGATCTTGGTTTAAATTTTGGTTTTTTACATACTTTCAAAAACCCTTTAGAGTCTTTTTCTAATATATTATAATATGGATTCAAATGTTGTCTATATACTCCCATTACTAGACTTGATTTAGTTTTTTTAAGTAATTTTATAGATTTAGTAATGTCTGAATTTCGAATAAAAGGAACCGTACAATCTCTAAAAACAAAAACTTCAAAGTCATAACCTAGCGAAAATAATTTTTTTATAGAATGTTCTAGAACTAAATGCATAGGTGTATGATCGCCTGCTAATTTTTTTGGGCGTAGGAATGGAACTTCTGCACCAAATTTTTTTGCAATTCTTGCAATTTTTTTATCTTCAGTGGAAACTATTACATGACTGAAAATATTGGATTTTAAACATGAGTCAATTGTATAATAAATTAATGGTTTTCCTTCAATAATTCTGATATTTTTATTTGGAACACCTTTTGAACCAGCTCTAGCAGGGATTATACATATTGGTTTCATAGAATACATTATGAGTACAAAAATAATAATGTTAGGGAAGTTTAAAATTATTTTTTTGAAAATTCGTTTTTCAGATTAATAATTACTTTATTTGTAGCTATGCTAGATTCAAACAATTTTAATGGTATTTTCTTTTTGGTTTTGATACATTTAACAAAATAATTTACAGATTCCATTAATGAAAAATTATGATCGTCAAACGCATTGTATTTTTTTCTTGTTTTTATAGGTGGAGGACTAAATAGTCCTTCATTGTTAAATGTATCACGTGGATATCGTATGATGATTTCATCATCTCTACTGGAAAAATAACCATTTGTACCAATGATCATTATTTCATTAAGATGTGATGTTGCATACGAATTAAAAATAGATACTAAAGGTCCTTTTTTAAATTTCAAAAGTAAATTGCTTGTATCATAAGAACTTCCATTTTTTGAATAGTTGTTGGGAAAATATTCAATTTCATCAATTATTCCAATATCGAAAGAAACCAAATCTAAAAAATGGATTGCTACAGTATCTAGTATGTTATGCATATTTCTCTTTCCATCTGATCTCCAAGAATCTAAATAATTATTTTTAAAAGCTAATCCATGTCCTGTAATAAAATAAATTTGAATGATTTTTCCAATTTTTTTAGACTTTAACTGTTTAATTAAATTTTGATTAAGTTTACTAAATCTATAGTTAAAATTAAAAAAGATTTTTTCTTTTTTTCTTTGAGGTAATTTTTCCAAATATTTTAATTGGATTTTAGAAATTACAGGTGGTTTCTCACAAAAAATATACCCTTTAAAATTTTCTAATTCTACAATATAATTATAATGAGTTTCATTTGGAGAGCTAATAACAATTGCATCACATTCAAATAAATCTGATAGATCATTTGTACCACGGATATCCGTTATTTTCTTTGTTGGATGATAAATAAAATCAATTTTACAATTTCTATTTTTTTCAATAATTTTAATTAATCTTAGTGAATGATTTCTATAACCAATAATACCAAATTTTATTACCACAACGGACACCGGTCACATGGATTAAACTTATTTCTTTTACCTTGTTTGTGCATATTCCGAAGTTTAGTGAATTGTTCATTGTTCCAAATTTCCTGTATTGTAGAAGATTTTATGGAACCAACGGCTAGATTACTTTTATAATCTACATCACAAGGATTACATGTTCCATCATGCCAAACATACATTCGTTCCCAAAGATAAGTACATGGACTTTTATCTATTATTGATATTGGATTATTGTAAGTATCCCATCTCTCTTCCATTTCAACAAAACCTACATGATCAACATATTTTTTCCAAAATTCTTTAAATTTTTCAGTGTTTTGTGATTTTCTTATTTTTACGCCACTTACTCGTGTAGCACATCTAGATTCTGGATAAAACTTTTCTTTTATTTCTTTAAATTTTTCAATATTATTTAGAACTTGTTCAAAATTTCCTAAAACTCTAATTGATTCATACTCCTCTTTTTCAAATGAATCAATAGAAAAAACCATATCAGTAATATCATTTTTTAAAATTTGATGAATAAGTTTTTCATTTAACCTTGTAGCATTTGTATTAATTTTAATTTCAAAAAATTTTCCTTTACAATATTCTAGCATTTCACCAAGTTTTGGATGTAATGTTGGTTCACCACGTGACGCTAGTGTTAATGCTTTAATATTATTATTAGATGCATCATCAATTATTTTTTTAAATAATTCTATATCCATCATTCCCATAAATTTGGAATCACGTGAAAAACTTTCATCTACCTGAAAACACATTGTACATCGAAGATTACATGAAGATACTGGTTCAATTAACAAATGGAGTGGTACATTTATTTCAATTCTATCTTTAGGAAAATTTTTAAATTTATATCTGAATATTAGATATGAAGCCCACATATCCGTTGAGTTTAAATTTAAAAATTGAATTTCTTGGGCTGATAATAGCGAAAAATCTTTATTATTAAAATCTGATAATATTTTTTCTAGAATTTCTAGATCTGATACATCTAAATTTTTTGTATTTCCTAAAACTTCTAATAATTTCTTAGTGTCAATAGTTTTTGTTGTAAGAAAATTTACACCTTTTTTTATCATAATATTAGAATGATTTTCGACTATTAAATATATTCTAATGTTTAATCACTAATATTTTTTGTGACTAATTTTTCTACTTTTCATTTTTAAATTTTTTAATATTCGTATTTTCTTCCTTTCTACTACCGATGAGTTAGTTCCTTATTGATGTATCATCATATTTATTCCATCTTCAATACTTGAAAAATAATCTTACTTTTCAATTAATTAATTTATTCTTAATTTATTACATCATCTTATTTTTCTCTTACAACTGTCACAATAGAAAATAAAATTACTGCGGTCATTAAAAATACTGAACCTAAAACTATAGATCCAATTCCAATTAATGAAATATTTGTAATAATTTCTTGTTCAACACTATAAATTTGAATAGTCCACGCTATGAAAACAAGGCCTATAATCAAAAACACTATTCCAGGAATTCCATAAAATTTCAATGGATTATGTATTGATGTAAATTTCAATGTGCTAAGTATTACCGATGTACCATGTGACACTGGATCATGTGTTGATGTTTCACCTTCATAATTCACTTTGATTGGAACTTCTGCAATAGTTAATCCTACATTACTAGATTTAATCAAAATTTCAGTAGATACTCCCATTCCATCATCAGCTGGAGAAATTTTTTCTAATGTTTTTTTATTATACGCTCTGAATCCACTTTGTGAATCAGTTAGTTTTTCTTTTATTGACATATTAGTTACTTTAGTAATTAATTTAATTCCAAGTTTTCTATAATTTGGAATATCTTCAGATTTTTTATCTAGAAATCTTGAACCGATTATTATGTCTGCTACTCTATCTTTAATTGGCTGAACTACTGAATTAATATCCTCAATTCTATGTTGACCATCAGCATCAAATGTGATTAATATGTCAGTATCTAATTCTTTAGCTTTCAAAAATAATGAACGTATTGCCGCTCCATACCCTAAATTTTTTTCATGAGTAATACAAATTGCTCCTAAATTTTGCGCAATCTCGCCTGTAAGATCAGATGAGCCATCATCACATACAATTATTGAATTAGTAATTTTTTTTAATTTGGTAATTATTCCTGCAATATTTTTTTCTTCATTATATGCTGGTATGCCTATTGTTAATTTCAATTAATTTGTTTTTTTTCTTTAGATATAAAACCTAACTGATAAATTATACTTAACTACAATTTTTTCTTCACATAATCTATTGCATTTACTGGTGATGGATCTGTATTTTTTAATATCGCAGAATAGATTGATGAATAATCTAACAAATAAATCAAATTTGTAATCTTAGATAAAATACTGCCTTCCAATGATCTAACTATATGATATTTTTGTATATTCGATTCAAAAAATTCTTCTAAGATTTTCCATCTCTCAATTGTTTTAAAATAATCATCTTTTCCTTGTAGTAATATTGGTGTAACGTTACTTTTACTTTCCCACGATACTATTCCATTGTGACATGATTCTATAACATCTTCAGTCATAGCATGAATTTTTGTGTTTTCTTGTAAGGAATTTTTATAACGTATTGCTGCCGCTTGTAATCCTGCCGGGTAATAAATACAAACTATATCTTTGATAAATTTTGCCAATTCAAGAGACTTATTATCTTCAGTTAAATTTTCTGAAAAAATATTATCTCTTGTTTTTTTCAAAGAAGAAAATGATTCATGAATTTCATTTTGATTTATTGGAAGTATTGGTTCTAAAATATTTAAAATTGAATACAAAAAGCTTGTAAAAGATGCTCTTGGTGAATGACTCATTGGAATTTTCTGAAAAAATATGTTATTTTCTTTGCAAAATAACTCCATCTTTCCACCAGAAGAAAAACTTGCAATTTTTGCTGAAGTTTTTTTGACACTTTCAAGTACCGCTAATGGTTCTGAAGTATTTCCTGAAACACTAGTTACAATAACTAAAGTTTTTGAATCTACTGTTTTTGGTAACAAATATCCTTTAACATTTGTTACATGAATGTCTTTTTTTGATAAAATGGAACTTATTGTATCTCCCATTGAACCTGAGCCACCCATCCCTGCAAAAACTACATGATCTATTTCTTTTACATCAAATTTTTCAAATTTTCTTTCAAAGGATTCAATAGCAATTTCTGGCCATTTATCATAAGTTTTGTACATTGACTTTGTATCAATTTTTTCTAAATCTGAAATGTTCATTATACGGTAATGAATTGTCATATTGTAAAATACTTAACTACTAAAACATAATGCCAAAAAATAATTACTACTATTTTTTTGTATATTTATGAGTCTGAAAACCGTTGAATGGAAAGATAATTCAGTAATTATGATAGATCAAACAAAATTACCAAATGTTCTTGAATACGTGACTTATACTGATTATAATCAAGTTGCTGAGGCCATACGTACACTAGTAGTTAGAGGTGCTCCTGCAATTGGTGTTTCTGGCGCATTTGGTCTTGCTTTGGCAACATTACAAAGTACTGCAACTGAAAAAGATGAACTAATCTCATTTTTAGAAGAAGCTAAAAAAGTATTATTTGAGACAAGACCTACCGCAGTAAATCTTGCTTGGGGATTAGAAAAAATTATGCAAATTGCAAATCAAGGAACAACTGTAGAGGAAATTAGAAAAAATGTTGTTTATCATGCAAAAAAAATGGCAGAAGAAGACATTCAAATCAATATGACTATGGGAAAAAATGGTTCAGAATTATTTGATGATAATGATACAATCATGACACATTGTAATGCAGGTGCATTAGCCACAGTTGGTTATGGAACAGCATTAGGTGTTATTCGAGCAACAAAAGATAGTGGTAAAAATGTCAAAGTTATAGCTACTGAAACGCGCCCAATTCAACAAGGTTCTAGATTGACTGCTTTTGAATTAAAACATGATGGAATTGATGTCAGTCTAATACCTGATACTGCTGTTGGTTATTCAATGGCAAACGGTTTAGTAGATAAAATCGTTGTTGGTGCAGATAGAATATTACGTACCGGTCATGTTTACAACAAAATTGGAACATATCAAGTAGCAACTATGGCAAATCAACATAAAATTCCATT
>MDSV01013734.1_pt1 | contig 20715 bp, 19 predicted proteins | sample 810851 | NCBI WGS metagenome assembly MDSV01 (sample SAMN05326640, study PRJNA326480) | marine metagenome | isolation source: seawater | place: Atlantic Ocean: North East | collected 2012 | reverse complement strand
TTTTTTTCGTTGAATTAAAAGCCAAAATTTTATTTTTTTTGAAAATATTGAAAGTATTGGTAGAATTATGTGAAAGAGTATTATTAAAAATAAGTTATAAATATTCTTCATTTATGATTAATAATAATAATAGTTATTTGTTGTTCTTTTTTTAATAGGAACAATCCACTGGAAGGTAACGCCTATAAATAAATCAAATCTATTTTTTGGAATAATATTATTTGTGTAATTGTTAATCCTAAGATCTTTTGCCCAACACTCAATTATCTCTAAGCCTATATTAAAATTTTTCATGTTATTATCAGATAAATACATAAATGTTAATGATTGTTTTAAAGAAAAGCCACCAGATAAACGATCATAACCTTTTTTTAAATCTTCGTTTAATTGTGGGGTTTCTCCTAAAATATTTTCTATAAATATTTTATGATATACATATCCAACACCAATAGCAGGAACGATTCCAGATTTAGATCTATTAATATTTAAATTTATTTTTTTTCCAAAATTAAAGTGAAACTGAGCTCCTCTTTGAAATGTTCTGATAATAGGAATTTGTCCATCAATATTAATAATATCACCATCATCTCCGTCAATAAAGTCAAATATATTTTCTTCATTAATTTTATTTCCAAAAATCCATTTGCTAGTTAAAAAATATAGATAATTCTTTTTGGTTTTTGTGATAATTGACCCACCTATTGATGAATTAACGCCAAATCTATCTTTTAAATCCATTTCTGGGAATTGAAAAGAGTAATCAAATGATAACATTATAGTACTTGTTCTTTTGTTTTCTTGACCAAAAAGAAAATTTGAAAAAATAATTAAGCAAAAAATAAAATTTTTCATAAAAAAAATAATAGTAAATATACGTTGAATAAATAAAAATGATAACGATATAATAAATGTTATATTTGAATTTAATTTAATTGTTCAAATGAAATTTGATAAATATATTTTAATTACTGGTGGTGCTGGATTTATTGGTTCACATTTATTAAGAAAATTTGTAACAAATTATAAAAAGTATTTTATTATAAATGTAGATAATTTAACTTATGCTTCAAATTATAACGCTATTCAAGATCTTGAAAGTTCACGTAATTATAAATTTATTAAAGGTGATATAAGTGATAGAAGTTTTACGCAAAACATTTTTAGTAAGTATCAGATTGACTATGTTATTCATCTTGCAGCAGAATCTCATGTAGATAATTCAATAGAAAATCCTCTTGTTTTTGTCAACACAAATATTTTAGGAACTATAAATTTATTAGATCAAGCAAGATTAAATTGGTCAAAAGATTCTTCTGGCCATTTATTTTATGCTATATCAACTGATGAAGTTTTTGGTTCTTTAGAAAAAATTGGTGCTTTTCATGAAGATTCTCCTTATCAACCAAAATCTCCATACTCAGCATCTAAAGCAAGTGCAGATCATTTTATTAGAGCATATGGGAATACTTACAATCTCCCATACATCATTTCAAATTGTTCAAATAACTACGGACCCAACCAACACCTTGAAAAACTAATTCCTTTGACAATCAATAATATTATAAACAATAAACATATACCAATTTATGGCGATGGTATAGCTGTAAGAGATTGGATATTTGTAATGGACCATGTTGATGCAATAGATACTATTTTTCATCAGGGTAATGTAGGTGGAACTTACAATGTTGGTTCAAATAAAGAAATAAAAAATATAGATTTAGTTAAATTAATATGCACAATATTAGACAGAAAATTAAAACTAAATAACTCTGAATTATTAATAAAGTATGTCCAAGATCGTCCTGGTCATGATATGAGATATGCTATTAATGCTTCAAAAATAATGAATGAGTTAAATTGGAAACCAAAGACAAAATTTAACAAAGGTTTAGAAATCACAATTGACTGGTATATTAATAAATTAGGTATTAAAATTTAAATTGTCAATTGATTTAGTCATAACGTCTGAATTTATTTTTTTAATTAAACCCTGAAGAACTCTTCCCGGTCCAACCTCAATAAATTCATTTGCTCCATCATTTATCATTTTTTTTACAGATTGTTCCCACTTAACTGGTGAAATCAGTTGTTTGATTAAGTTAGTTTTTATTGATTCACTATTTACAATTGCGTTGGCAGTTACATTTTGATATATAGGACATATTGGTTCATTAAAATTAGTTTTTTCAATAAATTTTTTCAGTTTTTCTTTAGCCGGTTCCATGAGTGGGGAATGAAAAGCACCTCCAACAGGTAATAAAACAGCTCTTCTCGCGCCCAGTTCTTTTAATTTTTCACATGCAAATTCAACGGATTTTTGTTCGCCAGAAATTACTATTTGACCAGGACAATTATAATTTGCTGGAACTACAACACCTTCAATTTTTTCACAAACTTCATTAATAATGTTTGCATCGATTTGTAATATAGCAGCCATTGTAGATTTTTCTTTTAAACAAGCTTTTTGCATTTCTTCAGAGCGGATTTTAACTAAATTTAATCCATCTTCAAATGTTAAAACTCCACCGGCAGTCAAGGCTGATATTTCACCTAATGAATGACCTGCTAACATGTCAGGTTTAAAATCATCACTAATCAACGCTAATATTACAGAATGAATAAATATTGCAGGTTGTGTAACATTTGTTTGTTTTAAATCCTCACTGCTTCCATTAAACATAGTATTTGAAATATTAAAACCTAAAATTTCATTAGCAATATGAAATAATCCTTTTGCTTTTTTAAAATTATATAAATTCTTTCCCATTCCTGAAAATTGAGAGCCTTGACCAGGAAAAATAAATGCTTTCATAAATAGTATTTTATGATGTATGAATTAGACTTGACCATAGTTCGTGCGAAACATCACTACTAAATTTACTATTTGGTGCGCAAATTACTGAAATTGCATCATGAGAATGTAAGGATTCTTGATGAGAACAAATAGCTCTAAAGTCATTAATTCGTTTATCATTGATTAGCTGCTCATACAATAGTCTTGCAGCATCTTCAACAAATTTTAGGTATGACCCATTAAGTTCTGCAAAAGCCATTTCATCTTCTCTTTTCACAATTACTTGAGTTTCAGTTTGGAGAGCTTTGTTGCATATTTCTTGTAAATCTTCAATCCAAATAAATTCTTCAAGTTCTAGTGAAATTCGTGCTACTGATCTTTGTGAATGAGTTACTGTTGGGATATTTCTTTCTTTTCTTGCATATTCTGCTAGTTCAAATGAGCATGGGCAAGCAGATGAATAAACAAAATCAAAATGAATTATTTTTTTGTATTCTCCCTTCTTATTTAAACTACCCTCAATTGTTACATTATAATATTGATAACCCTTATTATTTGATCTTAATGATTTTTTTATGATGGGATATGAAAAATGTAAACCAATTTTGGCGTTAAATGAATCTAAATCATTTTTATATTTTGATAAAATATTTTCTAATTCATCACAAATAAAATCATTTTTAAAATCATAGAATCTTCTCATAATTCTGGACATATTAATTCCTTTTTTATGAGCTTCAAGGGAGACTGAACCTGTTACTTTCGTTTCTAATTGAATGCTGCCCCCATCTCTTGTTTTATATTTTAAAGGAATTCTGAAATTATGAACTCCAACTTGTTGAATAGCAACAGGCGAGCCTTTAATTAATGAAGATGGTCCGTTTTGTAGATCAGGAAATTGATTAATTTCTGCTGGACTAGGATTATATTTAATATCGTATTCTTTTTCTTTCATTTTAGTTAGTTATTGTTTCCAAAATATTCAAAAATATTATTTTCAGTTTCATATATTTTTACACAATGTAGTTCGCATTTGAGTTCAGATTTCAATATTTCTACTAATTCATCCCAAATAGAAACACAAAGGTTTTCCGTTGAAGATATTTTACCCTTCATAAATTCTACTTCGTTTATAAATTGATGATCTAGCTTGTCAATTATGTGTTTTTTTATAATAATACTGAGTTCTTTTAAGTCACAAACAAATCCAGTTTTTTCTTCAACATGACCTTTAACAGTTATGAACATGTGATAGTTATGCCCATGCATATTCAAACATTTACCAAAAATATTTTTATTTTCAGTGCTTGTTAAATTATCATTTTTTAATATGTGAGCAGCAGAGAATCGTTCTCTTCTTGTAAGATAGATTGTTTGTTTTTTCATTTTATGCCAAATATACTAACTATATTTATATGAAATATAAATTTTTTAAAGATTGATTATAGTAACTGGCACTTCGGGTTTTATAGGCAAAGCTGTAGCCTTATATTTAATTGAAAAAAAAATAAATCCTATAATTTTAGTAGATTTTTTTACTCCCTTAGATGACAAATTAAAAGACTGTTTTTTTGTTCATGTCGATATGTTATTTGATTTTATTGATGATAATAAAAACAAAATTGATTATATAATTCATTTAGGAGCTATTACTGACACAACTGAAACAGATTTTGAATATTTAAATAAATATAATTTCCAATACAGTAAGTATATTTGGCGTAAATGTGTAAACTATTCAATACCCCTTGTTTATGCATCCTCAGCAGCTACATATGGTGATGGTAAATTTGGATTTTCAGATGATCACAAAAAAATAAATTTTTTAAAACCATTAAACTTATATGCTGAATCAAAACACAATTTTGATAAGTATGTTCTTTCTCAAAAGAAAGTTCCTCCTAAATGGTTTGGGCTCAAGTTTTTCAATGTATTTGGTTTCGATGAATCTAAAAAAGAAAAAATGGCATCAATCATCTTTCAATCTTTTCATAAAATTTCTAAAACAAATAAAATGAAACTATTTAAGTCTAATGATAAGAATCTTAGAAATGGTGATCAATCCAGAGATTTTGTTTATATAAAAGATTTAGTTGATGTTATATTTTTCTTATACTCAAATAAAATCGAATCAGGAATTTTTAATGTTGGATCAGGGGTGGCAACTACATTTAATAATTTAATAAGTTTTGTTTTTAAGTTTATGAACAAAGAAAATTCTATAGAATATATTGATATGCCAAGAGAAATTAGTCAAAAGTATCAAAACTATACAAAGGCTGAAATAAAAAAATTGAGGGGAGTTGGCTACGAAAAAAAATTTACTTCAGTTGAATCTGCAATAAAAGATTATATTGAAAATTATTTAATGTAAATTGTTTCTAATTTCGATTAATTCTTTTTTAATTTTTTTTAAGTTATCAATAACTTTTTGATGTGTTTCAGTTTTATTTGGGTTCTTTCTAATTTTATTTTTAGCACCCTGAATTGTATATTTCTTTTCTTCTAATAAATGTTGGATTAACTTTAGTTTATTTATGTCTTTTTTTGTAAATAATCTGTTTCCTTTTTTATTTTTTTTTGGCTTTATGGTATCAAACTCCTTTTCCCAAAATCTAATTTTTGAAGTAGAAATACTTAAGATTTTTGAAATTTCACCAATAGAGTAATATAATTTTTCCATAAAATTTATTTACTTAACATATATATTTCCCTCATTATCAATTTCTAATAAAGAATCTGGAAAATCTAATTTAGTTAATTTTTTTATTTTATTTATTGCTTTTTTTTCATTGTCATAATAAACGTAACCTCTGTTAATTTGTTTAATTGGGATTATTTTACCTGAAACAAAATCGCCAGTTTGATTTATTTCAATATTTAATATTGGAGCAATTCCTTTAGATCCCGACAAATTGAATCTTCCATAAGTACAAAAATTCCCTAAACTATACGCAATTAACTTGTTTTTATATAGATCAATTGCCCTAGGAACGTGTGGGCCGTGTCCTATAATAATATCTGCACCTGCGTCAATCATGGCATGAGAAAATTCATAAACATTTCCTCTATTTTCTCCATAACAATACTCTGTTTTACGAGTAACATTTTCATAATTTGCTCCTTCTCCTCCTCCGTGAATAGAAACAATAACAATTTCGCATGTTTTGGATAGCTCTTTTACTATGTCTTTTGCTTTTTCTATTTTTAAAATTGATGGAGTTCTATAATTAGGTGCAAAAGAGCAAAATCCAATTTTTTGATTATTTAAATCAAATATAGTTGATGGTTTATAGTCAAGACCCGCATAATTTATATTGAGATTTTCAAGTGCTTCTTTTGTGTCTTCAACACCTTCTTCGCCAAAATCCCATGTGTGGTTATTTGCAAGACTAATTAAATTAAAACCAATATAATCAAGACAATTGCTAAATTTTTCTGGCATTCTATATAAATAACATTTTGTTGGGTCGTTACATCTTTTTCTTGGCGGAGCATCATTTGAAATGCAGCCTTCTAAATTTCCAAAGACAATATCAGATTCATTGAAATATTTTTTAATGTTTTCAATCAAAGGGATGCAATCTTCATTTTTTGGTAGATACTTTTTAGAGGGAAAATTAGTTCCAAACATGATGTCACCTACAGCAGTAATATTAATTGTATTTATAGATTTTTTTATAGACTGATTTAAAGAATCAATATTTTGTTGACCTGAAGCTTCAAAATTTATAGAGGATGCAAAAAAAAACAGTATACTATAAAAAGTAAGTTTATGATTTAAAATAATAAGAGTAAAAACGTTATTGTGAATTAATTTTTCGCATTTCTTCATATTCTTCAATTGTTAAGTCACTGTAAAAATAATCAATAGGATTCACTTTTTCATCATTTATTCTAACTTCATAATGTAAATGAGGGCTTGTTGATTTTCCAGTGCTCCCAACATATCCTATTAATTGTCCTCTTTTCACGTTTTGTCCAATATTAACAGCTAATTTATTTAAATGTGCGTATTGTGTTTTAAAATTATATCCATGATCTATTACAATGTATTTGCCGTAACCAGTTCTAGATCTATTTTCAGTTTTGATTACTTTCCCGTTTCCAGTTGCATAAATAGGGGTGCCCCTGGGAGCTGCAAAATCAGTTCCTGCATGAAATTTTCTTATGCCATAATGTGGATCTATTCTGTAACCAAATCCAGATGAAATTCTGGATAAATCTTTATCGGAAATAGGTTGAATTGATGGAATACATTTTAGTTTATTTTTATGATCTTTAGCTAATTGAATAATTTCATCAAATGACTTAGACTGCACACCCAATTTTTTTGCAATTTGTTCAGTTTTTTTTGAAATATCAATAATTAAATCTGTCGATTTATATTTTTTAAAATTTTTATATTTATCTACTCCACCAAAGCCGGCTTGTCTAATATCATTATTTATAGATTTTGTATTCAATATTATTCTATAAATATTCTCATCTTTTTTTTGTAAATCTTCTAGAGTTTGTTCTGCCGATTTTATTTTTTGTTCAATTTTTGTGAATTCTAAATTTAATTGTGATACTTCTTTTTCCAGTAATATTTCTTTAGGGGTAGAGAAAAAGGATAAAATAATGATACATACAATAGAATTAAATCCTAAAAAAGGTAGTAAATAAAGAACAATAGTTTTTAAAATTTCAGTTTTAGTTTTTTTGATTTTTTTATAACTGAGACTTTCCTTGTCGTAATAGTATTTAGTTTTTATCATTTCTGATAATAATTAGTTAAATTTAAAAGCTATAAAGGTTTTCTTGATTGCAAATGTATATAAATTATTTGATAGAGATCTTTTTTTATACTTAGTTTACTGTTATGAATTCTGAACAAATTAGAGAAAATTTTATTTCATTTTTTAAAAATAAGGAGCACTTGTATGCAAATCCATCTTCATTAGTGATTAAAAACGACCCTACTTTGATGTTTGTTAATGCAGGAATGAATCAATTTAAAGACATTTTTTTAGGAAATATTATTCCCAAAAACCCTAAAGCTGTTAATTCACAAAGATGTCTAAGAGTTTCAGGTAAACATAATGATTTAGATGAAGTAGGGCATGATACTTATCATCATACTATGTTTGAAATGTTAGGTACATGGTCATTTGGAGATTATTTTAAAAAAGAAGCAATTTTATGGTCATGGGAATTTTTAACTGAATGTCTTAAAATTGATAAAGATAGATTATATGTAACTATTTTTTCTGGTAACGAAAAAGATAAATTAAATGAAGACGAGGAGTCTAAAATTATTTGGTCAAACCTTTTACCAGAAAATCGAATTATTTCTTGTGCTAAAGAATATAATTTTTGGGAAATGGGGAGCATTGGACCTTGTGGGCCGTGTTCTGAAATTCATATTGATTTAAGATCAAACGAAAAAAGAGCTAAGGTAGCTGGTGATTCCTTGATTAATAAAGATGACCCTGAAGTTATTGAACTATGGAATTTAGTCTTTATGGAATTTAACAGAAAGGAAAATGGAGATTTAGAAAACTTATCAAAAAAACATGTGGATACTGGAATGGGTTTTGAAAGACTATGTATGGTTCTTCAGAAAAAAAGATCTACATATGATACAGATATTTTTTCTAGTTTAATTTCTCATATTTCAAAGAAATCAAATTTTATCTATGGAGAAAATTTAGAAAAAGATATTGCTATAAGAGTTATAGTTGATCATATAAGAGCTATTTCATTTGCTATTTCTGATGGGCAAATGCCAAGTAATGTTGGAGCAGGCTATGTTATAAGAAGAATATTAAGAAGAGCTGTTAGATATGGTTTTTCATTTCTGAATTTTAAAACTCCTTTTTTATATGAGATGGTTGAAATACTATTTGATCAATTTTTTAAGACTTCCCCTCAAATTAAAAATCAGATTCAATATGTTACAAATATAATTTTAGAAGAAGAAAAATCTTTTTTTAAGACTTTAGAAAGAGGGAGTTCAATAATTGAAAATATTGTCAAAAATTCTAAAACTAGTACAATTGATTCTATTAAAGTATTTGAGCTTTATGATACATATGGTTTTCCTAAGGATTTAACTTCTTTAATTTTAAAGGAGAATGGAATGAGTTTTTCAGAAAAAGATTTTATTAAGTTACTTAATCAACAAAAAGAAAGATCAAAATTAGCTACGAGCAATTTAGCTAAGGAATGGGTTACAGTAAATAATGAAAAAAGTAACGGGTTTTTAGGTTATGAATTTCCTGATACGTACGAGCGTGAAGTTAAAGTTTTAATGTATCGTGAAGTTGATATAAAAGGAAAAAAACTTTTTCAAATTGTGTTTAACGAAACACCATTTTACCCAGAGGGGGGTGGGCAAGTTGGAGATGTGGGATTTCTTAAACATGATAATAGTGTCATAAAAATTTTAGACACAAAAAAAGAAAATAATTTAATACATCATTTGGTTGAAAAGTTACCTGAAAATTTAGAGTCAGAATTTATTTTGAAAGTTGACACTAATAAAAGAAAGTTAATTTCTATGAATCACACAGCTACTCATCTTCTTCACAGAGCATTAAAAACTTCTTTAGGTGACCATGTAGAACAAAAAGGGTCATTAGTTAATTCCAAATATCTAAGATTTGATTTTTCTCATTTTGAGAAATTAGATAATGAAAAAATAATTGAAATAGAAAAAATAGTAAACGATAGCATATTTTTTTCTCACAACTTAGAAGAAAAGATAAATGTTCCAATTTCTGAAGCTAAAAAAATGGGTGCAATTGCCTTATTTGGAGAAAAGTATAATGATACAGTAAGGATTATTAAATTTCATGAATCAATTGAATTATGTGGAGGAACACATGTTAAGAATACATCGCAAATTGGATTGTTTAAAATTATTTCTGAATCATCCATAGCTTCGGGCGTAAGGAGAATTGAAGCCGTTACAAGTTTAGGTGCGATTAATTATTTTAATTCTTTTTCTAAAAAATACACCCAAATAGGTAATGCTTTAAAAAATATTCAAAATCCTCTCAAGTCTATAGAAAATCTTATATCAGAGAATAAAAATTTGAAAGAAAGATTAGAAGTTTTAGAAAAAAGAGAGTTATTATCAATAAAAAAAGATTTAGTTAAGTCCATAAAAAAGATAAATGATTTAAATGTTCTTGTTTGTTCTACAGAAATAGAATCTAAAAGTTTGAAAAATATATCATTTGAATTTATAAATAATTATAAAAATTTCTTTCTTGCTATATTCTCTATTGTTAATAATAAAGTAATTTTTAATATAGGAATTTCAAGGGATTTGATAACGAAAAAAAAATGGAATGCATCAGAACTAATAAAAAGGTTTTCAGTAGAAATTAATGGTTCTGGTGGCGGGCAAGATTTTTTTGCTTCAGCTTCTGGAACTAATACAGAAAATATTAATTTAGTAATGAATAAAATTATTTCGTTTCTGAAATCGAATTAATTAAATCTTCATGTACAATTTCAGGAATTGTTACCTTTAATTGTTTATTTTTTTTCATTTCTCTTTTAATTGTATTAATTGCTCCTTCGTTTCTTGCCCAAGATCTTCTTGCAATACCATTATTTACGTCCCAATAAAGCATGTTTTTAAGATTTTTTTCAGATTGTTTGGACCCATCTAACAATAAACCAAAACCGCCATTTATAACTTCGCCCCAACCAACTCCTCCGCCATTATGAATTGAAACCCATGTAGCTCCTCTAAAACTATCGCCAATAACATTGTGAATAGCCATATCTGATGTAAACTGAGAGCCGTCATATATATTTGAGGTTTCTCTAAATGGAGAATCTGTGCCAGCAACATCATGATGATCTCTTCCTAAAATAATAGGTCCAATAATTCCTTTTTTTATTGCTTTATTAAATTCTTGGGCTATTTTAATTCTACCTTCACTATTAGCATACAAAATTCTAGATTGAGACCCAACTACTAAATCATTTTTTTGAGCTGAATTTATCCATTTAATATTATCTTCCATTTGCTCTTTAATTTCTTCAGGTGATTTTTTTTGTAATTTTTTCAAAACATCAATTGCAATTTGATCAGTTATTTTGAGATCTTTCTTTTTATTTGATGCGCAAACCCACCTGAATGGCCCAAATCCATAATCAAAGCATATTGGTCCCATAATATCTTGAACATAAGACGGGTATTTATATAACCCATTTTTCTTGAAAATATTTGCTTTAGCTCTACCTGATTCTAACAAAAATGCGTTTCCATAATCAAAAAAATATGTGCCTTTTTTGGTATGAGAGTTTATTGACTTTACTTGTCTGAGTAATGATTTTTTAACGTGAGATTTAAATAGATTAGGATTCTTTTTAATCATTTTATTTGCTTCATCAAATGATAAGGATATAGGATAGTATCCACCGGACCAAGGATTGTGAAGTGATGTTTGATCTGATGCTATGTCAATAAAAATATTTCTTTTTTGAAATTCCTCCCATATTTCAACAATATTTCCTAGGAATCCAATAGATGAGATTTTATTATTTGATTTTAAATATTCTATTCTTTTAACTAAGTCACTAATATTATCAATTATTTCATCAATCCATCCTTGTTCATATCTTTTTTGTATTGCATTTTTATTTACTTCAGCTGTTATGCTTGTTATACCGGCTATTTTTGCAGCTTTGGGTTGAGCTCCACTCATGCCGCCAAGACCTGAAGTCAAAAATAATTTCCAGTTATTTTTATTTTGTTTTTTTATTTTTCGCAAAGCATTTAGAATTGTAATTGTTGTTCCATGAACAATTCCTTGTGGCCCAATGTACATAAAAGATCCAGCTGTCATTTGTCCAAATTGTGTAACACCCATTGCATTAAATTTTTCCCAATCATCTTGCTTAGAATAATTTGGTATCATCATACCATTTGTTACAATTACTCTTGGTGCGTTTTTATTGGATGGAAACAGTCCCATTGGGTGACCAGAATAAATGACTAAAGTTTGTTTGTCATTCATTTGAGATAAATACTTCATTGTTAATCTATACTGAGCCCAATTTTGAAAAACTGAACCATTACCACCATAAGTGATTAATTCATCAGGGTGCTGAGCAATAGCAACATCCAGATTATTACTCAACATCATCATTATTGCAGCAGCTTGTTTGCTTTTATGTGGGTACGAATTAATATTTCTAGCTGAAATTTCATAGTTGGGTTTGAACCTATACATGTATATTCTACCATATTTTTTTAATTCATCATAAAATTCATTTAATAAAATTTTATGATTTTCTTTTGTGAAATATCTTAAAGCATTTTTTAGAGCTAATTTTTTTTCTTCAAAAGTTAAAATATCTTTTCTGTGAGGAGCATGATTAATTTTTTTATTGTAAATATATTTTTTTGGTAGTTTTTTTGGGATACCCTCACGTATTTCGTTAAAAAATTTATTTTTTCTCATTTTGTCTATTATATGGGCAGTGTTTACATCCATTCTTGCAACAGTAGCCACGTTTCAATAAGTACTTTTTTGTAAATATAATATATCCATCTTTTGAATAATAATATTCATCTGTAGATAGTTTGTTTATTTTTGAAAATCTTTCCAAATTAAATTATTAATTAACAAAATTAGTAAAAGAAAAATGAATTTTAAATTACCTTCAACGATTCAAGAATTAAAATTAAATATTAACAACTCTAATAACATTAAGTTGTTTATAAAAAGAGAGGATTTAATTCATAATGTTGTTTCTGGAAATAAATGGAGAAAATTAAATTATAATTTTAAATACATTAAAGAAAAAAAAATAAAAAAAATTTTAAGCTTTGGGGGTGCTTATTCCAATCATTTACATGCATTAAGTTGGTTGGCAAAAAAAAACAATATAAAATCATTTGGACTAGTCAGAGGATGTAAATCGTCAATTGAAAATCCTACATTATCTTTTTGTAAAAAAAATAAAATGGATTTATTTTTTTTAGATAGATCAACATATAGAAATAATAAATACAATAATCCAATTTTTAAAACAATAATTAAATCAGAAGAAAATATTTTTGTTATACCTGAGGGAGGATTTAATGAATTTGGCATTAAAGGTTGTGAAGAAATAATGAATGAAGTAAATGAACATTATGATATTATTTGTTGTTCAATTGGGTCTGGTTGTACTGCAGTTGGTGTAATTAAGTCTTTAAAATTTGATCAGTTTTTTTTGGGTTTCTCTTCTTTTAAAAATAATTCTCAAACAAAAAATATTATTTCAGAAAAAGTAAAAAAAAGAAATTGGGAAATAAATTCAGAATATAATTTTGGAGGATTTGGTGTAGTTAATGAAGAGTTAAAAAATTTTATAAAAGATTTTAAGAATAGTTACGCAATTATGTTGGATCCAATTTACACTTCAAAATTATTCTTTGGTTTATTTGACATGATTTCAAAAAATAAATTACCAAAAGATTCTCGTATATTAGTTTTACATACTGGGGGGCTACAAGGACTTCAAGGAGTAAAATTATAATTCTTATGAAATATTTTAATTTTTTTTTATTTGTTCCATTTATTTTTTACTCTCAAAATTTAAATAAAGTGGAAATTTATATCAACGATTATAAAGATTTAGCAATCGAACACATGAATATTTATGGCATTCCAGCAAGTATAACATTAGCTCAGGGAATATTAGAATCAGGATCTGGAAAAAGTGAATTGGCAATTAATTCAAATAATCATTTTGGAATAAAGTGTCATACGAATTGGGTAGGTGAACGGTCATATTATGATGATGATGAGGAAAATGAGTGTTTTAGAAAATATAAATCAGTCAAAGATTCTTATTTAGACCATTCTTTATTTTTAAGTAATAAAGGAAGATACAGTAGTCTTTTTAATTTAAAAGTTACTGATTATAAAGGATGGGCAAAAGGATTAAAGAAAGCAGGATATGCGACCGATCCTGAGTATGCAAATAATTTAATTAGATTAATTGAAAAATATTATTTATTTGACTTTGATAATAAAAAAAAGAAAATAGAAAAAGAAAATATAAATATTGATACAAATACAAATCATAGTTATTCAATTAAATTATGTAATGAAGTTCCATTTATTATTGCAAAAAAAGATGACAACTATAAAAGCCTAGCTTATTTCTTAGATATATGGGAATCAGAACTTTTAAGATTTAATGATGTATTCATTAATGAAAATGATTCTATTAATTTTTTTAGTTTAGTTGAGGGGGATCGAGTTTATATAAAACCAAAAAAAAGAAAAAATAGTGAGCACTCTTTTCATAAGGTTATAGACGGTCAAACGATGAGAATGATTTCACAGTTATATGCTGTAAAATTATCAATGCTTTACAAATACAATAGTTTATTTTTGAATAGAAAAGTTAAAGAAGGTGACATCATTTATTTACAAAAGAAAAGAAAATATTAGTTTGTTTTAAATGTTATTCTATGATAAGGGCTTAATCCAAATTGTTTTATTTTTTTTTTATGCTCTATCGTAGGGTAACCTTTATTCATTTCCCAATTATAAATTGGGTTTTTCTCACTTAATTTTTTCATGTAATCATCCCTGTAAGTTTTAGCTAGAATTGATGCGGAAGCTATTGATATAAATTTTGCATCTCCTTTTACAATACATTTATGTTTTATATTTTTAAATGGCTTGAACCTATTACCGTCAATTAGAAGTAAATCTATTTTTGTGTTTGTTTTTTGGATTGCTTTATGCATTGCTTCAATTGATGCATTAAGTATATTTATTTTATCTATTCTATTTGGGGAAACCTTTGCAACAGACCATGAAATTGCATTTTTTTCTATGATTGCTCTTAATTTATATCTTGTTTTTTCATTAATTAATTTTGAATCATTTAACAATGGGTGAAAAAATTTTTTTGGAAGAACTACAGCGCTTGCAAAAACAGGCCCTGCTAAAGAACCTCTGCCAGCCTCATCACATCCGCACGTTATTAATTTTTTGTTATAAATTTTCAATTTTGTTCTTTGATAATTTTTGAAAGTTTTTCTCCTGCAGATTTCCAGTTAAAAATTTTTGACCTTTCTAAGCCTAATTTTATTAATTTTTGTCTGTATTTATAATTATTTTCTATTTTATCTAATGCATCTGAAATTTCTTGAAAATTATTTGGATTAACAATTATTCCAGCATCTCCACATATTTCAGGCATAGAGCTAGTTTTTGAAGTGATTACTGGAACCCCACACTTCATGGCTTCAATTATAGGTAAGCCAAAGCCTTCAAATAATGATGTAAAACATAGTCCTAAAGAAGCCCCTAAGACTTTTGGCAGCATTTTTTCATCTAAGTAGCCAGAAAAGATAATATCTTTTTTAAAATGACTTTTTTGAAAAGTTTTTTCCATTTCATTAGACCACCATCTTTTTTTTCCTACAAAAAGTAATTTAGATTTAGATTTGGATCTTTTTTTATATAAATTAAAGGCTTTTATAAGATTTGATATATTTTTTCTTTTGTGAATTGAGCCAATGAAAATAAAATAATCACTATCATAAGTTAATTGATTCTTAATTTTGATTTTTTCATTGTTGCTAATTGATGAAAATGAGTCATTAACGCCATTATAGATTACACGTACCTTTTCATTATTTATTCCGTATGTGTTTACTATATCAAATTTTGAAAATTTTGAAACAGTAATTATTGAGTTAGCTTTTCTTGCGTATTTTGAAAAAAAAAATTTATAAAATTTTCTATGAAAAAAAGGTAAATTTTCAGGGTAGTGTTCGAAATTTATATCATGGATTACTGAAATTTGCTTGAATTTAGTTGATAAAGAGATAAATCCATCTAATGATAAAAAAACATCTGGTTTAATTTTATTAAGTAGTTTTGGGATTTTTTTTTCAAACCAATAGTACCAGATAATAGGATGTCTTGTTTTAGGAGTCAGCACGTGTCCAGTTACATTCTTATTAAATAAGAATTTTTTTGAAAAAGGTCTGTCAAAAATAAAATCGAATTTTATTTCTGGGTTTTGTTCACAAACCTCTTTAAGAATCTCGAAAGAAAATCTACCAATGCCTTCGAGTTCATTTTCAATAAGTAATCTAGTATTAACAGCTACTCTCATTTTTTATAACGATATATGCAAGATATTTAACTAATTTACGTTGTTTTAAAAATAAAGAATTAATTTGTTCTTTTTTATCTATGAAAAAAACTTTCCTTTCAAATTTAGTATTAATTATTTTCTTAAATATAATTGTTAAACCATTTTATATTTTAGGAATTGATGCTGAAATCATTAACCGAGTAGGAGAAGTTGAGTATGGTATGTATTTTTCTTTAATTAATTTGTCATTTATTTTCAATATTTTTTTAGATATGGGATTGAACAATTTTAATGTAAAAAATATTGCTCAACATAGTTTTTTACTAAAAAAATATTTTTCTAAGATTATCCCATTAAAAATTTTATTAGGTGTTTTTTACTTTTTAATTGTTAGTACTGTTGGTTATTTTCTTGATTACAACTATAATTTATTATTTTTTTTATTATTCAATCAATTCTTAGCTGTTTTTTTATTGTATTTAAGGTCAAATTTGGCCGGCTTACACTTATTTTTTAAAGACAGTATAGTTTCAGTACTTGATAGGTTTTTATTGATTGTCTTTTGTTCTTTTTTATTATGGGGAAATCTAACGACTGGGACTTTTAAGATTTCATGGTTCATATATGCACAAACTCTTTCTTATTTATTAGCCGTCATTATTTGTTTATTTTTTTTATTATCATCAACAGGAAGGTTTAAATTAAATTTAGATTTACATTTTTCCTATGTAATTTTAAAGAAAAGTTTTCCTTATGCTCTTTTAATATTTTTAATGACTATTTATTATAGGGTTGACGTAATTATGCTTGAGGTTATTATGGGCCCCTCAGAAGCTGGTGTTTATGCAGGTTCGTTTAGGTTTTTTGAAGCATCTAATATGATATCTTATTTATTTGCAGTTTTGTTACTACCTATATTTTCAAAATTATTGAAAAATAAAAAATCTGTCTCAGAAATTGTGTTTATTGCTTTCAAAATTATTTTAACATTTTCAATTACTCTTTGCGTAGTATCAATATTTTATAATGAAGAGCTAATTAAACTAAGATATGAAAATGGGCAATTTGATAATGTTGATAGCTATTTAGAAAAATCTTTTTATATTTTCCCAATATTGATGTTGTGTTTTCTATTTATTTCATGTACTTATATTTTTGGTACTTTATTAACAGCTAATGGTAATTTATATTCACTAAATTTAATTGCGTTTTTTGGAATGCTATTTAATATTTTACTTAATTATTTTCTAATAACAAAAAATGGTGCTGTAGGCGCTTCTTTAGCTAGTTTTTGCACACAATTTTTAACCGCCATAGCTCAAATATTATTGTGTGTTAAAATATTTGAATTAAAAAATTTAAAGTATTTAGTTGAGCCAATTTTATTTTTTACTCTAGGTTTAATTTTAGCAGGTTTTCTTACAGTTAGTTATTCGCAATTATGGTACATAAATATATGTATATTTGGATTTTTATCTATAATTTGGTCCTTTATAAGTGGGATGTTTAAGCTTAGGTATATAAGTTATATTTTTAATAATGATTAAATTTTTTTAGTATGGTAAAAGATGATTCAATTTTTAATATCAATAATTTTTTTGAATTTTGTTTTAATAACAAATATGTTTTAGGGGCTTCTATTATTACGTCAATATTTTTTTCAAGTATCTTTTCATTATTTTTAGTTGAAGAAAAATTTAAATCTTCTGCTGTAATATTCCCAACTGCAACTAATTCTATTTCCCAAGATTTATTAGCAAAGAAAGTCAACAAAAAAGATATTTTAGATTTTGGTGAAGAAGAATCTGCTGAACAGTTGTTGCAAATATTAAACAGTGATATGATTCGTGATTCAATTATAAATATTTTTAATTTATACAATCACTATGAAATTAAAATGGAAGATCCTCACTCTAGAACACTAATTTTTCTTGAGTATGCTGAGAATATAAGTTTTAAGAAAACAAAATATAATTCTATCAATATTGAGGTTTATGATAAAGATCCAAATTTAGCATCTGATATCGCAAATAAATTTTTAGACTTGTTAGATTTAGCAATAAAAAAAATAAAATCACATCGAACCGAAAAAGCTCTTTTTATATGCGAGCAAAGAAAAAAAAGCCTCAATAAATCATTACAGCAGGTCAATGATTCTTTGAATATAATTAGAGAGCAAGGAGTTTTTTATGGAACAGCACAAACTGAAAGATTAATTGAACAATATGCAATTTGTTTAGCTCAAAATAATAAAAGAGGCGCTCAGTTAATAAAAAAAGAATTAAATAAATTATCAAAATATATTACAGAGCATAATTTATTGGAAAGAAGAACTCATCACATGCAGTCAGAATTTAATAGAATACAAGATGTTTGTGATTTAATTTATATTGACTCTGAATATGATCTAACAAATAAGTTTGTCATCAACAAGGCATATCCTGCTGATAAAAAAACTTATCCAGTTAGATGGTTAATTGTCTTTGGTTTTACATTTTCAATTTCTATTGTAACTATAGTTATTTTAAGATTAAAAGATTTATTAAATTCAAACAGAAATGAAAGCTAAATTTATTGAAAATTTCATAGCTGGTTTTTTTATTTTTTTATTTGGTTTATTTTTTTCTTTAAGTCTAATTAATGAAGATTGGTTTGCATTAATTTTTCCGATTATATTTATTTTTTTTATTTATTTTTTTTCAAGATTAGATAAACTACTATTATTTATTACTTTTTGCGCTCCATTTTCGTTGAGATTAAGTGAGTTGTTTCAATCTCAAGGTTTAGATTTATTGTTTCCAACTGAGCCATTATTATTTGGTTTAATGTGTATTGTAATTTTTAAAATGATTTATAATATAAATCCTTTTAAAGGAATATTATCTCATTATATTTCATTTTTTATATTTATTTATTTGGTTTGGATGTTGTTTTGTTCATTTACTTCCACGATGCCTTTAGTTTCATTAAAATTATTAATTACTCGTTTATGGTACATCTTTCCATGCTTTATTTTTGCTACTTTAATTTTCGTTAAGGATCAAAATAAAATATTATCTTTTATTTTTTCTTATTGTATTTCATTCTCAGTTGTAATTGTCCATACTCTTATTAAACATTCTGCTTATTTTTTTAGTGGTCCTTCTTCAAATTGGGTTGTGACTCCTTTTTTTGATGATCACACCTCTTATGGTGCAATGTTAGCATTTTTTATACCAGTTCTGTTTTTATTTTCTTTTACGAAGAAAATTAATTTATTGTTGAGGATGTTATCTTTTATTTTATTTTCATTGTTTTTTGTTGCAATTATATTTTCTTATACAAGAGCCGCATGGTTAAGTTTATTTGGAGCAATTATATTAGGATTGATAATAAAAATAAAACTTAAGCTTAGACATATTTTTGGATTTTTTTTAGTTTTTGTCATAATGTTAATTCCTGTAAGAAATCAAATTTATTCCATTATTTCAGATAATAAACAAGACTCATCTTCTACTTATTTTGAACATATTCAGTCAATTTATAATATTAAATCTGATGCGTCTAATATGGAGCGGATAAATCGTTGGAAATGTGCTATTGAGATGTTTAAAGAAAAACCTTTAGTTGGATATGGACCTGGGACATATCAATTTCAATATGGAGTTTTTCAACTGGAAAAAGACAAAACAATTATTAGCACTTCCAGTGGAGATATGGGTAATGCACATAGTGAATATTTAAGCGCACTTTCTGAGACAGGCTTTATTGGTTTGTTACTTTTATTTTTTTTAATTATCTCAATTTTTTATAAATCGATAGTATTATACTACGATGAAAGTGATGAAATGAAAAAAATATATTTATTGGGTAGTATAGTTGGATTATCAACTTATTTTATTCACGGATTATTTAATAACTTTTTAGATTTGGATAAAGCGGCAATTCCAATTTGGTTTTTCATAGCAATTATAGTTTCTATTGATATAACAAAAGCTAAGACTTAATTCTTTCAATATATTGTCCAGAGGTTGTGTCTACTTTTATTTTATCCCCAATATTAATGAAAAGTGGAACTTTTATGTCTGCATTTGTCTCTAAAGTAGCATGCTTTAATGAATTTGTTGCAGTATTTCCTTTTTCACCAGGTTCAGTATTCTTTATTTCTAAAATAACATTTGATGGCAAATTACATGAGATGGGACGATCTTCTTCGGAATAAAAAATTATTTCAGCAATGTTTCCTTCTTTTAGATATTTAGGGGCGTTAATTAATTTTTCTTGAATTTGAATCTGTTCAAATGTTTTTTGATCCATAAAATGATATATATCACCACTTTTATATAAGAATTGAGAACTTCTATTTTCAATTCTTATTGTCTCAATTTTTACACCAGCTGTAAATGTATTTTCTAAGATCCTTCCAGTATTTAAGTTTCTGATTTTTGTTCTTACAAACGCAGGACCCTTACCTGGTTTTACATGTTGAAATGATTCAATTTTCCATAAATCATTATTGTATTTGATACATAATCCATTTTTAAAATCTGCAGTTGTTGCCATTAGCTATATTTTAATTTTTTATTATTCCCTGGGTTGATTCAGTTATAAACTTTATGATTTTTAATTCAAATTTATTGAGTTTTGGATTTAACCTTAATTCATCAATAGCATCTGATGTGTTTTTTCCATTACTAAAGATTTTCCTATAAATATTTTTTATTGATTTTATATTCTCTTTTGTAAAATTTTTTCTTTTTAAGCCTACGATATTTATGCCCATAAATTTCAGAGGTTCTTTAGCTACCTTAATAAAA
>MDSV01178562.1_pt1 | contig 20716 bp, 19 predicted proteins | sample 810851 | NCBI WGS metagenome assembly MDSV01 (sample SAMN05326640, study PRJNA326480) | marine metagenome | isolation source: seawater | place: Atlantic Ocean: North East | collected 2012 | reverse complement strand
TTTTGTAGCCCGTAGGAGAATCGAACTCCTGTTGCAGAGATGAAAACCCTGAGTCCTAACCACTAGACGAACGGGCCAAATGTGAGGTAAATTTATACCAATAATTATTTTTTAAAAAACTTATTTTTTCAATTTGTCAATAATAGCTCGCCTTATTTGCTTTCCTTCCTCACTAAACCAAGCATTAATTATCAGTTTATTATCTTTTTTAAAATTTACTTTCATTAAATCTAAAGTGCCTTGCCTCATAATTAATTTACTTTCAATTTGTCTATCAAATGGAAGTTTAAGCCAGTCATTCATTATATCAATTGAGTAATCTATAATATTATTTTTTGAGTCATCAACTAATTCATCAATCAAGCCAATATCATTTGCATCTTCAGGCAAAACTAGCTCACCTTTCAACGTCATCTTTTCAGAGACTCTATAGCCTAGTATATTTTTAAAAACTGAACCTATGCCAATTGGCATTGTAAGACCTACTGCAACTTCATTCAAACCGATGTAATATTTACCTTTACTCATTATTCGATAATCTGTCATTATTGCCATAACAGTTCCTCCAGCGGGACTATGACCGGAAATCGCACTAAAAACTAATTTTGGGAATGAATATATTTTGATTAATAGGTTAGAAAAATTATCCCAAAAACTTTTCATATAATTTTCATTTTTAGCTGCTAATTCTATTAGATCTAATCCACCAGAGAACATTCCAGGTGTGCCTGTTAAAATAACTCCTTTGATATCTGGATTTTTAGCTGCGCTATCTAAGCATTCCGATATAGAGTTAACCAGATCTAAATTGATAGCATTTACTTTTGGTCTATCAAGCTGAATTATTAAAATTGAATGATTAAATTTCGTTTTTATCATTGATATGATGGAATATCAGTAATATCATTACCTAAAATTAAGGTATGCATATCATGAGTTCCTTCATATGTATAGACACTCTCGATATTCATTAAGTGACGCATAATAGGATATTCTCCAGAAACACCATTTGCACCATGAATTTCTCTTGCTAACTTACAGCATTCTCTTGCCATCCAGACATTATTTCTCTTAGCCATTGAAATTTGCTGAAACCTTAAAGTTTTATCATCTTTATTTTTACCAACTTGTAAAGCTAATAATTGACCTTTTGTTATTTCATTAAGCATCCAAACTAACTTATCCTGTACCAATTGAAAAGATGCAATTGGTTTGTCAAATTGAATTCTTTCTTTTGCATACTTTAACGAGGCCTCATATACTGCCATAGCAGCTCCTACTGCACCCCATCCAATTCCATATCTAGCTTGAGTTAAGCATCCTAACGGACCTTTCATGCCTTTAACATTTGGCAATAAATTAGAATCGGGTACGAAAACATTGTCTAGAATAAGTTCTGATGTTACAGAAGCACGTAAAGACCATTTATTTTTCATTAATGGTGCAGAAAAACCTTCCATATCTTTTTCAACAATAAAGCCCCTTACTACACCATCTTCAGTTTTGGCCCATACTATAGCAATATCTGCAATAGTACCATTTGTAATCCACATTTTTGTTCCATTTAAAACATATCCACCATCTACTTTTTTAGCATTAGTTTGCATGCCATTTGGATTTGACCCAAAATCTGGCTCTGTTAGTCCAAAACATCCTATTGCTTTAGCTGATGTCAATAAAGGTAACCATTTATCTTTTTGTTCATCACTCCCATAAGCAAAAATAGGATATATAACTAAAGACCCTTGAACCGATACAAAAGATCTAACCCCAGAATCACATCTTTCCAGCTCTTGACAGATGACTCCATAAGCAATATGAGACATACCTCCGCCACCATACTGTTCAGGAATATTAATACCTAAATATCCCATATCTGAGAATTTTGAAATCAGAGAGTCTGGGAATGTGCCATCACTAAAATGCTTATCTATAATTGGGTTAATTTCATTCTCAACAAAATCTCGAGTACTATGCTGAACCATAATCTCTTCATCAGAAAAATGTTTTTCAAGTCCTAAATAATCTAAACCTTTAAGTTTCATAGTATATAAATTTAACTAAAATATTATTATAAGACTAAGATTTATAATCAATTATATTCGCTCTATTAACTTGCATATTAGGATCAACACAAGCCTTAGAATATTTGATTTGATCAACAGCGTCATAGCCATAGCACTTAATAAAATCTATTTTCTTTCTTCTTCCTGTACCATGCTCTGCAGAATAGACTCCATTTAGTTGAGATGAAGTATCAATGATTTTATTATAAACAGATATTGCAACTTGTTCTTGTTTTTTATTTGGAATAAGATGAAAATGTAGATGACAGTCTCCTAAATGTCCAAATAAAAGGTACTCTATATTTTCTTCTTTAATTAAAGCATGAGTATATTCAAGGAATTGAGTAAAATTTTCAGGAGGGACTATAGTATCCGTAATAATACTAATTCCATTAAGTTCTTTTGTTTTTTTTAAAGCAAGCTCAGGAATTGAGTGCCTAGCTTCAAAAAAAATATTCCAGTTTTTCTCATCATTAAGGACATATATATTTTGGTCTTCAATATTGAATTCTGATTTAGATATGATCTCTAACCAATCTGAACATTCCTGCTCAATAGATTTTTCATACAATGGAACTTGTAAATATATGCCAACATCTGATTCATTTTTAAAAAAACGATTTCTATTTTTCATATATGACTGACAATTATAGCCAAAATACTCCAAAGCTGTAACTTGATCTAATTTGCGAACTTGATTTAAAAAATAATAAAATTTTATAGCCTCATATTCCGATTCAAGAATAATAAATAAATCTAAATACTTATTAGGCCTAGGCTTTAATCTAAACTTACATTCAGTTACTAAACCAAACATCCCCTCACTACCAATAATTAAATCAATGAAATCTATATCTCCTTCACCACATGTATATGGACCGCTTGCATTTTTAATATTAGGACGATTATATGTAGGTATCTCAAATTTTTGGTCATCTAATTCAAACATTGCGTTCTTGGATATATATTCTCCTCTTTGACACTTGATTACTTTGCCATTTGGCATAATAATCTCTAATCCCTGAACCCAATATCGTGTTGCTCCTTGCTCTCCTGGGGTGAATCCAGATGCATTGCAAGATACAGTTCCTCCAATCATCGCATCTTTTCTACTAGTAGGATCTACTGGATAATAAAATTGACTATTACTCTGAGCTAAAACTTCTTTTCTCATATCCTCAAGATATATTCCTGTCGATGAAACTATAGTGTTACCCTTAAGTAATGGTTTTACAGCATTTAAATTTTCTATACTTATAATAAAGCCTTCCTTAGGAGTTGCGCTTCCAGTTAAATTTGTTCTTCCTGCTGATATTGTATAAGGCATCTTAAGATTATAAAAAGTTCGGATCATAATTGCTGATTCTATATTATTTTTTGGCCTGCATAAACCTATTGCTTTTCCTTGAATATTTGACCAGTCTGTTAAATATCCTTCAAAAATATTATCATCTAGTGTAATGTCAATATCCCAATTATTTTTTATCCAGTCAACAACTTCAACTATGTCTGAAATTGATTTATTAAGACAAAAATTATTAATTGTATCCCAGCAAGATTTTTCAAGAATTTGTTCTGGTTGAATTTTATGCATCTAATGTTTTATATTCGTCGCTTGTATAAGTTTTCATCGAAAAGGCATGAATTTCATTTTGCATTAAATCTCCCAGAATAGAATATATTTTTTTATGTCTTTCAAGCAAACTTAAGTCTTTAAAATCATCACTTATTATGATCGCTTGATAGTGTCCACCTCCACTGTTGCCAGGGTGATTTTTATGGTTATTTGAAAAATCAGCAATAGATATTTTTATTATATTCATTTTTGATTTGATTAAAGTCTCTATTTTATTTATCATGATTTACTCACTTTCTTTAATTGATGCCCAAATAATGACGAAAAAAATCCAATTAATAATGGTATTGATAAAGATATACATATTATCATAAATGAGCCCATACCCAAAAATTCTTTTATTTTATTTATAATTAAATAGTCCATAATGAAAAAGTTTAGAATTAATTTGCTAAACCAAACAAATGTTAGAGTCAAGCAGGAATATAAAATTGCTTGTTTATAGGTTTTAGAAATAAAACCAATTAATGTACCAGAAAATGTAATAATCCACCATGGAAATATAGAGGCTAACATGTAGGTTGCGATAATATATATTAAAATTTTATTTTTCATAAATTATAATCCTATCTCCCTTTAATTGAGATTTATCTTTATAATAGGTGAAGTTTAAATCTAAATATTCTCCCTTATTCCATTTATCAATATAGTTATCATAGTTTTTTGAATTTGGGTTGCCAGATTGTCCGCCTGGATAAATTCCAATTGCTTCAATATTATCCTTTTGCATTTCAACTATGTATCTCCACGATGGGCCAAACTTTTTTTGCATAGCATTTGGAGACCATCTAGATCCAGATGTAGGAATTTTCAAGCGACTAAATGCATCAAAACTAGAATTGGGCAATATATGATGTATATCTGTACCCCTATATTCATAATAATACCATTGGGTATAATCTTTATCAGGAAATTTTTCTGTCAAAGAATCAATAGCATTTACGAAAGATATAAAAATAATATCATCAATAGTCTCTTTCTCATAAGTAGTTTCATCATCAATCCAAAATATTTTATTATTTTGCTCATCTACCCAAAAATGTTCAGATGGACTTTCAATCACTTTTAATAATATATCATATAAAGGAAAAACTTTATTGTAATCAGTTTTTTTATTACCATTTTCATCAATAAACAAATCAGCCCAAACCTTATTATTTAACTGTTTATACCACTCATCAAAAATAGTAGGCTCAAACATATTTGCATTATGAATTGGGTTATCTTTCCATTTATCTAATGCTTTGTAAATATTAATCAATGATGAATCATTTTTTATTTGATTTTTTAATTCTTTTGATAATAAATAAGGTAAAATGTCTTGTGCATATTTATTGAAATTATCATTTTGAATATTTTTCATATCATCAATTGTAGCATTCCCATCTTTAGTAATTTCATTTAGCATATTATTTATTCTGCTAGCACGATGTGCAGGCCAATAAACACCCGGTAAATAATAATAATTTACTTCATCTGGTATTGGAAATTGATTAGCAGAGCTAACATACCCTCTTTGTGGATTCAGTTCTTTGGGTAATTCATCAAAAGGAATAAAACTATCCCAAATAAATTGAGATGAGTTTCCATACAGCACATGTTTATTATAGCTTTCACATCTAATAGGTATTTTCCCATTATGATGCATTGCAATATTTCCATCAATATCAGCATAAACAAAGTTTTGAATAGGACACTCATAATATTTTAAAGCATTTATAAAGTCTTTATAACTAGTTGCATGATTCATTTTATAAAAAGCTATTATTTCACTTGTAGGTTCGTGAGCAACCCATTTAAAGGCTAAATTAATATCTGAATATATAGTACTTATACCTTGGCTAAATTTTGCCATATCTAAATTACTAGAATCAACTATAATAGGACCATGTTCATTAGTTAATTTAATTGTATCAATGTATATAGATGGCAGTGTTAGAGCATCACCTCTGATTATAATTTTTTCTTCTTTGGTTATGAATGGTATAGATTTCCCTTCATATATATAATTATTTTTATTGCGGGGGTCAATCTCAATTTGATAAAAATCAGAAACATCATCCTCTCCATTAGTCTCACCCCAAGCAATATAATTATTAAATCCTGACAAAATTCCTGGAGCTCCTGGAATAGTTGCCCCCATAACATCTAAATATTGGCTTGGATTATTTTTATCTGGACCTGAAAGTTGCATGACATACCAAACATTAGGTAGGTTTAATCCTAAATGAGGGTCATTAGCTAATAGTGAACTTTTATTTTTTGTTAGATTTTTATGAACTGCCCAATTATTGCTTCCAATACCAGAATTATTCATTCTAGGGACATCTAAACTAAGAGTAATATCTGGATAGCTAAAATTCTCATTACAGTCTTGTGGAATTTTACTTGGACGACTAATCGATTTTTTGGTGCTAATAATTGGAACATTTTTATATGGTTTCTCAGGATATAAGAAATTTGCAGCTTCCTGATTAAATTTTGATGCAATTGTAGTATACAGTAAATCTGTATTTCTTCCGCTTAAGTCAAGAGACATAGCTTTTAGTAGGATACATGTTTTTAATGGATTCCATTTTTCTGGATAATAATCCAGAATTTTATACTCAATGGGGACATTGCTCCAATCTAAATTATCTATAAAAAAATTCACTCCATTAGAATATGATACTAACATATTATATACATTGGGATGATTTATTTTTTTTCTATAACCATCAGGACATTCACTTAAGCCATCCCAATCTAAATAAGATTCATTATTGATATTAATACATTGAGCAATGGTTGAAAGCGATGCTTTTGCTCCATCCACAATCCCTAATCTTCTCATAAATCGATCACTTTTTAAAATATCTTTATTGTAACCTATTATTTCTGATAATTTACCTGCATGAAGCCTGGAAATGAAATCCATCTGCCACAAACGATCATTTGCAACAACGTATCCTTGTGCCATATACATATCATTTTCATTTTCTGCAAAAATATGGGGAATGTTATTTTCATCCCAAATTATTTCTAGGCTATTTTTTGTATTAATAAATTTTATTTTATTTTTAATATCATCATTATTACCAACGTATCCATGAAATGGATCTAAGAATTTTCCTATAGGTGGATAAGAGCCAATTTTATTATTTAATAAGTGAATTAAAACACATATTAGTATAAAGGACAATAATGTCTTAATAGTGCTATTCAAGTTATTTTTTTGAAGAATAGTAGATGTAAAGCATTATCATGCTCCAAGTTACAATAAAAACTATCATAAAAATATCTAAGTTCACTTTAGTGATTCTTTATTTTTATTTAAATAAAAGACTCTGTAATTGTGTAAAAATATTAATATTAAAGAAAATGACAATAATGAAAAGAAAAATATTTGCAATCCTCCATATACAAAATATGATCCATTTGCAGGGTGACTTTGAAATTCATCTTTAAAAAATTGAATCGAATAATATATTATTGGAATCATGATAGTAGACATTAAAGAAATATAGGATCGATGTATTGATGTTTTCTCATATGATCCACCATACTTTTGAATCATAAAGTAACCGAAATATATTAGTATTAAAATTAGTGTAGTTGTTAGACGCGCTTCCCAAGACCAATAAACTCCCCACTCTGATTTTGCCCATAAAGAGCCAGTGATTAAAATTAAAACCCCAAACAAGGTTCCTAGCTCTGCAAATGACAATGCCCTAAAGTCATATTTTATTTTATTAGTCTTTAAATATAAAAAACTGTTAAATCCGGCCAATATAAAGCATACCCCAGCGTTCCATGCAATAGGTACGTGATAATAGAAAATCCATCGAGCATAATTTTCTTTTCCATATAAATCAATAAGGCTACTTGAAGATGTTATAATTAAAATGATATTAGTGAATGAAAAAGATATTGCAAGCCAGAATACCAAATTGTTAAAGGAATTAATTAGAAATGTTTCTTTATTCTTTAATGATGTCATAATACGCCCAAATTCCAAGTATAAAAACTATAATTGATGAAGCAATTATAATAAAAATCCAATTTGAAAAATCATAAAAATTATAATTATCAATAATTCCTATTGTCGCTCTAATAATCGCCAATAAAATTGGTGCCGAAAACGGAAACAATAAAATTGGGATTATCATTTCGTTCCTATTTGATCTTAAGGTAATGCCTCCAATTATATTTCCCAAAGAAGATATATACCAATTTGTAACTAGTGTTAATAAAATTACTCCGAAATTAATATTTAAATTAAGGTTAAAAAATAATATAACGATAGGAAATAAGAATATTTGAACAATAATTATCTGAATAAAAAATGATATGACTTTAGATAAAAATATTATACTTGGATCTATTGGTGAAGAGAGCATCATGTTAAAAGAATCTAAACTCTTCTCATTTTGATAAGATCTGTACAATCCTAAACTAGATATCATAAAAATTATAATCCAAAAATAAACTATAACTAGCTCTTGACTTATGTTTTCAATCGAAATAGAAAATAAAAAGGTTAAAATTATGCCCAATAAGAACATTGATAGGATTGTTTCCTTGGTTCTAAATTCTAATTTTAATTCTTTGTATAATAAAGTCGATAGCATAACTAAATTTTGACTAACCTTTTATTTTTTATTTCATAATTATAGTTGCTTAATTTTTCCAATCTATGATTATTATGTGAAACTATAATTAAAGAGCGATTATGATTTTTCCATTGGTTAATTTTTTTGAATAATAATTCTTCACCCAAAGTATCGAGTCCACTAAATGGCTCATCTAGTAATCCCACATTCCAATCTGATACTATTAAACGGAGTAAATTAAATCTTTGGAACATTCCTTGACTAAAATTATTGCACTGAGTATGTTTTAACTCTAGCATATTGAGCTCATCTAAAATTAAATCAATATCTTTTGGAGGAGATTGATTTCTCATTTTTAAAAAAAAATTGATATTTTCATTAGTAGTCAAATGAGGATACAGCATAGGTTGATGACCCCAATAAATAATGTGCTGCTTAGATTGACACTCTCTAGCTAGTAAATCTTTATTAAAAATTGTTATATCACCAAACTCTGCACTTAATAGGCCTGCTATGATTTTTAACAAAGTTGTTTTACCAGATCCATTAGAGCCTGATATTTGGACAATTTCACCCTCTTTTAGTTCGAAATTTAAATTCAATAAAATAGGATTGAAATTAAAGCTCTTTTTTAAATTATTAATTTTTAGCATTCTTATCTTTTTGGATTATTTTATTTTTTTCAACTACATTTTTAAATAGAGGGTAGATTGTAAAAATAGCAATTATAATAAAAATTAAAGTGAATAATAATTGAAACATAATTCTAGAGCTTTCCTTTTTTATTTTGGGATATAAATACAAATGAAAAAATTGCTCCGAATACAATAATAGCAAAAAGAATGAAATATATTAATGAATTATTTTTATCTTTTTTTATTAAATGCTCCCCATAACAAGATCCAATAAGACGATATATGCCATTATCTGATATTTTATTATTAGATAAATTATCATCAATGTTAGAATTAAGACAAATCTGAAAATCTAAATTCTCATCATTTTGCGTGTTTTTCTCATCATTGATAAATCGAGTAGTTCTAACAAAGGTTTTAACTGAATCTATATCAATTGAATCTTGAATCAATAATGATATTAATTTTTTTAATTTCATTGCGTGAGGCGAGGCATGATTAATTAACATTCCTTTTTCACATGGACACTGAATATGTTGTTCTAAATTATTTTGACGATTATTTGAAATTATCACCCCAATAATACATATAATGGAAAATACAATCTTCAACTATTTTTAATCCTTGTACGCCGACCTAAAATACCTAGACTAATTAAGCCGCCCAACAACATAACAGCCGTTCCGATCCAAACCCAATTAACTAAATAATTAACCCAAATAGTTAGAAAAATAATATTTCTATTATAGTCAATCCTATCTAAGACAATATATATATCTTTAGTTAAATCTGAATTAAGCGCAATTTCTTTAGTTATGTCAAATGGAGAAGTGTAGTATCGTTTTTCTACAGTCATCATTTCTCTATTTTTTCCTTCTTCTATACTAATATTAACAATTTGAGCAAAGTGATTTGGTCTATTTTCATTTTTTATAATTGAAGTTTTATTGCTTAACTGTTTATATGAAACCCTTGATTGCTCTTCTACTTGATTTAAGTATTCAACTAAATCATTATTATTTATATTATCTGATTTTTCTATATAATGAATCTTTTCATTTGGAAATTCTGATAGAGCTGAAATTTTATATGGACCAATTTCGATATCGTTTGAATTAGTATTTAAATTAATCGCGCCTGAAGTTTTGAGGTCAAATGCTTTACCTAAAATTCCAACTACCATAATTAAAAATCCAAGATGTATAATATATCCTCCATATCTTGATTGATTAATTTTTAGAAGATTAACAAAAGCTATTATGTAATTTTCTTTTTTATTTTTAACTCTTGAATGAGTTGTGCGAATGAACTCATCAAAAATTCCGTAAGCGACAAACGCAATTAACATAATATAAATACTGGCTAAAAAGTTTGTAAGACTAAAAGAATTGTACATGCCAAGAATTAAAAAACTTATAGAAAATGTTATTAGGCTAATAACTGTAGGAATGAAAAAAATATTTTTTAAAACGTGCTTTGGAGTTTTTCTCCAAGATAAAAAAGGTCCAACACCCATTAATGCAAGAAGGAAAACTCCAAAAATAACGGCAATACTATTGTATCCATTCATGTCAACCATTACATTACTATTTTGAAAAATAATTTTATGAAAAACAGGCTGTAGTATTGCAAACATAATGAATAGCATTAAGCCAACAAATAAAACATTATTATATAAAAATCCAGACTCCCTACTTGCAAAAGATTCTATTTTTTCTTTTGGCTTAATATTTTTAGCATTGATAACAATTGTAAAGAAAGTGGCAATAAAAATAATAATTGTTAAACCTAGCAGCCAATAACCGATAGGAGATTCGGCAAATGTATGAACTGATTCTTGAATAATACCGCTCCTAACAATACATACACCTAATATCGTAAGCCAATATGTTAAAGATATAAGGATAACATTCCAAAGCCTCAACATTCCTTTATTCTGTTCTACTAAAATTGAATGTAGATAAGCTGTACTTATAAGCCATGGCATAAGTGAAGCATTTTCTACTGGATCCCATGCCCAATATCCACCCCATCCTAATTCTAAATATGCCCAGCGCCCTCCCAGTATAATTGCCACTGTCAAAATAAGCCAGCTAGATAATGCTGTCTTTCTATTTGATTTCAAATATTCAGATTCGTGACTATTTTCGATTAAAGAAGACAGAGTAACTGAAAATGGGATTAAAAATCCGATATAGCCCATGTATAGTAATGGAGGGTGAATAAGCATCAGTAGATTCTGAAGACTCGGTGTTGTGCCATTTCCATCAAGTATGTTATAGGCAGGACTAAATGGATTTTCTAAAAAATATAAAAACCCTGTAAAAGAAGAAAAAATCAGCCCCATAATTATCAGTGATGTGGGGAAAATTTTATTAAACTTTTTATGCTTACTAGATATAAAATATATTATATAAATTGCAATAATTGATGTCCAAAGTAGTAGAGATCCTTGCGAGCCTGACCATAGCGAGCCAATTTTATAAATTAATGGAGTAGTTGAACTACTTACTTTTGCTACAAATTGTATATCAAAATTGTTATTTATAATCTGATATAATAAATGAATAAAGGCAATTAACATGAGAATAGAAGAGCCTAATATCGCATTTGTACCTGACTGGACAATCCTATAATCTTTATTTTGTAAAAAACGACTGTATAATAAAATTCCAATGCCTAAGGTAGAAAATGTTAGGGCAAGGAAAATAATTGAAGAACCGAAAATTGATATCATAAATTATTAACTCTAGTTCTCTTCGTATTTTGAGTCACACTTTGTCTGCATTTTATCAGATATAAGTAAATTTTTAAGCTTTAATGATCGTCCATTATATTGAATGATTGTATCCTTTAAATACCTACCAGATACTAGCGCTTCTTTATTAATTATTGAAGGTCCAAATAACTCTGCTTTAGAACTTTCAACATATAATACCTGAATGAAATTACTATCTTGAACTATTTTATTGGAATCATATAAATTAAAAATAGCTGTAGTTTGCGATTCATCAATATATAATAAAGAATCCAATCCAACATTAGGATGACTAGAATAATCAATTTTACCTCTAATTTTAAAATAATCTCCTAATTCATATTCTGAAATATTATTAATAAAGTCTTCGACTGTCACATATCGCTCGCCTTTTGAAGTAATACTTATTCCTAAGACTACTATAATTATCAAACTAATGATAGTTATCGTAAATTTAAATTTAAAAGACATTATTATTCGTAAATATTGAAGTGAATTTCTTTGGTGATATATTCTACTTTTGTGGTATCTGAAGCTGATACAGAAACACTAAATGGAGCCTCTTGGCCAGGCTCAACAACACTGTCGGTAACTATGCCTGATTTATACTGAAATGTCGAACCTTCAACAAAAGATGAATCTGCAGAAATTAAATTGGTTTCTTTGTCCCACAAGTAAAAAACAACTCTTGCGAAATCAGCTCTTCTCATGCCTTCATTAATAATAGATCCTGAAAAAATTCTTTTGTTATCAAACTGCTGCTCTGAAGGTTCACTGTTAAATTTTAAATCAGGAGAATTTGGTGCCGTTTCCTTAATTGCTATAATATCTGTTTTTTCTATTCTTATTTGGCCAATCTGAGTTTTTAAAATTATTCGCTCTATATCTTCCTGCAAGATAGACCCTTGAACCACCGTTCCATTTGACAATTCAATTTCATGCTGTATCGATGGCGTTTTTACCATTTTTAGCAAAGTTGGATCTAAAGCAATTCTATTTATTCGGGATTCATATTCAATCACTCTTGATTTCAAATCACTTATTTGATCTTGAATGTCTTCAATTGTTTCATCCATGGGATAGAATGGTTCTGCATCTCTTATATTTTTTTTATTTGATAAGTTATCAAAATCTGTTGAAACACTAATTGGCTGAGGTTCGTCTGTGTTTTGTTCAATAGTATTATTTGCACAAGCATTTATTAAAAGAAACATTAATATAATAGTAAACCTTAATTTCATTTAATTACCTTTATGATATTGCATTGCTTCAAATGCTGCTTTTCTGAGATTTTCATCCATACTCTCACCATCCATACTTTTTATTACATTTATTATCTCATTATAAAATTTATAATTATCGGGGTCACCTAACATAGAAAGCATACTATCTACAATATTCTGATCAACAATTTCTCCAAGTGAATTGATAGCCTTAATTCTGATATGGTGTGGATTATCCTTGTTTTTTGCTATATCTAATAAGGCAAACTTAACGTCTTTATAATCATAATTACCCATAGCATCAACTAATGTATTTAGCAATCTATGGTACTCAGATTTACCAACTTGATACGATTCGATAAGCGACATCATTAATCTTGGATCTTCGAACTCTTCAAACATCATATGAGCATATCTATTTAATCTATCATTTGAATTAGGGTCATCTAATACTTTAACGAAGTAATCAACTAATTCTACAGAATTCTTTCTTGCAAGTATATCTATGGCTTGACTTCTAACATTCATACTCAATTCTTCATTAGTAGAAATTTCCATCAAAATTGGGATAACCTTATCATCTCCAATAGATCCCAATGTTAATGTTAATAATTCATTCATTCTATGATGATTAGATTTGCTGACTTCATACAATTCTACAAGAGTTAGAACTTGATCATCACTGCCAATTGTACCAATCGCATTAATCATGTTTTCTCTAACATCCATAATTTTAGACTCAGAAATCTTCAACCCATCAATCAAAGAACTTACTGAGGTTGTATCATTATACTCAATCAACATATTTACGGATTGATTGACCATGTCAAGCTCAATAAGACTACCATCTGCAACAGATTGCCTAATAGCCTCTATAACAAATGAATCATCACTACTTTCTAAAGATCTTAGGGCAGCTAATCTAACATCATATGGCTGTTTTATATCTTTATAAACATTCAACAATGTTTCAGCAGATTTCTTTTTACCTTTTTCCATTTTAACTTTTTCTTTCTCAACATCTTCAATTGTGTAAAAATCAGGTGCAGCGCACCCTACTATTAAAATTAAAAGCAGGTAATATATATATTTCTTACTCATATTGATTCATTCTAATTTTTATTCTCTATATATCTTAACACAAAAATACGCTTATAAAAATAACCAAATTTATCATTCATTCCAAGAGAATTGCGTCCATTCTTTGCCGTCAAATTTAGTAAAAGAGTAATGTTTTAGCCAATCTCCTAAAAATATCAACAATTTAGTGTCTTTTTTTATTATTTCTTTTTGATGATAGTGTCCAACAAGAATGACATCAACCCCTTTGCTCCATTTCTGCTCCGCATATTCAGTTATATCGTGTATTATTTCATCAACGTTATTGTCAAAATGATTATAACCTTGACTTGCGTGAGAGACTTTATTGCCAATTTTATATCCTATTTTTTCTCCAAATAGCTTAAAAAAGAAAATGAAGATTTTATTTCTGATAACTTTCTTAAGCGCGCGATAACCAACATCACTTTTTAATAATCCATCACCATGAGTTACTTCTATTTTTAAGCCAAAATCATCTATTAATAAATTTTTTTTATAAAATGACTTTAAAAATGTTGACTCAAAATAACCAAAATTCCAATAATCATGATTTCCTGCCACATAATGAATATCAATACCACTATCTTTTAATGACTCTAATTCTTTAAATACATCCTCATATATATTTGGTGTATTTTTACCAAATTCAAACCAAAAATCAAAAAAGTCTCCACCAATAATTAGAGTTCCACCAGATGATTTTATTTTTTGAAATAGTTTATATAATTTGTTACGTCTTTTAATTTCAGAATCATTTATTTCCATCCCTATGTGTGAATCTGATATAAAGTATAAAGGAAGCTTCATAGTAAAATTTAAAACAATTAATTAAAATTATGATGATTTTAATATAAATTTAGATAATAATGAGTAAACTTTTCACCATACTACTGGCTTTTTGGATTTTATTTAAATAAATGAAGAAAATAATCTCAATATTATTATTAATCGGAATCTCATTTTCAGAATTTGGACAAAATATACTTCAATATGAGGAATTTGACTGGAAGTATATTCAAAGTGACTACTTTGATATATATTTCTATGATAACGGGTTCATACATAGCCAGCTTGTTGAGCAGGAGTCAACAAAAGCTTATAAAAAAATATCAAATCATCTGAATTGGGATTTAAGTGAACGATATTCAATTATACTACATAACTCTCACAATGATTTTCAACAAACAAATGTTATTAGCATGTATATGCGAGAGGGAATAGGAGGAGTAACAGAATTATATAAAAACAGAATTGTTATCCCTTTTGATGGATCATTAAAAGAGTTCAAACATGTTCTTCATCACGAAATGGTCCACATGTTTATTAATGATATGCTGTATGGAGGCTCAGTTAGAAATATGATGTATTCCAATGTTCAGCCTATTCCTTTATGGATGAATGAAGGTTTAGCTGAATTTTTAGCACATAAATGGGATGCAAATTCTGAAATGTGGGCTCGCGATTTAGCAATTAATGGACAAGGATTACCTGCCATGAATCAATTAAATGGATATCTTGCGTATAGGGGTGGTCAGTCCATATGGAAATTTATTACTGAAGAATGGGGAGAAGAAATTATTGCTGAGCTTTTTTGGAAAATAAAAAAAACGGGAAGGCTGGATAATGCCATTAAAAGTGCAATGGGAATTGATTTAGAAGGCTTGCTTGAAAAATGGCATGAATACCTCAAAGATAAGTATTGGGTTGAGGTTAATATGCGTGATAATCTTAGTGATATTGGAAATATTATAATTGATCACTCAAAACTTGAAAATAGCTATAATATTGCACCATCAATTTCCCCGACGGGAGAAAAATTTGCTATCTATTCCAATAAAGATGGAAATATGGCAATCTATCTTGTATCTACAAAAGACGGGAAATTTATACGTAAAATAATTAATGGAGAAACAACGACTAAGTTTGAGGAATTACACATATTGAAACCAGGAATTTCTTGGTCCCCTGATGGTAAAAAAATAGTTTTTGCTGCAAAAGCAGGAGAACTAGATGCTTTATACATCTTAGACCTTCCAAGTAATGACATAAAAAAGATATCATTTGAATTAGAGGGAATTTTTCAACCAACTTGGAACCCATCGGGAGATTCCAAAATAGCATTTATTGGTAATAATGGCAGAGAAACAGATATATATATATATGATTATAATAGCGACGAACTTACAAACCTAACGCAAGATTGGTTTTCTGAACAAGACGTATCATGGTCTAAAGATGGAAATTTTCTATATTTCATATCAAACCGTAATAATTATAACTTTACAAACAGCAATTTTGATATAATTAATATTGATCAAGATTTCGATATAGATGCGCAAGATATTTATAAAATAAATTTTAAAACTTATGAAATCGATAGAATAACTAATTCTCCTTATAATGAGTCATATCCAGTAGAATTGAGCGATAATGAACTAATATACATATCAGATGAATCTGGTATTCGAAATATCTATATTCAAAACGAAGCTGATCAAAAAGCGTTGACTAATGTAACTACTGGAATCACTCAATTTAGTTTAAGTAAAAATAATAATCAGATTTTATTTTCTGGTCTTGAAAAGCTAGGATATAATATATATAGCATTACAGAGCCATTAAGATTAAAGAATAAAAATATAGAAGTGCCCACCGCTACATGGGTAAACGAGAATCTATCTTACACTGAAATTATTAGGGATGGAGATATTCAATTAAATGAGGAAAGAGAATATAAAAATTTTGTATTAAAAGATTTAGATTCAACAAAATTATTTAATCCATCTCCAACAACATATAAACCTATAAATAGCACTCAAATTATAGATTATGACAAACCACGTTTCACACTAGATTATGGACAATTGGCCCTATCCTTTGATATGACATACAGTAGAGGTCAAGGCATGGCTCAAATGTTGTTGAGTGACATGTTGGGTAATCATAGAATCTATATTAATACTGAAATGGAGGTAGATTTTAAAAATTCTGATTATTTGATTGAATATCACTTACTACCTAAGCGATTGGATTGGTATTTTAGGTTCTATCATTTTGCATATTTTTATTATGATAATAGTAATGGATTTTTAAATGAAAATTATTTAATACCTGATTATAGATCGGAAGATTTAGGCTTTCTTGTTTATGGCAAATATCCCTTGGATCGTTTTTCACGATTCGAGTTTGCTCTTAACTTACATCAAACAAGTCAAACACGATTTGATATTGTAAATAATTCTAATATAGTCTATTATGACGAAGTTCATACCTCAAGTTTGAATGTGATTCAACCACATTTAAAATATGTTTTTGACAACACTAGATGGATGGGATATACTCCATCAGATGGAAATAGGCTATACTTAAAATATCGTTTTGCCCCTAACACAAATAGCTTTAATTATGAATTTCAATCATTAACTGCTGATATTAGGAGTTATAAATCTTTTGACATAAGTAGTTTTGCTGTAAGATTGTTTGCAGGTAAGTACTTTGGGAATAGCCCTTATAAATTTAAGCTTGGAGGAAATCCTTGGATTATATCTTCTGAAAACAGAGATGAAATAATTTACAGCTCAAATGGAGAACAATACTTTTCAGAGTATGTTTTTCCTATTAGAGGAATTCCAATATCTTCTTTAACAGGTAAAAACGTAATGCTTTTTAATCTTGAGTATAGATTGCCAATGCTTCTTTATTATTTTCCAGCAATTAGATGGCTTGGACAACTTAATGGAGTTTTTTTTACTGATATTGGGATTGCTTGGAACAATAACTTCCCCAAGTTTAACGATGAAAGTAGTTGGCAAGATTTACAGCAGGGCTGGCATTGGACCTATGGTTTTGGTCCACGATTTATATTTTTAGGAATGCCATGGAAATTAAATTATACTTGGGAATACAAACCTTTAAATGGTAAAACAGAATATAATGGATGGTATCTTTCTGTTGGCTTTGATTATTAATACTTTATTGTTTTCTTAATTGTTTCAATGATTTGATTTTTAGGCCAAAAGATTTCTTGCTCAAGCTCATTATTAAATGGTGTCGGAATATCAATTGAACCTAGTCGTTCAACAGGTGCATCTAAAAATTCAAATAAATCATTACTAATTGATGCAGATATCTCTGCTCCAATACCTCCTGTTTGGTTTGCCTCATGTATAATCAAAGCTTTGTTAGTCTTTTTAATTGAATTATATACCAAACTTTTATCCCATGGCATTAATGACCTTAAATCAATTAGCTCAATAGATATATTTTGATCATTTAACTCATCTAGCACTTCTTTTACCCAAATTGTGCTTAGACCATAGGTAATTACAGTTAAATCTATTCCTTTTTGAATAATTTTCCCTTTTCCTATTTCTAATGAATATTCCTCTTTGGGTACATTAGATTTTTGAGTTCTATATAATAATTTATGTTCAAAAAATAAGATTGGATTTGGATCGTTTATAGAAGATGCTAACAACCCCTTTGCATCATAAGGAGATGAAGGATATACTATCTTCAAGCCTGGGATATGCATAAATAAACTTTCTAAGTTTTGAGAATGAAATGGGCCTGCGCTTACACCTCCCCCTGTTGGCATTCTTAAAGTAACATTAACAGCCTGTCCCCATCTATAATGAGTCTTAGCTAAATTATTAATCACTTGATTGATTCCGCAGCTAATAAAATCTGCAAATTGCAATTCTACAATAGGCTTGAAACCTTCAATAGATAAACCTAATGCAGATCCAATAATTCCAGATTCAATAATAGGAGTATTTCTAATTCTTTCCTTTCCAAATTCATCGACAAAGCCTTCAGTTATTTTAAACACTCCTCCATATTCAGCAATATCTTGTCCCATTAAAATAATCTTATCATCTTTCTTCATAGATTGAAATAAACATTCTTTAATAGAATCAACAAATCTTAATTCACGAGAATCTTGACTTGGGCTAACTAACTTGACAGAGCTAACTGCATAAATATCTTTCAGCTCCTCCTTTTTTGAACTTTTTGGGAAATCAGAATTAAATGCCTGATCTATGTCATTATCAATTTTATCATTTATATTTTTGTGTATTAACTCAACATCTCTTCTGTTAATAATGCTATCTTTAATTAATTTTTTTTCAAATAAGTTTATAGGATCTTTCTTTTTCCATTTTTCAATTAAGGCTGGAGGGACATACTTTACGCCAGAAGCCTCTTCATGACCTCTAATTCTAAATGTTTTAGCTTCAATAATAATTGGCCTAGGATTTTTTCTTATCAGTTTACCATAATGTGAAATTGTATCATAAACTAGTTCAACATCATTCCCATCAATGGTCACTCCATCTATTCCATATCCAATTGCTCTATCAGATAAATTTTTACATATATATTGTTCACTGACTGGCGTAGACAAACCATATCCATTATTTTCAATTAAAAATATAACGGGAAGTTTCCATACAGCTGCTAAATTGACAGCTTCATGAAAATCTCCTTCACTAGTCGCACCATCTCCAATTAAAGCAAGCGCCAATCTATTTTGTTTCTTCAATTTATAAGCTAAACCTGCTCCGCATGCAACAGGCAACATTGCTGCTAGGTGAGAAATCATACCAATAATATGATATTTAGGGGCACCAAAGTGAAAAGATCTATCTCTTCCTTTTGTAAAACCATCTGTAGTTCCGATTATTTGGCCAAACAAATTTTTTAACTCAATATTTCTTGATGTAAATACTCCTAAATTACGATGCATAGTGAAAATCGTATCATTGGGCTTAAGTGCATTAGTTAATCCGACACTTATTGCCTCTTGACCAATTCCAGAAAACCATTTAGAAATTTTACCCTGCCTTAACAGTTTTAGCATTTTTTCTTCTATCAACCTAGGAAGTAATAAAGATTTATATAAATTGATGCGTATTATTTTATTATTTTTCATTTTTATAATATATCATTCATTTGAATAAATAATCACTAAAGAACTTAAAACACCTATAACTAAAATTAATATTTGTAAATTAAGATTTGATGATAAAAAATAAAGCATTGAAATAGTTGAGAAGGTCCATATAAAAGATAATATAATTATTTTTACTTTAAATGGGATAATACCTTCATTAATATAATTTTTAACATAGCGTCCATAATATTTATTAGTAATTATCTTATTATATATATAGGGATTTGATTTCATAAAAAAATATGCTGCTATAATTAAAAATACCACCCCAGGCATTATAGGTAAATAGGTTCCTAAAATCCCTAGAGCAAGAAAAAAATATCCCAAAAAATTATTTATCAGATTCTTCACACTAATAAATTAGCGAATTTATTTAATGATTTTATCTAATATCTCTATTAAAGTATTTCTTTAAATTGCCCTTCAAAAAGCTTGAAATAATCAAAAAATCTCCATTTATCTCATTTTTTTATATATTTTTTTTATCCTAAAATAACAACATATAGTATTGCTATAAATAATTAACACAATATATTGTTATTTAAAGTATTACTTTAAAAAAAACTTTTGGATTTAATAGGATGATATACATAAGTTTCCCCGAAAGGTGAAAGAATATTTTTTTCACGTTGATTTTTAAAAAAAAATCTGATATACATAATATCAGCTTAAATAAAAATAAGTAAGGAGAAAAACAATGAAAGATGCTTTAAGTAATGTAAACGGATGGGTAACTGGTTTAGTTACTA
>MDSV01109842.1_pt1 | contig 20720 bp, 18 predicted proteins | sample 810851 | NCBI WGS metagenome assembly MDSV01 (sample SAMN05326640, study PRJNA326480) | marine metagenome | isolation source: seawater | place: Atlantic Ocean: North East | collected 2012 | reverse complement strand
CATTTACTCAAAACGAATTACGTGTTCCCACACGAATGGCTTGTTTGTACATTTTGCTTCTTACCTGCGCCGCTATCTCTATCGAGATTTCGTGCCGTAAGAACCACAATGCACTTGCTTTAAATTGTTAAAGATCTGCTGCTTGGCCTGTGTCGGCCTCGCTGCAAGGGAGGCGTATAATACGCATATCGAACTGGTGCGCAACTCCAAATTGCAAAAAAGTTCACTTTTCTTTGGGTCGCGAATTATGAGGACTGGCTCACAATTAAGTGGTAATTCTTTTTCCCCTTACGAATCAAATAGAAACGCTGAAAAAGGGCGTCGTCAAAGTCGAGCGTACGAGAAACGTCGCTGACGGGCATACCGTTCAATTTGATGCCATTCCCCTGAACCAGTTTTCTGGCTTCTCCCGTAGACTTGGTCAAACCCGCCTCAACAAGCACCGTCAAGATGCCTACCCCCGGCTCGCAAACGCTGCTGGAAAGCCCGTCTTGCCGTAGTTCGTTTAAATCACGTTCCAGCAGAGACTGGGTGTCGCCGGAAAACAGCGACGCGCTGATCCGCTCAGCTGCAATCACCGCGTCTGCCCCGTGCACCAGCCCCGTCACCTCTTGAGCCAACTTCCGATGGGCTTCTCGACGCTCTGGATGTTCCTCCATCAACGCCTCGAGACCGGCAATCTCTTGCTGGTCTAGAAATGTAAAGAGCTTTAGGAAACTCCCGACATCAGCATCAGCACTATTCAACCAAAACTGATAAAACGTATAAGGCGATGTTTTTTGTGGGTCCAGCCATATCGCCCCCGTTGCTGATTTACCAAATTTTGTTCCATCTGCCTTGGTGACAAGGGGCATGGTAAAGGCATAGGCGGTCTCACCCATGTGGCGTCGAATGAGGTCGATACCGGACACGATATTGCCCCACTGATCGCTTCCGCCGATTTGCACAGAACAGCCTTCGTTTTGGGCGAGGCGCAAAAAATCCATAGCCTGCAAGAGCATGTAGCTGAACTCGGTATATGAAATGCCCTGCTCCGCCCGCTCGAGTCGGGCCTTAACCGACTCGCGCTGAATCATCGCGTTTACAGAAAAGTGCTTACCGATATCACGTAAAAAATCGATCACACTCAGGTCTGAGGTCCAATCGAGGTTATTCACGATCTTCGCGGCGCTGCCATCTGCTGTTTCGAAATCGAGGAAACTGCTCACCTGATCCCTAAGGGCATCTACCCAGGCCCCGACGGTATCTTCTCGATTTAGTGACCGCTCATCATCCCGACCTGATGGATCCCCTATCAACCCAGTCGCCCCACCAAGCAGCAGCAGGGGACGGTGGCCTTGCAGCTGAAACCGTCGCAGTGCCAACAACGGCACCAAGCTGCCTATGTGCAAGCTGTCTGCCGTTGGGTCGAACCCACAGTAGAGCGTCCGACGACCGCCGTCCAAATGCTCGAGCAAGCCTGCCTCGTCAGACACTTGGGTTAGGAGCCCGCGCCACCGCAGCTCGTCGATAAAGGCTTGTGCGCTCATTCGTTCATATCCTGTCTGTGCATTAGGTGCCGTAACCGGGCGTCGTGCCGGGCCAATCTGCGCCGGGGCAGGCGCAGCACTTTAACAAAAGATCCCTACCGACTGCACGGTCAGGGGAGCGCTTGCGGTTTTTTCTTGTACGAACTTTCTTCTATACTCGCCGCTTCGGACGTAGCAGCCGGCAGAGCCTAGGATAAGCCAACCTTTGGACGCTATTGGAAAACATGCAAATTCCGCCCCTTCATAGACGACTGGCCACACTGGTCGGGCTCTGCTTGCTTATGCTGGCGGCTAGCGGCTTCATCCCAGAGCACCCAACCGATACCCGCACCCAAACTGATGCCGAGCCGGCCTTAGCGGCTGGGCCATCGCCCACTGACGAGCTACCGCTTTCCGCCGCAGCCGATAACAACCAACCGGCAAAAAGCCACGAGCCCTCTCTCGATCCGCGCCAGCAACACAGGACAACGGTGAAGAACGGCGACAATATGGCCATGATCTTCGCCGACAACGGGTTTTCAGCCCGAACCCTTCACGCGCTAACTCAAACCAAGCACGGCAAAGTGCTGGCCGATATTTTTCCTGGCGCCGAACTGACATTCGAGAGCGAGAACCAGCGACTGACCTCGCTAACCTATCAGCCCGGCCCCCTCGAACAGGTCGTGTTTATAAGCGATGGTGACGGTGGGTTCGCAAGCGAAGAGATTTTCGCCGAACCCGAAAAAGTCCTGATCTATAAACATGGGGTCATCGACAACAGTCTGTTTCTAACCAGCCAATCCGTTGGACTCCCGGACAATCTCACTATGCGACTCGCCCAAATTTTTCAGTGGGACATCGATTTCGTGCTGGACATACGACCTGGAGATGAGTTTTTCGCTTTGTACGAGGAGCATTATCTGGATGGCAAATTCATCGGCTATGGCGACATTTTGGCTGCCCGATTTGTCAATCAAGGCCGCCCTCATACTGCCGTGCGCTATACCAATAAAGAAGGGTCAGCGGACTACTTCGATCCCGAAGGGCTCAGTATGCGCAAAGCATTTTTGCGCGCGCCCGTCGAATTTTCCCGAATCAGCTCTAGCTTCAATTTACGCCGCAAGCATCCGCTTTACAAAACCGTTAGGCCGCATCGCGGCATTGATTACGCAGCACCGAGGGGCACGCCGATTCTTGCAGCGGGAGATGGCCGAATTGAACAGGCATCACGAACCAAGGCAAACGGCAATTATGTCGTGATCAAACACGGTGAACAGTTTGTGACCAAATACCTGCATCTGTCGAAATTCGCGCGCAACATCAAAACGGGGAAACGGGTTAAACAGGGCCAAACCATCGGCTACGTCGGCGCGACGGGCTACGCGACGGGCCCGCACCTCCATTACGAGTTCTTAGTGAACGGCGTTCACCAAAACCCACGGACGGTTAAGCTCCCGCAAGCAAGGCCCGTGCGCCAGCAGGAGCTTGCTCGGTTCCAGGAAGTGACGTTTTCCAGCATTCTGCTACTGGACCATTTCCGTGATCAGACTGCGCTCGCATCGGCATCAAAATGAAACTGGGTTCCTTCGTTGGGTGCATGACAGGCACGAGTGTTGACGCGCTGGATCTCGCGCTGATTGACGTCAGCCATCCGAACGGTCCTGAATCGTCGTTCAACGAGGAAGTTACCGTCACCCGGGCCCATACGGTACCGTTGCCGGAATCTTTGCGCGATGCGCTGCTCGCCTGCGGACAGCCCGACCGTTCCTCTGTTGATCTATTGGGCCGGTGTGACAGGCTACTGGGAGAGTTTATTGGTGGATCGATTACGCGATGGTTACATGCAATCGATGTCGAGCCGACGAGCGTTACCGCAATTGGCAGCCATGGACAGACCGTGCGTCATCGCCCTCCGGGGTCAGTAGATCAACCCTTCACGCTGCAAATCGGCGACCCCAACTGCATTGCTGAGTTAACCGGCATTGACACGATCGCTGACTTTCGACGTCGCGATATGGCTGCTGATGGTCAGGGTGCCCCCTTGGCACCGGCCTTTCATCGAGTGCTGTTTGGAAAACTGGACGGTCATCTCTGCATCCTGAACATCGGCGGCATCAGCAATATCTCTCCTTTCGGAGATCATCATGGCGGCTTCGACGTTGGCCCTGGCAATTGTTTGATGGATGAGTGGTATGCAGCTCATCACACCGACGATGGTGCGGAGCGCTATGATGCCTCTGGTGCCTGGGCAGCTTCGGGCAACGTTCACGATGCTCTACTCGCCAGCCTATTGAAAGACCCTTACTTGGCCTTAAACCCGCCGAAAAGCACAGGCCGTGAGTACTTTAACCGGGCATGGCTCAACCCTCATCTTGAGCAAACCGCTGGGGAAATCGCCAAACAAGACGTACAAGCCACACTGGCGGAATTTACCGCGATCACCATTGCAGACGGCATTCGTAAGAGCCTACCCGATGTCAGCCACGTGCCAGTCTGTGGGGGCGGCCGCCTGAATACACATTTACTGCAACGTCTCGTCAGCGCGCTTCACGCGCGTGGGCATGACCATTGTGTGGTTAAGCCAACGGAACACTGGGGCATCGATGGCGACGCGGTGGAGGCTGCAGCCTTTGCGTGGCTTGCTTACCGACGACACTACCTCCTGCCCGGCAACATGACAGAGGCGACTGGCGCTAAAGGCCCGAGGGTTTTAGGTGCGATTTATCCGGGTTGAGGGTGCCCCGCACCAAAGGCGGTTCTTACAATGAGAAAGAACTACCGCAGCCACACGTCGCGGCGGCGTTGGGATTGGACACAACAAACTGCGCGCCAGACAGGTCTTCGATGTAATCCACGTCAGCTCCATCCAAGTAGGGGTAGCTCATGGCATCGACGAGCATAACGACCCCGCCGCGCTCAATAACGGCATCATCCTCAGCACGCGTGTCGTCAAAGGTAAACCCGTAGGAAAAGCCATTGCAGCCCCCGCCGGAGATGAACACTCGGAGACAGAGGCTTGGATCGCCTTCATCTTCAATCAGGCGCTTCACTTTGTTGGCTGCTTTTTCCGAAAACGTGATACTGGTTTGCATTTCAGGCCTTAATCGCTTGCCCCAACGCTGTCCGCGGGCGCATCGCCGCTTCCAGCCTGTGCGGGGCTTGTTGTTTTTTCTGCTTCGTCGGGAACTGAATGAATCAATCGTCCTTGAACTGACGCCCCCATATGCATTTGCAGCACGCTGTAGTGCAAATCTCCTTGGATGATCGCACCATCGGCAATCTCCAAGTGCTCGAGCGAGTAGACGGTTCCATCCACTCGGCCGTGAATCAACACCGTCGGCGCGCGGATATCGCCCACCACTCGACCATCCGGACTGACCGTCATCGACGCTCCAGTTTCTTCCGCCGTGACCGACCCTCGCAGCAAGCCGTTAACAACCAACTGACTGGAAAACGTGATATCGCCAACCAATTCGGCATCTTTCGCTATCAGCGTCATGTCTTTCTTTTTACCCATATTGTGCAGCCTTTTTGCCACCGACATCAGCAACGTACCTCACAGAGGAAATCCTCAACCCTATTCTCATTCCGCTGCCCAAACAAACTGTGCTTCAACCGGTGCGCTGTTGTTGCCAATCATCTCTAACTTTATTGCTGTCGCAGCAAAATCTTGTGGCAACACCACCGTTTGCTCGATCTCTTGGAAATACCGAAAACGGAATGTCAGCTTCTCTGGGCTGCCCTCCAACGCGCCAGCCGACAGCGTTACCGGCGATCCGCCTTGCGTCCCCTCGACCGCGATCTTGACGGTTCCCGAAACGACGCGCCGCCGCTCCGAAACATGGATTAGGGTGGCCTTGATAACGAATTGCGACCCGCCCTTGGGCGTCACACTAAACCGTTCCACCTGCAAACCATGCTCGCCACCATCAGGCACCATAATCTTTCGGAAGAATCCGAGCTCTGTCTCCAGGCCGGCCTTGTCCTTGTGCAACTGAGTTAATTCGTCTCGCAAGGCGACAGCCGTGTATTTTTGGGTATCTATAATCAGCTCACTATCCGTCAAGCGACCACGTAAGCCCGTGTTCATCACGGTGAGCTCGTCGACACGCTCTTTCAAGGCCGCATTTTCCTGAATCTGAGATTGGGCAGCGGAAGCGCCCCAAAGCAGCCCCAGTCCGCCTGCAATCAGGCACGCGATCAGTGCCAAGAGGGGGCCAAACCAACGCTGCCACTTCGACTTTTCTTTGATCACACGATACTGCACGTCCTTCCCTTTTTGTCATGCCCCGTGAAAAGGGCAGCTTTCGCCTTCCATTCTTTTGCCCAACGATCCGCGACCCCTACTGTATCAGCTTAGGACATAACCCTGATTCTACTCTCCTCAGTCTGCCATTGAGACATCGATTCGATTATGTCGAAAGAAAGTAAGCGGAATTCTGCGGCATCAACCGCTACACTTCGCGACTGCGCCCAACCTCGATCTTGGAGAAGCCTGACAAAATGTATTTGTGGATCAAGGCATTTCACATCATAAGCGTGATCACGTGGATGGCTGGTATCTTTTACCTGCCAAGACTCTTTGTTTATCACGTGACTGCAAAGGACGACATCAGCAATGAGCGCTTTAAAGTGATGGAAGATAAACTCTATCGCTTGATTATGACGCCCTCGATGATTATCGCCATCGCGCTGGGCGCTTGGCTGCTCACCATCGCCTGGTCAGGCCTTCAGACGAGCCTGTGGATTTGGATAAAAATCGTGCTTGTGGCGCTGTTAGTGATTTTCCATTTCAGTTGCGGCCAGATGATTAAGGCCTTCGCTGAAGACCAGCAGCTGCGGACTGAGCGTTTTTTTCGGGTTTATAATGAACTTCCAGTTCTCGTTTTAGTTCCTGTCGTCATACTCGCTGTGGTCAAACCGTTTTAACTTCGGCTCGGTAGTAGCCCTTTCAGCCACGTACCCCCTCGTCCAACAACAACGCAATAAACAGAGATACCATGCAACGAAATACCTCATCCGCACTCATGCAGCGAGCACAACTCAGCATCCCAGGTGGCGTCAATTCGCCTGTGCGAGCCTTTAAAGGCGTCGGCGGTGATCCTATCTTCTTTTCCGGCGCCCAGGGTGCTTATCTCAGCGATGTCGACGGCAACCGCTACATTGACTACATCGGCTCTTGGGGCCCGATGATTCTGGGCCATAACTTCGGGCCCACCGTCAAAGCCGTTACCGAACAAGCGCAAAAGGCACTGAGCTTCGGCGCACCAACTGAGATAGAAATTGAGCTCGCTGAAAGCATCATCAGCAGAGTCCCCAGCATGGAACGGGTGCGTATGGTCAACTCCGGCACAGAGGCCACCATGTCGGCCATTCGATTGGCCAGGGGTTTTACAGGCCGGGATATGATCGTGAAATTCTCCGGTTGCTACCACGGCCACTCGGACTCTCTTCTGGTCAAAGCCGGCAGCGGGGTCTTGACCCTTGGTCTCCCTAACTCCCCAGGCGTACCTGAGGACCTCGCGAAGCACACGTTGACCGCTCCATTCAACGATTCAGAGGCTATCGACAGCCTAATGACGACCTATGGCGACCGCGTGGCCTGCATTATTGTCGAACCGATCGCCGGCAACATGGGTTGTATCCCACCCCAAACGGGCTATCTGCAAAAACTTCAAGACCTGTGCCGGCACCATGGCACAGTTTTGATATTCGACGAAGTGATGACCGGTTTCCGGGTTGCCCGCGGCGGGGCACAAGAGCTGTATGGCATCACACCCGACCTAACCACCTTGGGCAAAATTGTGGGTGGAGGTTTACCCGTTGGCGCTTTTGGCGGCCGCGCGGATATCATGAACTGCATCGCTCCTGCTGGCCCTGTCTACCAAGCTGGGACATTGTCTGGTAACCCACTGGCCATGGCTGCTGGTCTTGCGACCCTGAACCATCTTACCCAGGAGGTTTATGAGGATCTCACAACAACAACGCAGACACTTGTGGATGGAATCCTGGCCGCAGCCAACAAACACGGTATTCAGCTGTGCGAGAACCATGTCTGTGGCATGTTCAGCTTTTTCTTTGGTCGCGACGAGGTCATCAACTACGACGACGTCGCCGGCAGCAACGTTGAGCAATTTAATGCGTTTTTCCACAAGATGCTGGAACAAGGCGTTTATCTGGCACCCTCAGCGTTCGAAGCCGGCTTTCTTTCAGCTCAGCATGGCAGAGAAGAAATAGGCAAAACCATTGAGGCAGCCGATCAGGCCTTTGCCGCCTTAAACAGTCACTAACAATCCTCTGAACGAATCACCGAAACAGGAAGGAAACCGGCATGTTGGATCTCCATGGCTTGGGCAATGCAATCGTCGATACCGATGTCCAGATCGACGATGACTTTTTGTCCGACGAAGGCTTAGCGAAAGGACAAATGACCCTCGTAGATTCGTCTCGCATGGCAAACCTTGTGAGCAAACTCGAAAGCCGGCCCATGCGCAAATGCAGCGGCGGCTCCGCCGCCAACACGATCTTTGCCGCTCAGGCCTTTGGCCTTGCCACCTGCTATACCTGCAAACTGGCCGACGATGAAAACGGGCTGCACTTTGCTGAGGAGATGCAAAACGCGGGCGTTGAAACGTCACCCATCTCCGAGGAAGCCTCGGAGAATCGACGGTCCGGACAATGCTTAGTGATGATTTCGCCCGACGCACAACGAACGATGTGCACAGATCTCGGCGTGTCGAGCGAACTGGGACAGGAAATTGTTGATGTCGACGCTCTGCGGAGCGCGCGCAGTTTGTATATTGAGGGGTATTTAAGTTCAGCCGAGCAAAGCATCCAAACCGCCGCCTACTGTCACCAAATCGCGAAGGATGCTGGCACTCTGGTTGCTCTGACTCTGTCAGACGTTTCAATGATCTCTTTCTGCAAAGACGGGCTGACCGCGATCCTGGGCGATGGCGTTCATACGCTATTCTGCAATGCGGAAGAAGCGTTGGCCTGGTCAAAAACAGATCGTCTGGACGTGGCCATTGCAGAACTATCCGACATCGCTCAGGAGCTTTACGTTACCCTCGGTGCCTCAGGCGCCCAAGCCGTTACGCAGGCAGGTTCTTGGCGGGCTTCTGGCGACGTCGTCACCCCGCTAGACACCAATGGCGCCGGCGACATGTTTGCTGGCGCCTGCCTCGCGGCTCGGCTTCAGGGCGCGTCTCCGCGGAACGCTGCCGCATTTGCCAATCGAGCTGCGGCCAAGATCATTACGCAATTCGGTGCCCGCCTGCCCAGCGTCGATGACTACAAACGCCTGATGACCTAGGAGCACTAGAGAGTAAAGGGAATGGCGCGATCAATTCGCATGGTTTTCAGGTCCGTTACACAACCGGCTGCATACACCTCTATACCCGCGTCTATCGCCTCTTCTAGGCCTTGCGCGTAAGCGGGATCAATGGATCGAGCCGGGCTCACCCGGCTTATGCCGCAATGCTGGGCGCAAAAAATCAAAACACCTCGGTGTCCCATGGCAACCATTCGCTTCAGCGCATGCACATGCTTTAACGCGCGCTCGCTTACGGCATCAGGAAACTCACCCGCCCCATCCTCGGTGTAAAGCGTTACGCTCTTCACCTCGATAAACGCGCTGGCCTGTTCGGCATTGCGCGCCAGAAAATCAAATCGCCCACCACCGTCTGGGATTTTCGATTCAGCCTTGATGTCCGTATATCCCGCAAGGCTCATGATCTGCTCCGCGGCCAACGCCTCACCAACCAAGGTGTTTGCACGACCGGTGTTGACGCTCACCAAGCCCACAGTGGTTTCGACAAACTCGAGCGTGCATGAATATTTTCGTTTCGGATTGTCCGAGACGGAATAGTAGGCAGTGCTGCCTGCATCGACACAACCAGTCATCGCTCCCGTGTTGGGACAATGAACCGTTATCGCCTTTCCCTCCGCAGTTTCGATATCTGCCAAGAAGCGTTTGTACCGACGGAGCAGCCTACCCTTTTGCAGTTCAGGTAAATTCACGTGTTGATGCCCCAGGCAATGAGTGCGGCTTCAATCCGCTCTAACCCCGACTGAATCGCATCGAGATGAGTGGTATAGGCGAATCGTACATAGTGATCGGCATGATGCTCACCAAAGTCTGCCCCCGGTGTTACAGCCACCTGAAATTCATCAATTAGCCGCCAACAAAAATCCATGCTGTTCATCCCTGTATGACTGATGTCCACATAGAGGTAGAAAGCACCATCCGGGGCTACTGGAATACCAAAACCCAGTCTTTGAAGACCGTCACTTAATAGGGCCGCCCGCTGAACAAAGGCTTCTTTTCTCTGACGATGAATCACCATAGCCTCTTCATCAAATGCCGCCAAGGCAGCGTACTGTGCCGGAGTGCTCGGAGAAATGAACAGATTCTGTGCCAGCTTTGTGATTGGTGCGATGGCTTCCGGTGGCACCACAACCCAACCTAGCCGCCAGCCGGTCATGCCAAAAAATTTCGAGAAACTGTTGAGGATGTATAGGTCATCGCGCACCGCCAAGCCAGTCTGATAGGGCACTGGGCCGTGATTCAGCCCTTGATAAATTTCATCCAAAATCAAAAACCCCTCGCGCCCAGCCGCAAAGTCCGCCATCTGAGCCAGATCTTCCACCGCCAGCATGGTGCCCGTTGGATTCCCGGGGGACGCCAACAAGGCCCCTCGAGTCTTTTCTGTCCAAGCCAATGAGAAATCACTCAGTGTCGGCTGAAACCGGTTGTCGGCATGCACTTTGATTGCCTTAGGTCGCGCACCCACCAGACGAGCGAACACGTCGTTGCAGGGATAACCTGGATCGGTGATGAGCAGTGCATCATCGGGATTCAAAAGCAGCGCGCTCAGCAAGGTAAGACCCCCACTCGCGCCGCTGGTGACCAAAATACGCTCCGAATCTATGGCAACTCCCAAGGTCTGATAGTAGTGGCTGATACGGTCTCGCAACTCGGGAATACCCTGAGCCGATGTGTACTTGGTGTGTCCAGCTGAAATAGCGCTTTGAGCTGCCTGTAGGATCGGCTCAGCCGTCTGAAAATCGGGCTCTCCAACCTCGAAATGCATCACGGTCTTACCCTGGCTCTCGTACTCACGTGCGCGCTGCAAAAGCTGCATGACAACAAACGGGGCTATTTCACTGGACCGAGCTGAGAACATAAAGGCGACCTTAAAATAGAATCTTGATCAGGATGTGAGCAAAAACGCATAGTGCACAAGTGTTTAGCCTAATACATTCACAAAATATCAATACACTAGGTATAGTTTTCCACCTCATGATCTGCTAGATTTCGCGCCCTTCTGATTTTGGGCCCCTGCTGATTTTGCTGGGGCCATAATAAAGGAAACACTATGGCCGCTGACGCAAAGGCAAAGACCGCTAAAAAAACAGCCCCGACCAAACGTCGCAAAGCCGCCGCGAAAGATTCGCAATTCCGAAACTTTACGCCGTACAAGGCTAAACGCGGCGAGGAATACATGAGCGACGGACAGCTGGAGCATCTGCGCTCTATCCTGACGCAATGGCGAACTCAGTTGATGGAAGAGGTCGACCGAACCGTTAACCATATGCAAGATGACGCTGCCAACTTCCCTGACCCCGCTGACCGAGCGACTCAAGAAGAAGAATTCAGCATCGAACTGCGCACACGGGACCGCGAACGCAAGCTCATCAAAAAAATCGATAAAACCATCGATATGCTTGAAACCGATGACTTCGGGTATTGCGAAACCTGTGGCATTGAGATTGGTTTACGCCGGCTGGAAGCTCGCCCAACCGCCACGCAGTGCGTGGACTGTAAGGCGCTAGACGAAATCAAAGAGCGTCAAATCCACGGCTAACGGCAGCCCAGATGCTCTCGGGTCGTTTCGCCCCTTCACCGACCGGCCCGCTACATATGGGCAGTCTTGTGACTGCTTTGGCCAGTTTCTGCGACGTCAAACAAAGAGGCGGCCGATGGTTCGTGCGCATTGATGATATCGATCCGCAGCGCGCCGATCCAAGCGCCTTGAAACACATTATCAAGTCCCTTGCCGCCCATGGCCTCAGCGGCGACGGCCCCTTGCAGTTGCAGAGTCACCGCCTCACGGAATACGCCACAGCAAGAGATCGACTTACCGACTTAAGCTACTTCTGTAACTGTTCAAGAAAAAAGCTACTGGGCGAACGGCTCTACCCGGGGTACTGCCGACATAAACTAACCTTTGCTCCAGAGCATGCGGTTCGTATCACCGCCGATGACAAACAGCGCCAGTTTCTGGACCGACATAAAGGCGTCTTTTCATATGTCGCCAGTGAGCACTTCGGCGATTTCATTATCTGGCGCAGAGATGATGTTGTGACCTATCACCTCGCGACTGCTTATGACGATGGCCATCACCACAGTCATGTTTTGCGGGGCGACGATCTTTTTGAGATGACCGCTCCTCAGCTTTTTTTGATGGAAAAACTGGGATTAAATCCACCGGAATACACCCATATCCCCGTACTGACCTTTCCTGACGGCACCAAGCTATCAAAGCAAACCCACGCACCTGCGCTAGGCATAGAAAACCCCGAGGAAAATCTCAGAGACGCCCTGCACTTGTTGGGACAACAACCGCCTAAAGCTCAGTTCACCGTCGGCCAGTGGTTGGATTGGGCGGTCACGCATTGGCGCCTCGAGGCCATTCCCCACACACTTGAGCCCTTCTCTGAGGGCAACTATGAGTAAGCCCCGAGAACGAATCCAAACACGTATCGGGAGATTTATAGCAGGCCTCTTTACGATGAATTTTTGTTAGTATTCTGAGATGAAAAGTATCTTAGTAATCGACGATGACGCCATCCGGCGCACCGCCATGGCAACCGACCTGCGCGAACAAGGCGTTGACGTGAACGAACAAGCCGATTTGGTCCTAGATACGCTTGGCGCTGTGGACGCCATCGTTGCGGTTGATGAGAAGGTTCTCGATGCGCTCAATGCGGTCGCCAGTCTTGCACCCACCATTTTGTTGTCCGCAAACCCCTCGGTAAAAGCATCGGTTACTGCGCTGCAGGCGGGTGCAAAAGATTACTTAGCCCTGCCAGCATCTTCCAGCGATCTGATGGCCGCCATCGAACGGGCCACCGCCTACAGTGTACGTAAGCCAGTCGTCGACAGTGAGCCGGTAGAGATGATTGGTTCATCGGAAATCATGGATACCTTGCGACAACGCATCGCCAAAATCGGACCCACAGATTCTACCGTACTCATCCTTGGACAATCTGGCACGGGTAAAGAACTCGTCGCGCGCGGCATTCACGCGGCCAGCAATCGATCTCATGCTCCGCTCATCACGCTCAATTGTGCAACGGTTCCAGCAAACCTCATCGAATCAGAATTATTCGGTTTAGCGGCCTATGAGAACCGCCAGCAAGAAAGTATTGGGCTCGTTGAAGCAGCCTCTGGCGGCACTCTGTTCCTCGACGAGATTGCCGAGTTACCGGCCAGCGCCCAGGCCCGATTACTGCAAGTTGTTCAAGGCGAAAACCGCAAAGTCGGCCAAGCCCAATCGCTCCCAGTGGACGTTCGGATTATTGCAGCCACCCACAAAGACCTTAAGGCACTGACAGAAAGCGGCGAGTTTCGTTCGGATCTGTTTTACCGCTTAAACGTACTGTGCTTGGAGCTTTCTCCGTTGCGAGGACGGCGCAAAGACATCATCGATATTGGCGAACGACTGTTAGCCGAAACATGCCAGCGGTTAAATAAGCCCGGACTGGTTCTGGGCGAACATGCCAAGGAAGTGATGCTCGAATATCACTGGCCGGGAAACGTGCGGGAACTCAGCAACGCGATCGAACGCGCCGTTATATTGGCTGACGACGGTGCGGTAATTACCCAATCCTTATTAGCTATTGAGCCGACCCCGGAAGAGCAAGCGGATGGCACGAAGGAATCGGACGAAACTCAGACATCGTTAGAGGACTACTTTGTCCGATTCGTTCAGGAAAATGAGCAGTTGCTCACGGAAACGGAGTTAGCAGCCAAACTAGGCATCAGCAGAAAAAGCTTATGGGAGCGGCGGCAGCGCCTAAACATTCCCCGCAAGAAGACGCAGCAGCGCGGGCCGCGCGAATCATCTTGAAACAAATGCTCAATTTTTTTAGGCGCAAAAAAACCGAGCCGCCAGCACCCAAGCGCATCCGCGATCACAAGCTCGGACCGGGGATTCTTGATGCCAGTGCGCTCAAGGTTATTGAGGTATTGAACACAAACGGCTTTCAGGCCTATTTGGTTGGAGGCTGTGTTCGAGACGCTCTCTGTGGAGTAAAACCCAAGGATTTTGATGTCGCAACGGACGCGCCGTTGGAAGCCGTCACAAAACTTTTCCGTCGCTCGCGCATTGTCGGTAGACGCTTCCCTATCGTGCACGTGAGGTTTGGTCGTGATTTGATCGAAGTGTCGACCTTCCGCCAATCCATATCCGACAAAGTCGTCCATGATGACCGAGGCATGATTCTGCGCGACAACGCGTTCGGCACGCTTCACGAAGACGCGTTTCGCCGAGATTTCACCGTCAATGCGCTCTACTACGATCCGTCCAACAAGGAGATCATCGATTTCGTGGGCGGCGTCGATGACATCAAAGCCAAAAACATACGGTTCATTGGCGATACAAAGACCCGCCTCGCAGAAGACCCAGTTCGAATTTTGCGAGCCATACGGTTTTCCGCCAAGCTAGGGTTTACCATTTCTGAGGACATCTTGTCTTCGGTGAAAAATACGGCAAAACGCTTAGAAGCGATTCCCCCCGCGCGGCTCTTCGATGAATTTCTAAAACTGTTCCTCAATGGATACGCCGAGACAGTATGGCGGCAGCTGCGGGAAACACCCTTGGCGAACGCACTCTTCCCATCCTGTGATCCGATGAGTCCCCTGGCCCTCGCTGCGATGCGTAACACCGATGACCGCATATTCAACGGCGCATCGATCACCCCCGGATTCTTGGTCGCTGTCCTACTCTGGGACGACTTTAAGGCACGTAATGACGTGCGGCATTCAGACGGCGATGACCCTGCTTTTGCTGCCCTGAAAAGCCAGCAATCATCCATCGCCATACCGCGCCGCTTCGGTACATTTGCTCGGGACGTTTGGACCATCCAAGAGCGACTGCATAAACGCAATGTGCGATCGCTGGATCGTTTGGTGACGCACAAGCGGTTCAGGGCGGGTTACGACTTTCTCTGCCTGCAAGCAGAATCCGATGAATCGGTTCGCGCTTGTGCGGATTGGTGGGGCGATTTTCAAAATGCCAATGATTCCGAGCGCGAAGCCCTGATCGCTCAGTTACCGAAAACCCCACGGAAAAGGAATCGCGGTAGAAACAGACGTAAAGCAGCGGCGCAAAACAGCGCTTCAACGGGTACGGGTTGAATCGCGAAGCCTACATGCCCATAGTCTTACTAGTTCGATTCGCCCGCGTTACGTCAGAGTAATTCTCGTGTCTATGCCCCAAACCACAGTCCCAGAAGCGCCCATCGACTCAGGCGCAGCAGATACCGCCAATCTACATACCCGAATAGAGGCGGCCAAACAGGCGAATACTCTACCCCTCTACTTGGCGATTGAAGGCCCCATCGGCGTTGGCAAAACCACTTTGGCGCGAAAACTTGCCGACGTGCTGAATTATCCACTCATGCTGGAACCGGTCACTGAGAACCCGTTCCTTGATCGGTTTTATGCCGAGGGAGCCAGTCAGGCACTGCCCACCCAGCTGTTCTTTCTGTTGCACAGAGCGCGACAGGTGGCTGACATGCCCGGCAACGATCTCCTAGATCGCATGCTGATCGCCGACTTCATGATCGAAAAGGACGATTTATTTGCGCGGTTAACCTTGGATAACGAAGAGCTGGAGCTGTATCAACAGATACACAAAAGCCTGAAAATCGAGCCGCCAAAGCCCGACTTGGTCATCTATCTGCAAGCTCCCGCGCAAGTGCTTCAACAGCGTGTTTTTGGGCGCGGCTTGGATTTTGAAAGTTCAATTGATGTTGAGTACTTAGATGCGCTTGCCGACGGCTATGCCGAGTTCTTTCACTACTATGATCAGGCACCGGTGCTAATCGTCAATGCCGCGGAAATTGACTTTGCAAACAATCACCACCATTTCAATGCGCTGTTAGAACAAATACTAAAAATGGAGGGAACACGACAGTTCTTCAATCCAAACCCCACTCTGCTATAGGTTAAACCCGTGCCAAACACGCCAGAACACTGGGCCGCTCTCATCACGTCAGCCCACCGAATCGATACAATCTCCAGTGAGCAGCTACTCGAAGATAAGGTTAGAAACCAAGCGTTACGTCTCAACCTCGCCGGTTGCCACTTTGATTTCACCCGTCAACGCGTTGACGGCCAAATTCTCAACGAATTGCATGACCTCGCTCGCCGCGCGGGCATGTCGACAAGGCGCGATGCGATGTTCGCAGGCGAGAAGATCAACACGTCCGAGAATCGAGAGGTGCTTCACAGCGTGTTACGCGATGGAGCACCCAATGCCCCAGACCGATACAGACAAGATGTGGCTCAAACCAAGAAACTACTTTTTGCCGCGGTAGACGATATCCGCAGCGGTAACTGGCGAGGATTCACCAACAAAGCCATCAAAGACGTCGTTCACATCGGCATTGGCGGTTCACATTTGGGTCCAGAGCTTGTCGTGAACGCTCTTGCCCATCTGCCGGGCAGCGAAAACGCACCGAACATTCACTTTGTGGCGAATATCGACGCCAACGACATCAACACCGCCCTCCTCGGGCTTAACCCTGAAACCACCCTGTTCGTTGTGGTTTCGAAGTCTTTCGGCACGCTGGAAACGCAAATAAACGCGGCGACCGCGCGCAGCTGGTTTCTGGAAAGAACCTGCAATCCCAAGGCGATAGGCCAGCATTTTATTGGTGTGACCACAAATCTGGAGGCCGCCGCACAGTTTGGGCTGGAAGCTCGCAATATATTCCCTCTTTGGGACTGGGTCGGGGGACGCTTTTCCCTGTGGTCTGCTGTAGGCCTACCCATCATGTTGCAAATCGGTACCACCGCATTCGAGCAACTGCTGGTCGGGGCCAAGCAGGCAGACGAACACTTCGTTAACGCCCCCGCTGAACAAAACATTCCGCTGCTGTCCGCGCTTATGGCAACCTGGAACACTACGGCCCTGAACTGCGACAGCCTTGCAGTGCTCAGTTACGACCAACGGCTTGCACTGCTGCCTGACTTTTTGCAGCAGCTGGAAATGGAGAGCAATGGCAAGTCGGTGGATCGGAACGGTGAGCGTTTAAATTATCGGACCATGCAAATCTTATGGGGAGGCTGCGGGACAAACGGTCAGCACGCATACCACCAGTTACTGCATCAGGGCACCAGCCGTTTCGCAGCCGATTTCATCATGGTTGCCGGCGATTCTTTGAAACACAAAGAGCACCATCAATGGTTGCTTGCCAACGGCATTGCCCAAGGTCAGGCAATGACCTTGGGACACCAACCGACCTCGCCCAGCGGGCAGCATAAGCTTGTCATCGGACAACACCCATCAACCAGCATCGTGCTGGATGAGCTCGGCCCCATCCAACTGGGTTGCTTGCTGGCAATCTACGAGCACAAGGTGTTTTGTCAGGGTGTGCTGTGGAATATAAACTCCTTTGATCAGTGGGGTGTGGAGCTTGGAAAAAATCTGGCCTTACCCATTTTTGATCAACTGCGGGGCGACGATACGTCAAACCAAGATCCGGCGACACGCCATTTGATCGACCACTATCGGGCAATCAACCAGTCATAGTTTCCGCGCTTGCGCGTGAATTTAGCAGGAGATTTCAATGAGCGAACTTTATTCCGTGCCGTCAAACATTAAGGCCCGCACGCTGATCGATGGTGATACGTACCAACGCATGTATCGGCAATCCATCGAAGAACCCGATCTCTTTTGGGCAGATCAGGCCAAGACATTTCTCGATTGGTATCAACCTTGGCATACCGTGAGCCATGCGGATCTACCCAACGGCAACATCCGCTGGTTCGACGGTGGCGAGTTAAACGTCAGCGTGAACTGCATCGACAGGCATCTGCCATCACGAGCAAATCAAACGGCCATCATCTGGGAGGGCGACGATCCTGCCGACGACGCCCACATCACCTATCAGGAATTGCACGACCAGGTCTGCCAATTGGCTAACGGCCTGCGCGCCAGAGGCGTAAACAAAGGTGACCGGGTTTGCATCTACATGCCGATGATTCCCGAGGCCGCCTACGCCATGCTGGCCTGTGCCCGTATCGGCGCCGTTCACAGTGTCGTCTTCGGCGGCTTTTCGCCTCAGTCTTTGCAAGATCGTATTTTGGATTCGGACTGCCAAACCGTGATCACAGCAGATGAGGGCGTCCGGGGCGGCAAGGCCATACCGCTGAAAGCAAACACGGACGAAGCCCTGACGAATTGCCCCAATGTCCACACGGTGATCACGGTTAAACGCACCGGAGGTGAGATCGCCTGGATGGAAGGTCGGGATGTTTGGTACCACGATCTGACAGCCGCGCAACCTACCCAAGCAGATCCGGCCGTCATGGCATCAGAAGACCCACTGTTTATTCTGTACACCTCTGGTTCGACCGGTAAGCCGAAGGGCGTTCAACACAGCTCGGCTGGGTATCTGCTCCATGCAGCCATCAGCCACAAATACGTATTCGATTATCAAGACGGTGACGTTTACTGGTGCACGGCGGATGTTGGCTGGATTACCGGGCATTCCTATATCGTTTACGGACCCTTGGCCAATGGCGCAACAACGCTGATGTTTGAGGGGGTTCCGACCTACCCCGACGCATCACGGTGCTGGCAGGTCATTGATAAGCATCAGGTCAACGTGTTTTATACCGCACCAACGGCGTTGCGACAGCTCATGGCTCAGGGCGATGACTATGTCAAAAGCAGCTCGCGCGCCTCACTGCATTTGCTGGGCAGCGTCGGAGAGCCCATCAACCCAGAAGCATGGGAGTGGTACCACCGAGTGGTCGGTGATTCGCGCTGCCCCATCGTGGATACGTGGTGGCAGACCGAGACAGGCGGCATCATGATCGCACCTCTGCCCGGCGCGACCGCACTGAAACCCGGCTCGGCGAGTCGTCCGTTTTTTGGCGTGCAGCCCGCCTTGATGGATGCTGAGGGTAACCTGATTGAGGCACAAGCCGCATCCGGCAACTTGGTCATCACCACCTCATGGCCCGGTCAAATCCGGTCGGTATACGGTGATCATCAACGAGTGATCGACACCTACTATTCCACCTATCCCGGTTACTACTTCACCGGTGACGGCGCACGTCGAGACGAGGACGGCTACTACTGGATTACCGGTCGCGTGGACGATGTTATGAACGTGTCCGGGCATCGAATTGGCACGGCTGAAGTGGAAAGCGCCTTGGTCTTGCACCCCTGCGTTGCCGAGGCAGCGGTCGTTGGCTTCCCCCACGCCTTGAAGGGTGAAGGGATTTACGCTTACGTCACGCTCATGTCCGGTAATGAAACCGATCCGGACACATTACTGGCGGAACTGGTTGCCATGGTGCGTAAGGAGATCGGCCCTATCGCGAAACCCGACGTGATTCAGTGGGCTCCAGGGTTGCCAAAAACGCGTTCAGGAAAAATCATGCGTCGTATCTTGCGAAAAATTGCCGCAGACGAACTGGACAATCTCGGCGACACATCCACCCTCGCAGATCCCAGTGTGGTGGAGGATTTGATCAGCAATCGGGTACAGCCAAACGATTGATTTTCAAGACATCGCGCTCAAAAAAGCCGGCTGATGCCGGCTTTTTTTTGACCGCTCAAGATCAGTAGATCTTAGTCGGCTTCGTTTTGGTCGCGATAGTTTTCCAGTTCTTTTATGGAAAGCTTGATGCGCCCACGCTGATCCACATCCAGTACGACAACCTCAATTTCTTGTCCTTCCTTGAGATAATCGCTTACGTTCTCCACGCGCTCTTCAGCGATTTGTGAGATGTGCAGCAGTCCATCCTTACCGGGCAGAATGTTTACAAAGGCGCCGAAGTCGACAATTCTCGCCACCGGGCCTTTGTAGATACGGCCAACCTCTGCTTCCGCTGTGATCTCTTGAATGCGCTTCACTGCCGCGTCCTTAGCCGATCCATCTTCCGCGTAGATGCGCACACTGCCGTCATCATTGATGTCCACTTCAGCGCCGGTTTCTTCGACGATGGACCGAATCGTCGCTCCGCCCTTGCCGATGATGTCGCGAATCTTGTCTGGATGCACATTCAGCGTCACCATTGCTGGCGCGTTATCCGAAAGCTCTTCGCGCGACTCGCTCAACACCTTGTTCATTTCACCGAGAATATGGATTCTTGCCTCATTGGCTTGGCCAAGCGCGGCTTCCATAATCTCTTCGGTGATGCCTTCGATCTTGATATCCATCTGCAGCGCTGTAATACCTTTGTCGGTACCCGCAACCTTGAAGTCCATATCGCCTAGGTGATCTTCGTCACCCAGGATGTCCGTCAATACCGCGTAACGATTGCCTTCTTTGACCAATCCCATTGCGACACCTGCGATGGGAGCAGTCACTGGCACGCCCGCGTCCATCAATGCCAAGGAGGTGCCACAGACACTGGCCATGGAACTGGAACCGTTGGATTCGGTGATTTCAGAAACCACGCGGATGGTATAAGGGAAGTCTTCAGAATTCGGCAGTGCAGCGGAAACACCGCGGCGGGCCAATTTACCGTGACCAATTTCACGACGCTTCGGACCGCTCATGAAACCCGCTTCACCCACGCTGTAAGGAGGGAAGTTGTAGTGCAGCATGAAGGTGTCCTTATAGGAACCTTCCAGCGCATCAATTAGCGCGGCATCACGCAGAGTCCCCAGCGTCGCAACCACGAGTGCCTGCGTTTCGCCACGAGTGAACAGCGCGGATCCGTGAGCCTTCGGCAGCACGCCAACTTCTACTTCGATCGGTCGCACGGTGCGCAGATCACGGCCGTCGATACGAGGCTCTCCATTCAGCACGCGCTGACGGACCAAGTCTTTCTCGACCCGACCAAAGGTGTCGGACACATCGTCTGCACCAAATACAGATTCGTCGGTGGCCAACTGCTCTACGGCTTTCTTGCGCAATGCAGAGACAGCGGCTTGTCGCTCCATCTTGTCAGAGATG
>MDSV01014050.1_pt1 | contig 20725 bp, 17 predicted proteins | sample 810851 | NCBI WGS metagenome assembly MDSV01 (sample SAMN05326640, study PRJNA326480) | marine metagenome | isolation source: seawater | place: Atlantic Ocean: North East | collected 2012 | reverse complement strand
GCCTAGACGGATCTACCTTTGATAATGAGGTTGATGTCAGTGGTACTACTTTTAATAATGGAGTTCTAAGTTCTAATGATGCTCATGCGATGCTAGATTCAGCATATGTTGATGATACGGTCATGATCGTATCGAATAACACAGCCTCTATTATTCAAGTAATTGAGCAATCATCAAATCTAACGGTTGGGGCATGGAGTGATGTTATGTATATCACCAATACAATTCCAGTCGACGCTGATGCTGGATTCTTTAGATTTAAAATGGATTAATATACTAATGAAAAATATGCTAATAATATTCATATTAGTATTTCTTTCAGGTATGTATTCAAAACCTTTTAATTAGCTTGTAAAATCGGAGGTTCAACCTACTATGTCGCGCTGATTGGAGAAATTTATGGCAAAAGAAGATGTAATCGAAACTGACGGTATAGTTAAGAAAGTTTTACCGGCTACAATGTATCGCGTAGAGCTAGAAAATGGTCACGAAATTTTGTGTCATATCTCTGGTAAGATGCGCAAGCATTTCATTCGAATTGCCATTGGAGATAAAGTTACTGTAGAGATATCTCCATATGATCTGGAAAAAGGTCGTATTACATTCCGACATAGAAATTAAGATGGATATTTAATCTTTTGGATCAATATCTGAAGGAGAATAAATCTGCTCATTCACATTCTTATGATTCAAAACCTTATAGATGCACCAAGAAAATAATCCAGTCATTCCAAGAACACTTGCTAGCATTATAATCCATCCCATGAGACTCATCTAAATTCCTCCGTTGTTTCTTGTCTTTCAATCTTATTCCACCGCTTTACAGCTAAATTAACTAAAAGTGAGAAGAATAGAGTCGTCAGTATAATGAAACCTACGGTGAGCTGCACGGTTGAATCGGTTCGAAGCGCTTGAATATAGGGGCCATTAGAGAATACCTGATCCTTTAACCACCAACCAAAGATTATGATTAGGAAAAGTGGTGTAATAAATCTAAGTACGAAGGGGAGCACTTTAGGTAATTTCATCTCTGCACCTGATGCTAGTTCCTTTAGCCCTCTATCCAGACCCATTACATAGGCAAAGAAGATTACTTCAATGGTCGCTAGTAGGTAGATACAGAAGTTACCGGTCCAAAAATCCATATGATCTAGAACAGTGAGTCCATGACTCATAAGTGAAACAAAAAGTGCTCCAATCGCTGTGATAAAACCAAGAAGAGTAACAGCTGCTTGCCTGCTTAAATCAAGACCTTCTTCTAAGAAGGCAATGGCGGGTTGAAGCATTGATAAGGAAGAGGTGATTGCAGCTATGAATAGTAAAAAAAAGAAGAGACCGCCGAAGAAATGACCAGCAGGCATATATTCAAACACACCTGGCAAGGCTAAAAAGCCTAATGAGAGAGAACTAGCTTTTTCACCAGCTGAAATAATCGATTCTGGGCCTAAGAAGATAAATGCCGCAGGAATTACAATCATTCCGCCAAGAGCCACTTCAAAGAAGCCATTACCTGATGCTGCAGAAACAGAGCTAAGCGCAATATCATCCTCTTTTTTTGTATACGAGGCATAAGTCATAATAATCCCAAATCCAACAGATAGTGAGAAGAAAATTTGTCCAGCAGCAGCTAACCATGTTTGCGGCCTGGAAAGGGCATCCCAGAAACCTACTTGAACTAATTCTCCACCTACAAGATTGTGCCCGACTGGATTCCACATAAAACCAAGTCCTTTAAGAATAGAGGCATCTGGATTACTTGGATTTGGTGTTCCAAGGGTGAGAACCCGAATTAGAATCAGTACCGCGCAGAAAAGTAACGCAGGCATAGCTAATTTACAAAACCACTCAATGCCTTTATTAATTCCCCGGTAGATAAGTATAAAGTTAATGGTAAAACAAACGAGCAGGAAAGGCAGGCAGCCCTCGGTGAATTGACGTATTATTCGAAAGTTACCACTTTGTGTAGATTCATTTTCAGGTATTACGCCTGCAAAATGAAGTAAATAGTTCTGAACTGCCTTAATTCCTGCATCTATTTTTCCATTCATCGGAACAGACTGTTGTGCGGCAGAAACGATCTCTTTCATGCCACCTGACCAATATTTCCATGCATATCCAAGGCACCATGCTTCAATAGATACATACCACATGTAAATAATGACTGGAATTATAAGAGCTAACGTACCAATTTGTGCAGATCTATCGTTCCCAGTAATAGAGCGGAAAATACCAGGTGCTGAAGAGAAACCTTTTTTACCACCATATCGACCCATCGCCCATTCAACCCATGCAATGGGCAACCCAACGATTAAAAAAGCAATGATGTAGGGAATCATAAAAGCGCCACCACCATTTGCACAAGCAACACCAGGGAAACGGAGAAAGTTGCCGAGACCAACAGCACTACCTGTGACGGCTAGAATAACACCGAGTTTAGATCCCCACTTCTCTTTTACCATTTCATTTATCCTTCGCTACTTTCGGATGGCATATTAGGTCATGAAATCAATTTTCCAAGTAGAAGATTAACATCCTACGAAAATATCAATTTATGATTTTTTACTAAAAACAAGATTAAGAGCCTCTGGATAAGCAATATGCTCTGCCTTATGAATCTTAATCATTAATGAATCGATGGTTTCATTGGACTCAATTTGAACAGTTTTTTGAAGAATGATTTTTCCCGAATCAATACCCTTATCTACGTAGTGAATAGTGCAGCCAGTTTCTTTAGCCCCAGCTTCAAAAGCCTGTTTCCCAGCATCTAATCCAGGGAATGCTGGTAGTAAAGATGGATGTATATTTATCACTCTATTGGGAAATTTGTGTAAAAGGCGATCTTTTATGATACGCATAAAACCAGCTAAAATAATGAAGTCGACCTGATAGTCATCCAAAATCTTAATAGCCATATTTTCAGCATCATCACGTAAGCTATGAGGAGAGGGATCACAATTTATGTAATGATAGGGAATGTTATGTTTTTTTGCTCTTTCGAGAATCTTTGAGTTTTCGACATCAGATAGAATGCACGAGATGGTTGCATTTAATAAGCCTAAATCAACTGCGTCAATAAGCGCTTGAGCATTTGATCCGTTTCCTGATCCCATAATGGCAATTGATGGCATTTCAACTCCTTGTTATTGGAAAAGCGTTAATGTAGTCTGTTAAACAACTTTAGACAATGGAGAATAAGAGATGCATTTAAAGATGAAACCATTAAATAAGACTTCAGAAGCTATGTATGAAAAACACGGACATTTTCATGCCGGCGATGCGGGTTTAGATCTATATGTTTTAGAAGATATTAAAATTAATGCTGGTGAAACATTACCAATTAAATTGGGTGTGGCATGTGAGCCGGAGGATGGTCGTGCGTATTTCCTAATGCCACGTTCAAGCATATCGAAGACACCGCTCCGATTAGCAAATTCAATTGGCTTAATCGACGGGGGCTACAGGGGTGAATTAATGGCCATGTGTGATAACATAAAATCAGACTCGTATACAGTAGAGAAAGGGCAGCGCTTGTTCCAGATTGTTGCTTGTGATTGCTCGCCTATTACGTATGAACTTGTAGAGGATCTTTCTGATACAACTCGAGGGACTGGTGGTTTTGGAAGTACGGGTAAATAAAGGACAACAGCAATGAGTCGGATCTTACAACTTGAGAGTATTGGAGGAGCAAGTGGAGATATGCTCTTGGGTGCCTTGGTGGGTCTAGGGGTTTCGGTGGAAATGCTTAACAAGACACTAAAGGGATTGCAGGTGGATCCATTTGAGATTGTTGTAAATGATGTCGTAGTTCAGGGAATGAGTGGGATACAGACCCGTGTTGTACTAGAAGAGAAAATTGTCAAAAAGCATCATAATCATTCCCATGATCACGATCATGGGCGCCATTTAAGCACGATTTTAAAGCTAATTGAGGAAAGTATGTTGCCGGATTCAGTTAAGGAAGAGGCAACAGCAGTTTTTCAACGGATAGGCGAGGCAGAGGCTGCAATTCATGGAATTAATATTGAACAGATTCATTTCCATGAAGTGGGAGCAATGGATTCGATCGTCGATATTGTTGGCTGTTGTTTAGCAAAATATGAGCTAAATCTTGATAAAGTTGTAATTCGTTCATTACCTGCCGGATATGGAACCATTGAATGTGCTCATGGGGTGTATCCTAATCCAGCTCCAGCAACGGTACGGATTTTAGAAAGTTTTCCAGTTGAGACGGTAGACGAACCTTTTGAACTCGTTACGCCAACAGGCGCAGCATTGATTAGTGAGTGGCGAACAGGGGCTGTTCCTCCAGTGGGGGCAAGTGCAATGAAATCGGTGTATAGTTTTGGACATCGTACTCTTGCTAATCGACCAAATTTACTCCGGGCGACATTATTTGAGATATCGGCGGATGTGCCAGCAACTGCTTGTGAGGTTTTAGAATGTAATCTAGATGACATGTCCCCAGAGTTGATTGGAATTCTAACTCAGCGGTTATTTTCCAAGGGTGCGTTAGATGTGACAACTCAAGCGATTATGATGAAAAAACAACGACCTGGGGTTTTATTACAGGTTGTATGTGAATTAGACGATCGAGAATCCTTAATCGATGTCATATTTAGAGAATCTTCAACTTTTGGAGTACGATTTTACCCTGTTGAGCGAGCCGTTTTATCGCGATCATTTGAATCAGTTGAGACAAAGTATGGTGTGGTTCAGATGAAAGTAGGTTCACGCAACCAAATATGTATGAGTGCAAGCCCAGAGATGGATGATTGTATATCGTTGGCAGATCAAAGTGGTATAAGTGTTGAAAAGGTTTACCGTGCGGCCTTGGTGGAATGGGAAAGAGGGGATAAGAAATGAAATTAGTAAAACTTTGGATTTGTTTAATTATGTTTGTGATGAGTGCTTCGGCAGATATTCAGTTATCGGCTCTTTTCTCAGATGGCATGGTGTTTCAGCGGAATAAACCTGTAGAGATTTGGGGTCAAGTAGAGCCAAATGAAAAAGTTACAGTACGCTTTGGAGGTGTTGTTCGTAAAACGCATGCTGACAAGAATGGAAATTTTGAGATAAAATTAAAATCAATGTCAGCATCATCGAAACCTCGTAGTCTTTTGATTCGATCAGGTTCAGAACAAGTAGAAATTAAAAATGTTTTAGTAGGTGAAGTTTGGCTTTGTTCAGGGCAGTCGAACATGGAGTGGACCGTGGAACAATCTGCGAATTATGAAGAAGAGAAAGATCTCGCCCATTATCCGCAAATTCGAATGATAACGGTTAAGAAAACTTTTAGTACTGAACCTGAAAATACTTTTGAAGGTCGATGGAGAGCAACAACTCCTGAGAGTGTAGGTTCATTTTCAGCTGTAGGTTATTATTTTGGAAGAGAATTGCATAATGATTTGAATGTACCTATAGGGTTGATTAGTTCTGCTTGGGGAGGAACGGCAATTCATTCATGGAGTCCCATGAAATCTCTTGAAAAATATCCAGATGTCATTGCTTATCGAGATTTGAAAATTAAGCAGGCTAAGCAAATAACTAAAGATAAATTAGAACAAGATAATAAGATTATTGTTGCAGAATGGAAGGCTGCTAAAGAACGATCAAAAACAACTGGTGAAGAGGTGCGACAATGGCCAAAATTAAAGCGACACCCGATTGATTCGCAGGATTATCATTCAAATTTATTTAATGGAATGATTCATCCATTAATACCCTATTCGATAAAAGGCGTAATTTGGTATCAGGGTGAAGCTAATGCTGGATCACATAAAGAAGCTAAACTATATCGAGATCTATTAGAAAATTTAACTCAAAGTTGGCGTCATGCATGGGGGGATATTTTCTCATTTTATGCAGTGCAATTAGTAAATTTTATGCAACCTGTTAAAACCCCAATTCAAGACTCTGGATGGGCTCATATTAGACAAAGTTTTCTCGACTACCATAAAGAAGTTGATAATGCGGCAATGGTTGTTGGTATTGATGTAGGTGATGCTTGGGATATACATCCTAAGGATAAGCAAACGATAGGCTATCGTTTGGCGCAGCAAGCATTAGTGAATGATTATGGATTTGAACGAGTTCCGGGAGGTCCAATTTATCAACAGATGAAGGTTGAGAATGGGCAAGCTATTCTTACTTTTTCGGAGATAGGTTCCGGATTAGTTTCGATGGATAGTAAGCCGTTGAATTGGTTTGCTGTGGCTGGCGAGGATCGAGTTTTTAAGAGAGCCACGGCTATGATCATAGATAATAAAGTGGTGGTTCAACATGTTGATGTAAAGGAGCCAAAAGCTGTCCGATATGCATGGGCAAATAATCCGGATGGTTGTAACCTTTTTAATAAAGAGGGTTTTCCTGCTTCTCCATTCCGGACGGATGATTGGTAGAGTGAAAATATGTTAGCAAAACGAATAATTCCTTGTTTAGACGTAACCAATGGTCGTGTGGTTAAAGGAGTGAACTTTGTGAATTTACGTGATGCAGGTGATCCGGTTGAATGTGCTAAAGCATATGAGCAACAGGGTGCAGATGAGCTGGTTTTTTTGGATATTACAGCTTCAAGTGATGGTCGTGAAACAATGTTAAATATAGTTGAGCGATGCGCAGAGCAGGTGTTTATGCCTTTGACTGTGGGAGGGGGCATTCGTACGGCAGCCGATGTGCGACGGATGCTCAATGCAGGTGCGGACAAGGTATCGTTCAATACAGCGGCGATTAAAGAACCAGAAATTTTGAATACATGTTCTGCTAGTTTTGGATCGCAGTGTACGGTATTGGCAATCGACGCTCGTCGGAAGACAGAGGGAAGCTGGAATGTCTATACGCATGGTGGACGCCATCCGACTGATTTAGATGCGGTAGAGTGGGCTGTTGAGGGTACGCGCCGTGGAGTAGGTGAAATTTTACTGACGAGTATGGATGCAGACGGCACAAAAGTGGGTTTTGATTTGAAGTTAACGCGCACTATATCTGAGGCGGTGCCGGTGCCGGTGATCGCATCGGGTGGAGCGGGCACATTGGAGCATATGGCTGAAGCTGTTACCGTTGGGAAGGCAGATGCCGTACTGGCGGCTTCTATATTTCATTTTGGTGAATTTACTGTCGAGAAAACAAAAAAGTTCATGCAGAGAAAAGGCATTGAAGTTAGACTTTAAGGGAGAGAGTTGAATGAGTCGTGAGTTAGAAGAGGGATTGGAGTTGGTGTTGGACTGGCAGAAACTAGAAAAGGCGGTAGCGGGTACAAAGGGGATCATCCCAGTAGCAGTGCAGGATGTTGATTCACGGGAAGTGATTTTAGTGGCGTATATTAATCAACTGGCATTTGAGGAATCATTGAAGCGGAAGATGTTGGTGCTTTGGAGCTCGTCGCGGCAGGAGCTATGGGTCAAGGGCGCAACTTCGGGAGAAACGTTTGCGTTAGTGGAGGCATATGTGAATTGTGAACAGAATTCACTTTTATTTGTGGTGCGTCCGGAACGAGGTGGAATTTGTCATACAAAGAACAACCAGGGAAAACCACGGAATTGTTATTATCGTCGAATTGATATAACAAATGGAGTGAGACTAGAAAATCTGGACACTTAATATGAACAAAAAAATTCAACTGCGCGATTTGATGGAACAGAGCGGTGTGAAGTTTGGTACGAGTGGAGCTCGGGGGTTGGCCAGTGCGATGACAGATGGCGTATGCCATGCCTATACATCTGGCTTTTTATCGTTCTTGGAAGAATCAAAAGAATTAAATCGGTCAAGGGAGTCGGTAGCGATTGCGGGGGACCTGCGTCCGAGTACGGGTCGTATAATGGCGGCGGTTGCACAAGCGGTACGTGATATGGGATATGTACCAGTTCATTGTGGTCGTATTCCTTCGCCGGCTTTAGCTCTATTGGGTTTTCAGCAGGGCATTCCGTCGATCATGGTGACGGGTAGTCATATTCCAGTGGATCGTAATGGCATTAAATTTAATAAATGTAGTGGTGAAATTTTGAAGCGGGATGAGGCGCGAATGATGGTACAAGAAGTTCTGTATCAATCTGATGTGATGGTGGAATCTTTGCCGACCGAGGATTTTACAGCGATTTCTCTCTATATCGATCGTTATACGAAGTTGTTTCCCTCAAATTGTTTAGTGAATTTAAAAGTGGGTGTATATCAGCATTCGGCGGTGGGTCGTGAAGTATTAATTGACCTGTTTACTAGTTTAGGTGCTGAAGTAATTCCTTTGGGTTTTTCGGATACGTTTGTTCCGGTGGACACGGAGGCCATCCGAGCGGTTGATGGGGCATTGGCATTGAAATGGTCTAACGAGTTAGATCTGGATTGTATTGTTTCAACCGATGGTGATAGTGATCGTCCCCTGATTAGTGATGAGCAGGGTACGTGGTTGCGGGGAGATGTGGTAGGTATCTTGGTCGCTCGTTTTTTGGGGGCAGAATCGGTTCATACGCCGGTGAGCTGTAATACGGCCGTGGAGACGTGCCGTTGGTTCAAGGATATTAAACGAACGAAGATTGGTTCGCCTTACGTGGTGGCATCAATGCAGGAAGCCCAAGCAAAAGGAGAGGTTGGTATTGTAGGATATGAGGCGAATGGTGGGTTTTTAACTCAGAGTCCTTTCTCGGTTTTTGATGGGGAGCTGGCAGCATTGCCCACGCGGGATGCGTTGTTACCCATATTGGCGGTGATATTGTATGCGAAAGTAAATAATTTATCTATTTCAGAATGCGTGAATCAGCTTCCTAAGCGGTATACAGCAAGCGATCGAATAAAAAATTTTCCGGGTGATGAGAGTTTGAAGATTTTAGACCAAATGCAGGATAAAGCATCTGTTGAGAAGTTGTTTGCTGAGTTGTTTGGTACGGTTGATTATTTGGATCGGACGGATGGACTGCGTATCACGTTTGACTCGGGAGAGGTTTTACATTTAAGACCAAGTGGAAACGCACCTGAATTTCGCTGTTATAATGAGGCGGATTCAATCGAGCGGGTGACTGAGATGCAACAACAATCTATGGAGCGATTGTTGGTCTTGAAAGGCTAGTCTTTGGGGTTGCGTCGTTTGGGAGTTCGGGCGTAGCCTAGGCATCACGTTAGGGGAAGTTAAAAAATGACGGTTTATCCCAGTAAAGAGACATTTTTAGAGAAAGCAACGCAGGGTAATTTGGTTCCGGTTTGGCGTGAGGTTATTGCGGACCATGAGACGGCGGTTTCGGCCTATGAGCGAGTTCGTACTTTTTTACGGAATCGGGATCAGGTTTCGCACAGCTATCTATTAGAGAGCGTAGAGGGTGGCGAGAAGATAGGTCGCTATTCGTTTATTGGTGGCACTCCGCGTGCGGTCCTAAGAGCTTATGGACGGCATGTAGAAGTGGAGAGTGCGGGAGAAGTGGAAGCATTCGAGGATATGGATCCACTAGACGTTTTGAAGTCACACATGGCAAAGTATTCGCCCGTGAAGGATGCAGGGTTAACGTCTCCGTTTATTGGTGGGGCGGTTGGATTCTTAGGGTATGATATGATCACGGAATTTGAGCCGCATGTACCACGTATAGGTCAGGATGACTTAGGCGCTCCGGATATGGTCTTTATGGTGACAGATGGATTGATTATTTTTGACCGAGTGAAGCATCGTTTAATTACGTTGGTGCATGCACATGTAGAAGAAGATCCAGAAAGAGCCTACGATCGCGCGATCGAGGAGCTGGATTCATTACAGTTGGCGCTACAGACGCCGGTTCAAAGTGTTTCTGTTTCGGTGCCTGATCAAGTGGAGCCTTTGGAGCCGCGTTCGAATACGACCCGTGAAGAATTTTTTGAAATGGTAGATCGGGCAAAGGAGTACATTCGATCAGGTGATGTAATTCAGACCGTTTTATCGCAGCGTTTTGAAGTGGATAATGAAGCGGACTCGTTGGATGTATATCGTGCACTCCGAGCGGTGAATCCATCACCTTATATGTTTTGTTTGGACATGGGCGAGAGTGCGATTGTCGGGACTTCACCGGAAATTCATGTGCGATGTCAGGACCGGCGTGTCGAGGTTCGACCGATTGCCGGAACGCGTCCACGGGGTGCAACAAGAGAAGAAGATGTGGCGCTTGAGCTAGAATTGTTGGCAGATCCGAAAGAGCGGGCTGAGCATATTATGCTGGTGGATTTGGGTCGAAACGACATTGGGCGTGTGTGTGATTATCATTCAGTGGAAGTAGAGGATTTGATGGTGATCGAGCGGTATAGTCATGTGATGCATATTGTTTCAAATGTGACCGGAAAGTTGGGCGATGAGCATGATATTTATGATGTGATGAGAGCGAGTTTTCCAGCAGGTACGGTAAGCGGTGCGCCGAAAGTGCGGGCTATGGAAATCATTGCTGAATTGGAAAAATGTAAACGGGGCCCGTATGCAGGTGCAGTGGGATACTTTGGATTTGATGGAAATTTTGATTCAGCGATTACGATTCGAACCGTTATTTTAGATAAGAAAAAAGCCTATGTACAGGCAGGGGCAGGGATTGTAGCAGATTCGATTCCACAGCTTGAATATGAAGAGACGCAGAACAAGGCGCAAGGCATGATGAAGGCGTTGGCATTGGCAACATTTTTTCATTCGGCTAGAAAGAGCGGTTAGCTATGATTTTGGTGCTCGATAATTATGATTCGTTTACATTTAATCTAGTTCAATATTTGGGCGAGTTGGGGGCTGATCTTCGGGTGGTTCGGAATGATAAAATCACTGTGAAAGAGGCATTGGCATTGAATCCGGAAAAATTGCTGGTGAGTCCGGGACCGTGTTCACCGAAGGAGGCGGGAATTTCTTGTGATTTGATTCGTGCTTGTGCTTCGTTAATGCCGGTTTTTGGAGTCTGTCTTGGACATCAATCGATTGGGGATGTGTTTGGAGGAAAAGTGGTGCGAGCAGAGCGATTAATGCATGGAAAAACCTCTCCGATTCATCATGATGGAACGAGTCTTTTTAAAGGACTTTCAGATCCATTTGATGCAACGCGGTATCATTCTTTACTTGTTGAGCGCTCTTCACTTCCAAAAGAGCTCCGTATTACGGCATGGACGGAAGAGGGTGAGATTATGGGAATGGAACATAAGGAACTTCCCGTGCATGGGGTTCAATTCCATCCTGAATCAATTCTTACATGTGAGGGTAAGCACCTGCTTCAGAATTTTTTGAATCTTTAATTTCGATATCGGTTGACTATAGGCATGCGCCGATCTCGATCGAAGGAGCGAGGTGTTATTTTTACTCCGGGTGGTGATTGTCTTCGTTTATATTCACTTAGTTCAACGGAGTGGATAACCTGTTTTGCTAGTTCAGGGTCGAATCCGGCGTCGATGAGCCCATCGATTCCTAGATCTTGCTCAACATAGGCTTCAAGGATGGGGTCGAGCTGATGGTAGGGAGGAAGGGAGTCGGTATCTTTTTGATCCGGTCGTAGTTCGGCAGAAGGGGGGCGGTTAATGATTTCTGGGGGGATGACTTCGGATTGCTCATTTCGCCAACGACATAGATCGAATACTGTGGTTTTTGGGACATCTTTGATTAAAGCAAATCCACCGCACATATCGCCGTAGAGAGTGCAATAGCCCATTGCCATTTCGCTTTTATTTCCCGTGGTTAGAACCAGCCAATTGAATTCATTTGAAATGGCCATAATGAGATTACCTCGAATCCGTGCTTGTAGGTTTTCATCGGTTAATCCTGCAGATGTTTTATTTTCCCAAATGGAGGCTAGTTGATTTTGAAACAGATGATGAAGAGGTTCGATGGGAATTTGATGAATCGGGATATCGAGTCGATCCGCCATATCGATGGCATCTTTTAGGGTTCCGCTTGAGGAGTAGCGGGATGGCATGGTTACACTAACGACGCGGTCGGCTCCGAGTGCATCAACGGCGACGGCGAGCACAAGAGCGGAATCAATGCCGCCACTTAATGCGATGACTACTTTTTTAAATCCGGTTTTCTTAACATAATCGTGAAGCCCTAGTTTGAGTGCTTCATAAATTTCGGATAACTCTGTGAGGGGGGGGGCGATCTCCTTTGATGCGGCTTTCCAATATAAGGTATGAGTTTCAAAGGCGGGTGCTCGGGAAATAAGGGATCCATCCGCCGCAATCACCATGCTGCTTCCATCGAATACCAATTCATCTTGTCCGCCGATTAGATTACAATAGAGCATTGTGGTTGAGAGTGTTTGGGCGGTCTTTTGAAGAATGTGGAGTCGATTTTCTTGTTTGCCTCGATGGTAAGGGGATGCAGATAAATTGACGAGTAGATCAATGGGTTGATTGATTTTTGTTACAGCAGTTCCTTCGGGTTCCCATGAGTCTTCGCATATGTGAATGGCGATTTTCTTACCGTTATGTTCTAATATAAGTGATTCGGTTCCGGGCGTGAAAAGGCGTTTTTCATCGAAGACACCATAATTTGGAAGGAGCTGTTTAGTATATTCACCTTGGATGGTCCCGTTTTGAATAGCGATGGCGGCGTTGCGTTTTTTTCCATCTCGAAGAATCGGGGCTCCGATTAAAATAAGTGGGTGTTTAGGTAGTTCAGTTAGGAGTCTGTCTAGTTCACGTTGGCAATCTGTGCAGAAGTAATCTTTTAAAATAAGGTCTTCGGGCGGATAGCCTGAGAGTGCACATTCGGGTGTGATTATAAGGTCGGCACCCGCTTCCGCAGCATGATGGGCTTCTTCGATGATGAGTTTGGCATTGGAGCGTAACGCACCGACGGTGGGATTTATCTGAAGAAGCGCTGCGTGCATGAACGGGTCTCCTTAACGACGGTAGTTCGGTGCTTCTTTAGTGATCTTGATGTCGTGTGCGTGTGCTTCGACTGCACCAGCACCAGAGACTCGAATAAATTTACCGTTTTGCTTGAGTCCTGTAATATCTTTGCTTCCACAATACCCAAGACTTGCTTGAAGGCCTCCACAGTATTGTTTCATTACTTTGCTAACGGTACCTGAGAAAGGAACCATGCCTTCAATGCCTTGCGGGACTAAATCATCATCATCGTTTAATCCGTAACGCTGGCGACTGCCTGCTCGTGATTTCATAGCATCGAGGCTGCCCATGCCACGATAGATTACAAACTGTCTGCCTTCGGAGAGAATTTTTTCACCTGGGCTCTCCTCGGTTCCTGCAAGAGCGGAGCCCATCATGACGCTATCAGCGCCTGCTACAATCGCTTTAGCAATATCGCCGGAGTGGCGGATGCCTCCATCGGCGATGACCGGAATTTCACCTTGCAGTGCTTGGGAGGCGGCATAGATCGCTGAAATTTGGGGTATGCCTACGCCAGCAACGATACGAGTTGTGCAGATGGAGCCCGGACCAATACCAATTTTTACGGCATCAGCGCCTGCATCGCGAAGCGCTAGCGCGGCTTCGCCGGTAGCAATATTTCCAGCAATAACATCAATTTCTTGAAATTTACCTTTCACCCAGCGAACCATTTCAATAACGCCTTGGCTGTGACCATGTGCAGTATCGACGACAAATACATCGACTTCCTGATCGGCAAGAATTTCTGCCCGTTCATAGTCACCCGGACCTACTCCAGCAGCCACTCTTAAGCGATAGTTAGTATCACGATTGAAGAGAGGTTCTTCGTTTTCGATGAGACTGCGTACATCCGCATAGGAGTAGAGTCCGACTAGTTTTCCATCTTTCACTAAGGGGAGTTTTCCGATTTTGTGCTTAATCATTAGATCATAGGCTTGTCGGAGGTCGGTGCCGGGTTGGGCGGTGATGATATTTGTGGTCATAATATCGCTGACAGCGGCTGTTTTAGAGGCGGCGAAGCGCACATCTTTGGAGGTGAGGATGCCGGCTAGTTTTTCATTGTGATCCAGAATGGGAAAGCCGTTGAAGGTGAGGCCGTGTTTTACTTTGAATGCGGCGATCGTTTCGAGGGTATCATCAATCGTGAAGGTGATGGGGTCGTTGATCAGCCCGTTCAAGTGATGTTTTACGCGGCTGACGTGTGAGGCTTGTTCTTCGGGATCTAAGTTTTTATGAATGACACCAATTCCACCCATCATGGCCATGGCAATGGCCATGCGAGATTCGGTTACTGTGTCCATTGCAGCACTGAGAAATGGGATTTTTTGGTTGATGTTCCTTGTGAGGCGGGAGGATATATCGGTATCGCTAGGCAGAAAGTCTGCATATTGGGTTATCAGAGAGACATCGTCGAACGTGAGTCCTTGGTGGGGAAAGGTCTCCATAAAGTTATTAAGATGATCATTTAGGCTCATTGTTATCTATCCTTTTGCCGGGGTATTCTGTGTATTTTGTAAGTGGTAGTCAAGCCATGCTTTCGTCTTTGCGTTCTGTAAGATTGGGATTGCTTTCAAGGGGGGTTCTGTAAAGCTAGTAGATGAATTGAGGCAGATTATGCAGGTAGTGACAGTAGATGGTAATGGAGCTGCATCGCGGGTAGCGTATGCGTTTTCTGAAGTTGCAGCGGTCTATCCGATTACACCTTCATCGACGATGGCGGAAGAGGTAGAACAGCTGGCTAAGTCGGATACCGAGAATTTATATGGTCAGTCGGTTCGTGTAGTTCAAATGCAATCGGAGGCAGGCGCGGCAGGCGCTGTTCATGGAGCATTAGTTGCTGGTTCGTTGGCGACTACGTTCACTTCCTCGCAAGGGTTGTTATTAATGATTCCTACTCTTTACAAATTATCGGGCGAACTATTGCCAGGTGTATTTCATGTGGCAGCAAGATCCTTAGCTACTCAGGCGCTCTCTATTTTTGGGGATCATTCGGATGTGATGGCGGTAAGGCAAACGGGGGTCGCTATGATTTGCTCAAGCAGTGTGCAAGAGGCTCATGATATGGCACTTATTGCCCATGCAGTGACATTGCAAGCTGATCTTCCTTTCGTTCATTTTTTTGACGGATTTAGAACATCAAGTGAAATGCAACAAATCGAGGTATTGGATAGCGATGAGCTTCTACCGTTTGTCGATGAGGAGTCGTTGCGACGTTTCCGGGATCGGGCGTTACGTCCGGATCAGCCGAAAGTGCGAGCTGCGGCGCAAAACCCGGATGTCTATTTTCAGGGACGGGAAGCAAGTAATCGTTTCTATGATGCTATTCCTGGTTTAGTGGAAAAGAAATTGGAACAGCTTAATGATTTCACTGGTCGGTCGTACAAACTGTATGAGTATGTGGGTGCAGCTGATGCAACGCAGGTGATCGTGGTGATGGGGTCAGCCGCTGAAACAGTAAGTCATGCGGTAGAGCATTTAGAAGCAAATGGAGAAAAGGTGGGTGTGGTTAAAGTCAGGCTATTTCGCCCGTTTGGTGTGGAATTATTTCTATCAGCTTTTCCTGATTCGGTGCAGCAAGTGTTGGTTTTAGATCGAACGAAAGAACCGGGGGGAGTAGGCGAGCCGCTCTTTTTGGATGTAGCAGCTGCGCTGCGAAATAAGAGCGGAATCGAGGTCATAGGCGGGCGATTTGGATTAGCGTCTAAAGAGTTAACTCCGGCGGCAGTTGCGGCGGTTTTTGCTCATGGAGCCTCTGGTGGCGAGCATGATTTTACGGTTGGAATTGAAGATGATGTCACGCATCGTTCGATTCCTATTGGGAAGCGTTTGGAGGTCGAACCGAAAGATGTTCGTGGCGCAATTTTTTGGGGTTTTGGTTCCGATGGTACGGTTGGCGCTTGCCGGAGTAGTGTAGAGTTAATAGGAGAAAAGACGGGGTTCAATGCACAGGGTTATTTTGTGTATGACTCTAAGAAGGCGGGCGGTGTAACTACGTCTTATTTGCGGATTGGATCTGGTGCATTGAATTATCCATTTCTTGTGCAGCGAGCTGGGTATGTGGCTTGTCATAAATCAGTCTATTTGGGTCGGTATAATATGTTGGATCCACTTGAATATGCCGGTGTATTCGTTTTGAATTCCGATATTCCAACAGATCAGTTGTTCCGGCGTTTAACGGAGCGTGATCAGCGTATTTTAATGGAACGACGTATTCGCTTCTATAATATTAATGCGTTACAGATTGCGCAAAAAGCAGGGTTGGGTACTAGAATTAATACGGTAATGCAGACACTCTTTTTTGGCTTGAGTGATTTGGTGAGCCGAGATGAGGCGACGGAATTGATAAAACAATCGGTTGCGAAACAGTTTGCTGCAAAGGGTCAGGATGTTATTGAGATGAATCAACAGGCAGTTGAGATGGCATGGAGTGGCTTAGAAGAGGTAGATGTGCCAACGCATTCAGCTCAGTGCGCAGCTCCTCTGGAGTTGGTTCCGGCCGATGCCAATGCTTTTGCTCGTGAAGTTATTTTGCCTACGATGAAGCTAGAGGGAGATACGATTCCGGTTTCAAAAATGCCGGTCGATGGAACGCTTCCAGTGGGTACAGCTAGATTAGAAAAGCGGCGGATTGCACCACAGGTTCCGAAGTGGATCAAAGAGAATTGTATTCAATGCAATCAATGTGTGATGGCATGTCCGCATGCTGTGATACGGGCGAAACAAGTGGAACCGGAGCAGATGGAACAAGCACCAGAGTCATTCGATACCTTGCCTTCGAAGAGTTTAAATGAGCGTGATTTAGAATATCGGATTCAAGTCTATTTGGAAGATTGTACAGGTTGCGGCGTCTGTATTGAGACCTGTCCACCGAAGTTAAAAGCATTAGAGTTTACGACTCTTGAAAAAGGCGATACAGAAGCCGAGGTGGAGAATACGAGCTTTTTTGATGCGCTTCCGGATGATGTATATGATGGTGTAGATACATCGACTGTTAAGGGTATTCAATTAAAGCGCCCTTTGTTTGAGTTCTCAGGTGCGTGCGCTGGTTGTGGTGAAACACCTTATTTGAAGTTGTTGACGTTGCTGTGTGGAGAACATTTATTAATAGCAAATGCAACGGGCTGTTCGTCAATTTTTGGCGGTACATTTCCGACGGTTCCATATTGTACGACGGATGAGGGACGAGGTCCTGCGTGGGCTAATTCGTTGTTCGAGGATAATGCAGAATATGGTATGGGGTTTCGCTTAGCAGTAGAGAGTAATCGTTCTTTATTGCGTAAGCGGGTTGATCTGCTTTGTGCGGATGGAGTGCATGCAGATCTGGATGCAGCACTTCGCCGGGCGGTAGACCTTGGAGAGGTAAACCATTTTTCCGAGGAATCGTTGGCTGCTCAGCGGGCAGCGCAGATTTTATTACGAAGGGAAAAGGGAACCCATCCCATGATTGATTCAATTATCGAGCTTCAGGACTATTTTCTGGATAAAGCGGTTTGGATTGTAGGCGGTGATGGATGGGCATATGACATTGGTTATGGTGGTGTGGATCATGTGTTGGCATCGGGACATAATGTGAATTTGTTAGTGCTGGATACGGAAGTCTATTCGAATACGGGTGGGCAAGCATCAAAAGCTACGCCGATGGGTGCAGTGGCGAAGTTTGCCGAATCGGGGATGCGAGCGGGAAAGAAAAATTTGGGTTATCTCTGTATGAATTATAGAAATGTGTATGTGGCTCAAATCTCAATGGGGGCGAATCGGGTGCAGACTCAGCAGGCCTTTATGGAAGCAATGGCGTATGATGGTCCTTCGTTGATCATTGCCTATTCACCTTGTATCGCACATGGGATTAATATGATGGAGAGCTCCAAAATTGCTAAAGATGCGGTCGAATGTGGTTATTGGCCTTTATATCGATTTAACCCGAGTTTACCAAAAGGCGAACGATTTAGTTGGGATGCCCATGAACCCCGTGGTGATTTTCTCAATTTTGTTCAGAATGAGCGTCGGTTTAGAGCTCTTTATGATCGTGCACCGGATGAAGCATGTGCCTTGTTGGAGACAGCCCGTAAAGAGTCGCAGCGAAACTGGCGCTTTTTACAGAAGCTTGGTGCGTTGATGAACTAACGAAATTGGCTTTGTGTTCAAGTAAAGAGGTGATCGACGAGACCTTTATCACGGGCAAGGGTAATCCATTTTTTTTCGCGGCGGTGCATATTGGCTCGTTTTTGAGGGGTGTAGTCTGTCGCGCCGTTTAGATGATCAAAGCCGTGAGCGATATAGAAGGCGAGTTCAAAATTGCGATCACCACGTTGAGTGCCTTCTTTGTAAGCACGTTCCACATTAATGATTAGATCGCCGGTGAAGTGATTGGATTCACCAGGAATAGGTTCGTAACAAAAGCTAATGACATCTGTAGGATGGTTTTTAGCAAAGTATTCAAGGTTAAATTTGGTAATTCCGATGTCATCTGTTAGCAGTAGGGTGATATCGCCCCAAGCGGGTTTTGGAGACTCAATTTGTGATCCAATCCATTGAGAGAGATTATGAATCGTTTGTAGATTAAGAGCTTGTTGGGTTTGTTGATTCTGGAGATGTATCTTCATTTGGTTTATAGGCTACGCGTCCATGGAGCATATTGGAAAGCGAAAAAATGAGGGACTCTTTGATGGTATTTATTTCTGCCATAGTGAGTTGAGCTTGGTCGAGTTGTCCGTCTCGTAGTTTCATGGCGAAGATATCGTTGACGAGATTCGTTATTTTTTGGGGGGTTGGTTTCTGGATCGAGCGGGATGCCGCTTCGACAGCATCGGTTAGCGAAAGAATTGCCATTTCAGGTGATTCGGCCGGTGCACCTCCGTATCGAAAATCAGCTTCATTGAGGGTTTCACTGGAGTTTTGCTCAGCAATTTGTTCTTTGGCTTTGTTGTAAAAGTAGTGAATTAAGCCGTTTCCGTGATGTTGCTCGATGGATTCTAAAATGGGGGTGGGTAATTTATGGCGCTTAGCTAAGGCCAGGCCTTCTTTAACGTGGGATATAATCACAATGGCGCTCATGTGCGGTGAGAGGTCGTCGTGTGGATTATTACTGTTTTGAATATTTTCGGAGAAAAATTCGGGCTTCGCCATTTTACCGATATCGTGGTAATAAGCACAAACTCGAACCATAAGTGAATTTGCTCCAATCTTTTCCGCAGCATTCTGTGCGAGTGTAGCTACCATGAGAGAATGATGATAGGTACCAGGAGCCTGAATGGCCATTTTCTGAAGAAGGGGGTGTCCCATATCAGAAAGTTCAAGCAGGGTGATATCAGTGGTAATACGAAAACATTTTTCGAAAAGCGGTATAAAGAGCAGTGTAAGAATAGTTGCAAGGGCGGCAGAGATGAGCGCACTGAGAAGCTGTTCTGCTAAGATGATAAGACTGGGTTGATTAAAAATGGCAATGATACATGCGAAGAGAATATTAACGCCTGCAATCCAGAGACCGGCTTTATATAAACTGGAGCGGCGATGAACGTTTCGTGCCGCGGTGGTAGCTGTAACCGTGGTAAACATCCCGAGAACAAAGACACTGAAGGATTGGTCGAAGTAGACCGCTGTTGCAAAACTACACCAGAATCCAAGGGCGAGTGCAGCTCCTCCGTTAATTAATATGGCTGCCATCAGAACGGCAAAGGCATGCGGCACAAGGTAGATTAGTGACGAGGTCGGCACCAGTGTGGTTTGAAGTGATAAATAGGTAAGGAGTCGAGCGAATCCTAATGTGAAGAGGGAGAGAAGTGCAAGTAGACCTAGTCGATCGGTTTTACACAGCAATGTGGGCTGAATGAGTCGAAGTAAAATGGCAGTAGCGATGAGAGCCGCTAATAACATTATGGATTGACCAACGGCTTCGAGACGGCGCTCGTTCAGATCTTTTTCTTCGAGAAGTTGTTCGGCGTGGGCTTGAAGAAAGAGCAGAGTTTGCGGTGTAACGGGCTCATCCGTGCGTACAAGCGGAGTGCCGGCAGGATAGGCTTGGATAATTGGGTTAATTGCATCCATAGCTTTTTCACGGCGCGAATTCGTTCGCACATCATCATAGGTCAAGTTGGGTCGAATGAGGGTGTTTTCGAGTTGAGGAACCAGGGAGCGGAAGTTGCTATTTGAGAGTAATGATTTAAATATGCGCTGTGCACGTTCAATTGTATGGACCTCTTGAAGTGTGATGGTTTGTTCGGATCCATTTTTGATGGTTGTGAGTCGTCGAGTGGATTCACCTTGGAATAGGGTCATGTGTACTTCATCTGAGATGATACCTGTCTCCATGACGGTCGCTACGGCATTACTTATAAGCTGCTGAAAATGGGCGAGCTTGTCGGCCGAACAGAGATCGATGAGTTGGCTTGCTTTTAATTCTGTGCCGATAAGGAGGTCTTGAATGGATTGCTGGATTTGCGGTTGTTGATTGGTGGAGGCTTGATCATACTCGCTTAATCGAGAGGTGAGGGTGTTTATAAGTTGGAGAGCTTGTTGAGTTGGATCTGTATCCAGTTGAAAAATGGGGGCAATTTCAGCAGCTGCTTTACTTTTTGTGAAGGAGGTTTCGCTTAGGTTTTCACAAGTAAAAGGGATGGAGGCAATAAGAGTAGCAGGGGCTTTTTGCCCTTCAACGAGATCAATTTCTGGAATCACTCCGCTGCCAAAAAAAAGGAGGAGTGTTGTCAACCAAAGAAGGACGGCAATTCCGATCGGCTTGGCATCGATGGTTCGATGTAGTGGAGTTTCCGTTTTACGTTCTGCCATTCGTTTATTTTTTTTACGTAAGTTAAAAGCCATGACTAACTCCTTAAGCTTTTGGTTTCCTATGATCTTGATAGGCTTCAATAATGCACTGAACTAACGGGTGGCGAACAATATCGATTTGGGT
>MDSV01077878.1_pt1 | contig 20734 bp, 17 predicted proteins | sample 810851 | NCBI WGS metagenome assembly MDSV01 (sample SAMN05326640, study PRJNA326480) | marine metagenome | isolation source: seawater | place: Atlantic Ocean: North East | collected 2012 | reverse complement strand
GGTCATGAGTGGGCCAACATTCTCACTTCAATATCCTCCGGCATAGCCGCTGAATTTATTGGAAAGAAGAAGGAGGTCAGAATACTTTCCAAAGGAGTCAACTATTCTATAGAAATAGGCACGGGCAATAATTTTTCTCTTTTTGCAATACCATATTGTGAAGGCGTTGAACTATCAGGCGCCCAATTTGAACTTACGGGAGAACGTTTGGAAATGGGCAGCCAGGGACTCCACAATGTTGCAACAAGTAAGAATATCAAATGTTCTTTCCAAAATGGAAGCCTTTTTCTGGTCAGTTCTCTGTCCGATGAGGACCCTTAGGCAAACGGTTTCTGAGCATCATAGAATAGTCTTCTACCCCATCCCATTCCTGGGCAAATTCATCAATTCTCGCCTTTTGAAGCGTCGATTCATAACCGCCCCAATCCTCGATCAGTTTGAGTTTGAGAGCGGCACGCGGTGTATGACCGGGAAGGAAATTACGCCACAAAAATGGTATTCTTCCAGGAGTAACTTTGTTCACGATTTGGACGATTGATGTATTGCATGTTGTCAGCAATGAGTGATACCATTCCGGACTCACGGAAAGCTGATTCAACTTCTGAATCATTCCAAGTAAAAGATCTCTATCTTTGCCCGGAGGAGTGATGGCTCGGAACATGTAGTCTTTGTTCTTGCGAGCATGGGTTCGTAGCCCGGTGACATCCCGCTCAAAACCAACCAATAGGTAGAGTTCGTATGCTCTCCATAAGCCATCCCAAGGGTGGTATCGCTCGCCTTTTTCCCTGCGGGTTTCAAATGAGAACGACAAACAAGTGCCGCAGTCAAATTCGAAGGTGAGATACGTATGAGCCATGCCTTTAATCGCGTGGAAATGGTCAACCATGAACCAGACATCTTTGAGCTCATCCAACCGAACGGCGACCTCATCAGCCCAACGTTCGTCACGGTCCCTTGTCGTGCGCCAGTGAAAGTCTCTTACCTTGTGGAAGGTGATATCGTTGCCTTCTACAGTCGCCGTGGTGAGGTGCTCGCAATCTGCTTCCCAGACGAGATCAAGTTTTGGACGCAAAGGACGTATACGTGTCCACCACACATAAAACAGCCTAAGGCTGAACAACGTGGCAAAAACGACCAATGCATAACCAGCGATTTCTATGAGTTCCATTGCATCACCATCTGTGCCAAATTCTCCAGTCTTGATCCCACCAGTCAACCGAGCCATCTGGGTGCTGACGCCAAAGCATTCCCTGATCGTCAACGGTCGTAGGGAGGCCCTGGGCATCAGGACTACCGTCCGCTAAAATTTGTGGTTCTGGACCTAAATTTGGAAGGTCCAGTGGTTGTTCTTCACGGACTCTAACAAGCATCAAGAACACAAGAATCGTAACAACAAGAGCCAAAATACCAATTGAAAACCAACCAACAGATTTAGTTTCAGTATCTGAGCCTAGAGATGTTGATGGTAAGGCGATACTTTCGTTGGCCATCTGTTCTTGTGAAGGAAGACGAATGATGTTCGTTCCTTCTGTTGAAGAAATCATTTTTTCTGTGATGATTTCTAATGTGACAAGATGAACGCCAGGCCCTAAATTTGAGCAATCAAGAGATGTGCTGTTAGCATCCTGTATGACAGTTCCTTGAATCGACCAAACTTTGGTCATGGGAGTGTAATCCATGGATTGCTCGGATTGGACCATGATGGAACACGGCGTATCTGTCGTGTTCTGATGACCCATAACCCCAAGCGTAAAATCGGGTGGTGGACGGTTGAAGATGGTAAAGTTCAGCGTTGATTCTGCGGTCTGACCGAGGCCGTTTCGATAGGTTTCTTTCAATTCATAATCGCCCGCTGGCCAAGATGAGCAATCCAGCGATTGTTGCGTATCGAGTACACTAAACGGCGCACCAATGAAGGTACGAACTCCTGTTTCACCATACCGAGGGCCCGTTTCATCTGAGAAATCACGATTGATGGTACAGGTTTCCCCGGTCTGAATGCTTTGGGCGGCATCAAGTCCAAGGTTAACCCGGGGAATTTGTAAAGCAGGTCTTAGCAAGAATGTAGGAAGTGGATAGGTGGCAATAAAATCTCCATCACGATCAAAGAAATCCAACCTCAAGTCATGTTCTCCAGTAGACCAAGAATCGTAAACAAGACTGATGTTGGTTTGAGATTCAAAGGCAATCTCCTGCACCTCCAATACTTCACGCTCCTTGTGAAGTCCGCGTAACTTGATAATCATCTCGTTCTGAGATTGGGTTGAATTGAGAACAACAACAACACGAACAGCATCAATATCTCCATCTTGGTTGGTATCAATGGTATCGTTGCGCAAAGCGAGGAGCGTCAGACCTTGCTCTGCGAGTCGCTCATCGGGAGTGAGTTCTGCGGAAACATGTGCGCTAGGAATGCAACAAAGGAAAAGAAGCATGGTAAATGCGACGGCAGTTGTTTTCGAACGATCACGCATCTGGTTCACCTCCAGGTGCGAGTGGGAGCGGTGGAAGTTCATCGATAGGAATCAGCCTTGGCTCGGGTACCTGATCAAGGAGTGCTTGCTGGCCGGATTCCAACTCTTTTTCAAAGGCCAATTGCTCCAGTAACAGTGCTCGCTCTTTCGAGGTGCGAACAATCAGCGCACCTGCAGCACCAAGAATGAATCCAAATCCAACAACAAGGTATGTCATCCAAGATGCCGCCGGATCTTCGCCCATGATGGCAATAGCTGCGGCAAATTCACCGTATTCGTTTGACCAACCATCGCCGTTGTTGTCAACACATCCCTGAACATCGCGCTGTGAAGTTCCCGCCTCATCGGGGCAATCGTCACGAAGGGCACCAAGTGGTAGGTCTCCAAATCCATCCTGGTCTGAATCTTTCCATTGCAGGGATTCCGTTGGGAATGCATCTCCAGTTCCAAACGGATGAGCAGGCCAAGACTCTGTCGGGTCTGACCACCCATCACCGTCGGTATCTCTGCATCCCAAGCGGTCGAGTATGGAGGTCCCCCTTGTCTCAGGGCATGCGTCGCCTTGATGGCCCTCAATGAGGTCACCAAATCCGTCACCATCACTGTCCCTCCATTGAGTTGGCTCGTGAATAAATGCGTCGCCTAAATCGGACCATCCATCGCCGTCAGTATCTTGGCAACCCCAGCGGTCCCCGCCTGACGAAGGGCCAACAGATGTTCCTGCCACATCGGGACAAACATCCGCTGTAGTCCCCATTGGGTTATCTCCCCTGCCATCGCCGTCTATGTCGTGCCATTGCGTTTCATCCTCTGGATAGGCGTCGCCCATCCCTCCAGGACTTGCTAACCAATACGATGTAGGGTCTGACCATCCATCACCGTCTCCATCAGGACAGCCCCACCGGTCAAACGTTGAGTCGCCCATCGTCGTTCTGCAGCCATCAGGCCGGTAGGACGGGCGCCATGCTTGCCCGTCAAAGAACTCAAGGTTATCACCAAAACCGTCGTCATCGGTGTCGTGCCATTGACTTGGGTCATTTGGGAAAGCGTCTGCAAAACCGGATGGATGAGCGATCCACTCATCGGTTGGGTCTGAATAACCATCCCGGTCAACGTCTCTACAACCCAAACGGTCCAAACGAGAAATCCATCCTGAATCTACTTCTTCGGGAGTAGAGTATACGCAAACATCTCCTTCAAAGCCAGCAAGGTTGTCTCCAAATCCGTCGCCATCACTGTCTCTGTATTGTGAAGGAACAAACGGGAAAGCATCGACTTGAGTTGCACCATATGTCTGATTGTCACCCCATCCATCGCCGTCTGTATCACGCCACTGAGTTGGGTTGAAAGGGAAATCATCAATGAAAAGAGCGCCTTCTGTTTGGTTGTCGCCCCAACCGTCTCGGTCAGTATCTTCCCATTGACTTGGCTCAGCAGGGAAGGCGTCAGAACCGTTGTCAATTGTCCAATTTAGGTCACCGTCCGAATAGGAGTCGCCGTCTGCATCCGGACAACCAAAGCGGTCTGAAGATGATGTGCCGGTTACAAAGGGACAAGCATCAGGTTGAGTTGCGTTGAAAAAATATTGACCTATTTCCCAAAGCGCTCTCGTCGTATTCAGCGTACCATCGGCCCAATTGTCACCATAGCCATCCGAATCGGTGTCGTTCCATTGGGACACATCGTTGAGGAATGCATCTCCTAAACCAATCGGGTGTGCGTACCATGGCTCATAGCCGTTCAAGCCACCAGGGTCTGGGTCTGAATATGAATCACCATCCGAATCAATGCACCCGTATCGGTCAGAAAAGGAATAACCACGGCTAAATTGACAATGGTCGCCCATGTAACCTTCGAGATTGTCGCCGTATCCATCATTATCCGAATCCAACCACTGTGTTGCTTCACTGGGGAAAGCATCTGCTCCATTTTGTGCACCCCAGCCCGAATCTGGGTCGGACCAGCCGTCGCCGTCTGAATCCGTACATCCATTGCGGTCGTTGGTTGATGTCCCTACGAGATCAACACAATCATCGTCAGTATCAACAAAACCATCTTCATCGGAATCACGATTGGTCTTGTCGATACTTGGAGTTAACGTGTAATCAAAACCGTCATTGCACCAGGAATCTTTTCCTTCCACTTTCAAACTGATTTCGCCAGCCGTGGAGAGTGTGGTCGAGAGCGAGCGACTTGGGTTTCCGTCGTCAACATTCGCAGATGTGGACCCCATCGTATAGGTCCCTTCCCAACCGTCACCCGGGCACCACCAAGCAGGATTGCTCATGGTCCCGGAGAAGGTGACTTGCACAATATCTCCCTTTTTCCCTTGTATTTTCCAAAAATCTTTGCTGTCTTGAGGAGAACACCCGTCGTTTGAACAAACATAGCCGCTTGAACTCACTCCATCGGTGAGGCCATTTGCGCTTGCAGCATTGTCATCTGCGGACGCAAAAGGGATTTGAAGAAGCGCGAGGCAGACGAAAATCGCCATCACCGCTTTGCCGCGCATGATAGGGGGATGGAGAATTGGATTATCAAAACCTCTCCTGCATTTGTTGCCTCAAATTTGTCGTTTCAAAGCGTTGAAAGATATTTTAATGAGCCATAAACATGCTTTTTCACAGCAAGTTGTGAGTTGAAAACCCAACGGATTACGCCCTCTGGATCAAGGACAAATGTGACCCTATGCGGGATAATGCCGAGGGTCTTACCCAAGCCCAGTTCCTTCCTAAGAGTCGATTTTGAATCACAAAGTAAGGTTAAGTTTCCCCCGATGTCGCACTTGAATTGTGTATGTGATTTTATCGAGTCGTTGGAAACACCGAACACCTTTGCTCCGTACGATGAAAATTGCTCTTCTTCATCGACAAAAGTTTGAGCTTGTACACTGCATCCGGGAGACCGGTCTTTGGGGTAAAAGAAGAGGACGTTCCACGAACCTCGCAGGTCTTGATTGGTCCACTCTTGCTCCAGTTCAGACATCATTGAAAAATGTGGGAAGTTTTTACCAACCCACGATGCAACTTTGCCCACATTCTCACCTGGAGAGTCTTTGTTTACCAAGGCATTGTCGTAAACATGGCTCAAGGCCATCATGTTGGAACGTATATCCACTTGAGATGAGACGTTTGGGCAACACACGCTGTCCATCAAGAACAAGAGATTGAGCCATTTCTCCTAAGAGAATTTTAAGTACAAATCCAGGAAGTGGAGCGAATGCTGGCCTGAATAAAACCTTCCCCATAGCCTTTGCAAATTGTTTTTGAGTCACAGGGTTAGGCGCAGTCAAATTGTATGGCCCTTCGCATTCTTGATTCATCATCAAATGATGAATCGCATATATTTGGTCATCAAGAGAGATCCAAGAATAATATTGCTTGCCTCCACCAGCAGGCCCACCGGCACCAAGTTTTGCTGGCAGAAGGAGTTTCTTCAGTGCGCCTCCCATGGGCGTAACGACAATTCCTGTTCGGATCCAAACAGTTCGGATGCCGGCTTCCACGGAAGGTTGGGCAGCCTGTTCCCAATTTCGAACAGTTTTTGCCAGGAAATTATCTCCACCTTCCGAGGTCTCATCAAGCAATTTCTCTTTCCTGTTGCCATAAAATCCAATGGCTGAACCGGAAATGAAGGCCTTTGGTGGTTGGTCAAGTTTTCCAAGTAGAGTCGTGAGGTTTTTTGTGGGAACAGTGCGACTTTCTTCGATGATCTGCTTTCTTTTTTTGTTCCAGCGCTTGTCACCGATTCCCGCCCCTGCCATGTGAATAACGGTGTCAAATCCGTTAAGGTCTCCCTTGAGAACTTCGCCTTTGAGGTCATCCCAAACAACAACTGCATCGTTTGATGCATCGGGTGGAAGACGGGTTGTTGGACGAATAAGCCTCGTAATATGATGCCCAGCAGCCGCCAAAAATGCGCATAATTGCATTCCGATAAGGCCTGTTGAACCACTCACGAGAACCTTTTGCCGTGGCATGTGGTCAAATTCTGCAATGCGCTTCAAATCCGAGTGAACTCGTGTTGTTCGATATGCAAACATTTGGTCCATTCTCCCCTTAACCGTGAACGGTGCAGTCCACCAAGTCAGCATATGAAAGGGAAGTTTCCACTGAACCGTATCATGAATTTTTGAAGATGAGGCATCAACAGGGAGGAAACGATGTTCATGTTCCCACGCACCAAACGGACCTTTGATCATTCGATCATGGAAGACTTCCCCTTGCACCACATCATGATGTTCAGCAATCCATTTTTGCTTGATCGGCCCGATGCTTACTTTGAATTTGGTTTTCTCCCCATTCTTGAGTGCCCCTGCTTGCAAAGGAGTGATTCCTTCCCATTCAGGCATGATTCTACGGAAGGCCCCAGGGCTGTCATACCATTCCCAAACGCGCTCCACTGGCATGTCAAACTCGCCGATGTGTTCGTAGGTTGGCATGGTAGTCCTCTCTTTATTGGTGAGCAGTGTAAAGTGACGGCCCTGAACCCAAGACCGTTTGCTTCGTTGAGTCTTTGCTGTATTTCTCGATGTAATCTTTGGTCTTGAATTTTCTCATCGTGGATGCCGTTGTCATGCAGCGAATCTTTCCGTAAACCTCACGCTCAGTCCATCCTCTGTCAAATTTACCCATAACCCATCCAATTCCAGTGTATGAATTCGGATCTCTTCCATCCAGAGCCCAACGGTCATTGATTGCAATCATCCATTCCATGGCGGTTTGTGAGTCAGGTGACCATTCCAAAATCTTCTTTCCCCAGAGCATTCGGAGGTAATTGTGTATGATTCCTTCTTGCCTTAGTTGCTGCTGCGCCGCATTCCACAAGGGGTCGTGAGTTTGAGCTTGCTCAAATTGCTCAAAGGTGTAAACATAGGAACGGGGGTCCTGAGAATGTTCTGCGAGGGTATTTTGTGCCCATTGTGGAAGTGATGAATATTCGGTGTGGTCGGGCATCATTGCGCAATGAATGAACCCTATGTCCCTCCATGTGATGACCTGATCAAGGAAGGCTTCAACCGGCTCAGGCAATCCCCACCAGCCTTGCCTACGTCCGTTATTTGGTGGAGTTACCATCGAAACATCCCAACGGTATGCTGTGAAAATTTCATTGAGGATTTGGTGGACGCCAATATGGCCGAAATGAAGCCATGGTGAAATTCCGCTTGCCCCGTTTTCTTGAGGTTGATTGCGCATTTCCTTGTAGTTGACGAGCCGGCGAGCAAGGAACTCTTTCCATCGCCGGCGAGCTTCCACGCTGCCGCCCTTCTTGGTTAGAACAGGGGGGACAGTATGATCAATATTCAGTTTGGAAAGGGCAGCCTTACCAACATCGCCCCCTTCAGAGACTCTCCATAAATATTCATAGGGAGTGAGGGGGGTGTTGCTCATAGCAAAAATACCCTCAATTAGGGTCGCATCGATCATAGGCAATCCTTTTGCATTGTCCAAGGGATTAGCAAGAGGGAATTCATGCATGTGCTCAAGTATGGTTTTGTGCAGATGTCGACGGAGTGAGTAAGCGGTTTTGAAATCTCTCCCTTGAGCACGCATGGCCATAAAACCATTAGAATCAACAACATGAACTTCGCAAGTTTTGAATTTTAGCGCAGTTTCCAAGACACGCCTTGGATAATAGGTTGGAAAGTCATCAATGACGCAAGCTGTTGCCTGATCAAGCCATACTTCAAGCAAACCTGAAGCTTCCTTTGGCCGAGTTTCAACATACGGAATGTAGGTAGCCCCTGTTTGGGCAAATGCCGCACGGTTATCGATCATTCCTTGAAGCACGAACGTTGAGATTCGGTCATTTGCCCATCGATGATTAAGAGCCAAGCACTCGATGACGACGAGAGGCTGTTGATGTTGATTTGCAAGATCTATTGCATGCTCAAGAGCATGATTCCAATGCGCTCTGCGGGCTGATGTCATCCAGTAGACAATGAAGTTCCCCGAAGAGTTGACTGCACCGTGTACGTTGAGGCGACTAGGAGGTATCATTGTAGCGCCCCCTTGTTAGAAAATAGACTTCGGTTTGAACTGTAGACTGCATAGGGAGATTGACGGGGCGTGAGATTTTGAGAAGGCTTCATAGTTTTGCGTTGGCTCAACCCATCAATGGCAAGTTGTTGCATCGTTTCTGAAACCCATTCAAGTTGGTTCAAATCACTGAGCGAATACCAGCCTGCCGCAGAAATCTCATCAGACCGTTGGAGCAGGTTGGATTCTGTCACGGCTACATCGTAGCACAAGAATATCGCAGGGCTGTCCTTCCTGAACGCTGTTCGAATAGCTCCTAAACCGATTACAGAACCTTCCAATTCAGTTTCTTCTTGAAGTTCCCTTAGAACAGCCTGCTCGGGGCTTTCGCCGGAGTCTACATATCCCTTTGGGAGCCCCCAACAGCCGGAATAACGACCTCTGGCTTCTTGGACCAGAAGAATTTTTTTCCCAACAATGACTCGAGCAGCAACTCCCAAGTCACAAATCAAGCCGCCCATGAACACTTCTGAGTCTTTGACTATATCAAGAACCGTTTAGACCCTGTGCCGGATACGAACAGGGGTTTATATGAGAAAATGTTGATTTTTCTAACATGCAGCCACCGAGCGAAACACCTGTAGTCAAAAACCCAGAAGCTGATGCAATCCTACCTACCGAGCACGGCGAATTCCGCATCAGGGCGTTTCGCGACCCTCATACCAACAAGGAGCATTCAGTCCTCTATGTGGGAGATCTTTCCCAAGGCACACCCCTCGTGCGAATGCACTCTGAGTGTTTGACCGGAGATGCCTTCGGCTCCTTGAGATGCGACTGTGGGCCACAATTGCATGCCTCCATGAAAGCTGTACAAGAAGCCGGGAACGGAGCAATAGTCTACCTACGTCAAGAAGGTCGAGGAATCGGTCTCTATTCCAAGATGCAAGCCTATGCTCTGCAAGATGAGGGATACGATACGTTGGATGCGAACCTCGCTCTTGGTTTACCTGCGGACGGGCGAACCTATGACTTCGCTGCTGAGATGTTGTACACCATGGGCGTGGAATCAATTGAGCTGATTACAAATAATCCCGACAAGGAATCGCAGTTGCTCCAATATGGCATCAATGTAAAAGCCAGAGTACCCTTGATTGTCGGGCAATGCGCACAGAATCGTTCATACCTACGGACCAAGGCGTCTCGGATGGGCCACATTCTACCGGTCTGAGGAATTAGTATGAAAATCAATCTCGTAGGACAACCAGCACCATCTTTCAAACTTGAAACCGATACTGGTGAATTCTTTGACAGTACCTCGCTCGACGGAACTTGGCGCGTAGTATTCTTCTATTCCAGACACAACTCCCCGACCTGCAAGCGCGGATGCCTCACCTTTAAACAACAACATGACCTCTTCCAGTCTGCAGGCTGTTCAATTGTTGGCATTGGACCTGGCACCGTAGAAGAACAGGCCTCATTCAAAATGGAGCTCGGCGATCTACCCTTCCCGTTGCTTGCTGATCCAGAACGAGCTGTTGGTGTCATGTACAACGTACCAATGCATCTAGGCCAATTCCCAGCAAAATCATCGTTCCTTATTGGCCCGGACAACACGATTCACTACGTGTACGATTGGTTGTTTCGTCCACGTCGACACGTAGCGAAAATTTTGGCCGATATCTCAAAGGTTACTGGAGGCGCTTAAAATGTGGGAAGAATTACTCCTTGAAGCAGGTCTCAATGAACGTGAGGTCCGATCCATCCTTATTCTCGGCTCAAGACCAAAAATGAAGGCCTCAGAACTTGCTAAAGAGCTGAATACAACTCGCTTGGATGCTTACAACAGCCTCTCCCGCTTACAAGAAATGGGCATTGTTACTGCAACGGCAGACCGCCCCATGCTTTTCTCGAGCCTCAGAGTCAATGAAGCCATGGAACATATCATTCAATCGAGGAAACAACAACTTGACAGACTCGTAGGTGGATTTGAAGACCTGTCTCAAGGAATCACCGAAACCGATGCATCCTATGAGAAGCAACGTCGAGAATTAGATGACCCACGGTTTGCCGTACTCAAAGAACGTACGCACATTTACAACCGGCTACAAAAGATGGCTAATGAGTCTGAAGAGCGACTGATTCTCCTTCTCGGCCAGTTTGGAATATTGCACCTCTGTAGAAATCCTGATGCTCTTGAGGCAGTCAATACGGCTGCTGTACGTGGAGTCGTCGTACAAATCATCACACATTTGGACGGACGTACTCTAAGATTCTTTGAGAAATTGGATGCCAGTATTGAGGTACGTCACTCCGACGAATTGGACTCTCTCGGCTTTGTTCAAGACCAGTCAGAAGTCATTCAATACCTCAATATTGAGGACAATCCAGTAGGGCGTGGTAAAGAAGACGCTGCCCTGATCATTGAATCGTCACCGTTTTCTCAAGCGCACCTCCATCTCATCGATGCCATATGGGAAGCAGCCGTACCTTTGGAAACAGCTAGGGCAAGGTTTACTGAAAACCAAATCAACGATCCGTTGAGGTTGACGATTGGCGAAGGGTCATTCTTGAAGAATGTATCAGTTGCGCTTGGATTTGATGGAGAATTGCCCGAAGAGGACACTCCGTTTGACCCCGATGCATTCTTCGCCGCAGGGAAAGAAGTCAATGAGGCTCGCAAGAGACTGACGGAAGGAAAATTATCGAATTTGAAAGTCTTGGGAATAGATTTGGGACGCATGCTACGCCAGATTGGAAATCGTGTCGGCCGTGAAATCGCTTTTTCCCTGCGCTCTATAGATAATGACATTGAGTTCTTGGACGAGATGATGGATTGGTGGGAACACGCTGGGCTCGGTATGCTACAATACGACGTCGACCCTCAATTCCATGTGATTGTAGGATTGAACCATCCACCGGTCTCAGACCCTGATGCGCTACCTATGTGGGAGATGGACGATGGAATTATCGAAGGCGCACTCTCGACTCGATTCACAAAAGATGCTAATATTGTCATTCAGCGAACTGAAGGTGAAGGAACACCCGATAACCTGTGGCATTACCTAATTCATCGCCATGAGCTCAAGGCCATCGAGCTGGTCGACTAAACAAGGAAGGAGCGCCAATGAAATTGCTGACGTTCCTTCGTTTCTTTCGTCAGTTGAAAGGTAAAAAACCCGTGGATGTTAACAAGATTCAATCCATGGGCCTTTTGGCGGTAAAATTGGGCCAAATTTTTGCCTTACGGCCAGATCTAATTGAACCTGAACGTTGCATTGAATTACAGCAATTGTACAGCAGAGGAGCGACAATTCCATTAGAAGATTCACAGAAGTTACTCGAACGCTTTGCACCCGAAGGGTTCATTGGTAATTTTGAATCATTTGAAAAAGAGCCGTTTGCAGCAGCAAGTATCGGTCAAATTCACCGTGGTGTACTCAAAGACGGCACCAAAGTTGTTGTGAAAATTATCAAGGCTGATTTTGAAGAATCGTTCAAGCGGGATGTCCGAAGAATGAAGCGTTGGATTACCATTGGCCTTTTCTTCCGTAGAAAACTCAGAAAGGTGGGCAATCCGATAGGACTTTTAGCTCACATTGAAGACTATACATTACGTGAGTTAGACCTTACAAATGAAATATCTGGGCGCAATAACCTCATTGAAAAGGCAAAGGAAATTGAAATCCACTTCCCGATGCCTAAACTAAGATTTCCAAAAATGTGGCAGGAGCTTTCCAATAGTCATGTTTTGGTCATGGAAGAAATCACCCATCCAACCCTTGAGCAACACCTCGAAAAGGGCACATTAAGTTGGCCCGAATTACTTGAATTGTTTCGGATACACGGAGCGTTTATGTTTGGCATTGGAACCTTTCACGGAGACCTTCATCCTGGCAATGCCATGATGGACGATGAAGGAAATTTTGTCTTTATTGACACCGGTGCAATATGTAATGCACCTGACCATGTTCGCAACGCCTTATTTGGTTTCTTTTACTTCTTAGCAAAAGGAGAATTACGAAACGCTTACGACGCCATGCTGACCATGGCTGATGTCCAACCAACAGGAAAAACTCTGCAAACATACTACGACTCAATGGGAGCCTTGTACGACGGATTTGTCGGGACCTCAGTAAGCGAAGTTTCCTTGACAGAACAAATGATGAAAACCGTAAAGGCTGCTGTTCTGGCAGGATGTTCATTTGGTGAAGAGGCTTTTCCGATCATCCGCTCATTGATGTACATGGATGGTATGGTACTCAAGGGACATCCACAAGTCGATTTAATCAGTTCAATGGGCCCGTATTTGGATGAATTCTCAGTCCTTATTGACCCCCACAGCATCATAAGGTAATCCAGTTAATGCAACCTATGTGTTATTTTTTGCATGCAAATCTTTGCGAGTAAAAACCCCCCTTTATATGTCCAATCGTGTCCACATCAAACATGACGACGAGCGTACGACCAAAGGTTGCTATAATTGGGGCAGGACCTGGGGGTCTCGCATCTTCCCTTCTTCTTGCAAAATCCGGAGTCGAGGTTACTGTTTTTGAGCGTTCAAAGGCAGTTGGTGGGCGGAATAAGGTCTTTGAGCGAGATGGTTACAAATTTGACCTTGGCCCTACGTTTTTTCATTATCCCGAGGTCATTGAAGACATTTTCAAAGCCATTGGGATGGACGCACACGAGGAACTCAAACTCCATAAACTCGACATGAATTATCGCCTGATATTCGGCCAAGGTGGACAACTGGACTGCACCAGTGACCTTGATGAAATGACTGAACGAATCCGAGCTCTTTCTGGAGACAGCAATGCGAGCGCTTTCCAACGCTATGTTGAAGACAACAGTAACAAACTCAACAAGTCAAAAGCTTGCCTACAAGAGCCTTGGTACGGTCCAACCGACCTTCTCTCAAAACGTGCGGTACGTGTAGCGAGTGTACTCAGGCCTCAGCGGAGCGTTGCAAAGGACTTGATGAAACTCTTTGACGATGAACGCCTGATGCTTGCTATGTCGTTTCAAACCAAGTACCTCGGCATGTCACCATTCAATTGCCCCAGTCTGTTTACAATGCTGGCATATCTTGAGTACGAATACGGAATATTCCACCCAATCGGAGGTCTTGGTAGTGTCAGCGAACGAATGGCTGAGATCGCCCGTGGTCTCGGCGTCACCTTCCGTATGGAAGAAGAAGTTCAGAAAGTGATTATGGATGGTAAAACCATCAAAGGAGTGACCACAAAACAAGGCGACTTCTTGGCTGATAAAGTAATCATGAACGCTGATTTTGCAAATGGAATGACACAACTGTTCCCAGACAATGTCCGCAAAAAATGGAGCAATAAAAAATTGGACAAGAAGAAATACTCCTGCTCCACCTTTATGCTCTATCTTGGAGTTGACAAAACCTTTGACAACCTACCTCATCACCAAATTTACGCTTCTGGAAATTACGAATCGAATCTTGAAGACATAGAAACTCACCACAGACTCACATGGGACGACCCATCGGTCTATGTTCAAAACGCATGTGTAACTGACCCGGACCTGGCCCCTGAGGGATGTTCAACCATTTACGCCCTTGTTCCCGTCTCACACATCCACGAAAACATCAATTGGGATGATGAGAAAAGCGCTTACCGTGACCGTATCATTGACCAAATTGAAGCAAAACTCGGCTTCGAAAACATTCGCGACCACATCCAAACTGAACTCGTCATTACACCAGAAGATTGGGGCGATCACTGTTACAGAGGCGCTGTATTCAACCTAGCTCACGGTCTTGACCAAATGCTATGGCGCCGACCAAAAAACCAGTTTGATGAAATCAAAAACCTTTACCTCGTTGGTGGAGGAACTCACCCCGGTAGTGGACTTCCCGTCATCTACGAATCCGCTCGAATCAGCAGCAAACTGCTCCTTGACAGCCTTGGAATCATCCCTGACTGGAACGGCGTGGACTCGTGGTTTGAAAGCAGGAAGCGCTCCAAACAAGGTCGTAATGCACTCAAACAAAAGCGAAAAGAAACCGTAACTGGAACACCAACATCTGCTTGAGGAATCAACATGAAGCGTCTTCTCGTTGACAATGCCTATGCCTACTGCGAGTCGGTTTGTAGGGAAGCATCTACGACCTTCTTTTCTTCATTTTCAGCACTTCAGTACGACAAGCGAAGAGCCGTTCATGCGGTCTATGCCTTGTGCCGATGGGTGGACGACATTGTAGATGGAGACGAAGAGCCCTCTATTTTGGAAACCAACTCACTGCGAAAAGAAACCGATGCAAGGCAGCGTATTATCAGTGAAATTCATGCTGGAAAGGAACCGGCACTACCTGAAGATGAGTACCGTCGTCGCTTGATGGCCCTTGTTGATATCCGGATTAAAATAAAGAAGGCTCAGGACGAGGAAATCACCTTCAGTGACCATCCTATTTTCATCGCTTTGCAAGATGTTTTCGCAAGGTTTCCCATCAAAATTCACGACTTTGAGACCGTGCTAGAAGGTATGGAAGACGACCTCTACCCCGTTCAAAACAAAACATGGGATGAACTGCGCTCATACTGTTACAAGGTTGCATCCGCCGTGGGCCTCATTTTGATTGAAATTTATGGATATGAAGACAGAGCAGCACGGCTTCATGCCGTCGATTTAGGGATCCAAATGCAACTTATCAATGTCCTAAGAGATATCAACGAAGATATGGAGCGTGGACGAATCTACCTACCCTTGGACATTCTCGCATCTCACAACATCTCAATCCATGATTTGCATCAAACGAATGTTGCAAAATCGCCATCATGGCGTGGCTTCATTATTGAATACGTTGAGATGATAAAGCGACATCGCTCCTCAGCAAACCATCTCTTCGGATACCTGGATGCACGCGCACGAGTACAACCTCAAATCATGTCTGATGCATACCAATCCATATTGAATGAAATTGTTCGTAGGTCTGGAGATGTATTCAGCCACCCTGTACGTCTTCCTCTATGGCGTAAACTACTCCTTGGAGTCCGGCTCAACATGCGCAAAGTCAAAGCAAGACTGTTCAGTTCTTGAACGATGTACTGAGGACAACTGATTCGGTTGAATCAATACGCAATCGCGAACCAATCCAGAACCCTATGGTGTTCACTACAACATCAGCGATTTTATTCTCGAGGGGTTCCACAGCGAATGAAGCCCATGATTGACCGTCAATAGCCCATTCAAAACACTCCCAAGCGAGTGACAGCACTACAAACAATGGCCAACGAAGGGTGGTCCAACGTCCTGCTGAAAACCAAATCAACAGATGAGACAAGGACCAGAGGTTCAGAAGTACCATGCCATCACAACGTTTCAGGTCCACCGGCTGTTATCGCCGGAAGGAGACGCAGGTCACCGTACAAAGAAGGACCATAGACATAGGTTCCAACAATTCCGAGTTCCCCATTAACGTTGTGGGCCAGTGCAATCCATGGACGGCCTTCGTCATCAATTTCGACATCGATAAAGTCACCAAATCCACCGCAACGAACATTGCCACAGTCATCAGTAGCGTCAAGAGGGTCATCTGCTGAATTTACAGCTACAGTCGTTATGAGGGGGTTGTCTGCGAAGGCATCTGTCATGACCGACATGTATCCGGACCAACCGCCATTGTCTACGTTTTCACCAATGTAGCCAACGACAACGCGCCCTTCATCGCCTGCAAATATTGTTGGGAAGCCAGTTTCTGTGACTTCGGGGGGTGCGACCATCATCGGTTCAGACCACGTATCTCCTTGGTCCCTTGAATAAGCCATCCAGGGCATATGGTCAATGCTGATCCAAGATGCGAAGAGATTTCCTGCTTCATCAGCACCAACTGCGACTTCATGACTGTGCCATCCATCTTGCATGGGGACTTCGGTTGTAATGGTGTGCTCAGTCCATGAATAACCGCCGTCGACGCTGCGATATACAGCAGGACCGTCACAGGAGGGGTTGCCTCGGTAAATGGCTCCGTCGTTAGAACCAGCGAGATGCCCGTGCAATCCTGAACATTGAGGGGTTCCTGTTGGGTACCCAGGGCGCTGAAGATCCCAAGTATGTGCTCCATCCAGAGAGCGTGAACATTGTGGCCCAGCAGCTGAACTTCCTGTATTGATGCAAAACACATAGATTGTATCGTAGAAACCGATTCCGTCAACATCTGGCATCGAAGCGATTGATTGGTGGTCTTGAGGACTGTAATACCCCTCTGCGGAGAACGGTATCGACCATGTTTGGCCGTCATCGTCGGAATACTCAACGAACATAGCCGTCAAAGCGTGCATATCGAATTTAACAATCCGATCCGTCCATTTGTCAACGTAGATGTAGGGGTCATTTGAAGACGGGACTTGGCCAACATCTGTTATCGGGAAAACCGGGTTAAAGGGACCCATGTTATTCCATGTTTGACCTTGGTCCATGGAAGTGTAGACCATGGTACCTGAGCCGGCGCCTCCAAATGAAGAGAAATGAATGCCTCCAGTTGAAGTGACACCTAGCGTTGGCTCAAATGTTGTATCTCCGATTCCATAATATGTCCCCAAAGCCGGGTAAGGAGTTGAATTGCCTGTTAGATTATCAAATCCAATCGAGGCATTGGTTGCATTGACTCCACCGGGATAATGGTACCATGTTGTTGTGCTTGGAAGTGAATCAAACGGAGTTGACTCCTGCACAACCTCGGTGATGTCTTCCTCTCCAAAGCATCCCGATAGGGAGAGCGTCATGACCATCAAAGAGAGAAACAATGCCCTTAGCTGCATGGAGCAAGCGAACCGTTGTTGGGATAATGAACTTCCGCTTGAACAGATATCAAACCAGAGGTGAAAGTTCACCTTTATCGACGTAGAGACTCGGGCCCTGTGCGAGATAGTAAACCGAGCCGCGCCCGTCTCGTGAATCCTCGGCGGTGGAATTGCCGTTCGAGGCGCAATCACCCGTACATCCATCAGCAAAAGCGACGTACACTCTTCCTTCACGGTCGATATGCAAATCATTGAAATCGAGCAAATTACGATTTGAACCACCAATGTCCCTACAATCACCGGAGTTCAAGCAGATTGAGCCGATTTGAACAGGGTCATCGGTTACCCTGTAAGTATGGAAGGTTGGTTCATCATCCAATGCATTCAAACTGTAGGTGATGTAAAGGTGGTAAGTGGCGTTGTTTGGAGCAAAGTGGGCATTTCCGTCCCATGGACTTCCATCAATGTTTGATTCATTGAGCATCTCTGAATTCTCACTACCAAGGTAAGTTATGGCGATTCTTCCCGGGTCGCCTGCATCGGTTTGGGGGAAGACCGTTGAAATCACTTGATTTGGAGAGATACGAATACTCTCTTGCTCCCAACTTTCTCCGGAATCCGTGGACCTTGACATGTAAATTCCTTCATCTCCTCCCGTCCAGATGTGGTAAGCATTTGAGTCGGTATCGGTTGATACCTCTGAGTTTTTGCGAGGATTCGGTGTTCCAACATCTTCTCCCATGTATCGCTCAAACCAAGAAAAGCCATTGTCTTTCGAGACGATCACTGTTGGAGTCGCTACTCTGGGAGTAACGTAAACCGTTCCATCTGCAGCAGTTGAAATCGCTCCGTGCAAGCCTCCATTGGTTGTGGCAAGTCCAATAATTTGGCCACCAGCCTCGAAGGTTGCGCCTCCGTCAAAACTTGTGAAGCAGAAGATTCCTGCGAGTTTATTGTAGCAATAATACACGGCAGTTTCATAAAAACTGCCGGTGATTTGTCCTAATGCTCCGTAGCCCGAACTTGTCCAAGGCCCAGTTGCTAATTTGATGTGGTCGTTGATCGGAGTGGTTCCTGAATCGTGCGGGTTTCCTAACCAGGATTCGCCGTCGTCATCACTCCAACAGATCCAAGAGGTTTCCAACCCGATCATTTGGACACCGAAAACTCGATCTGTAATTGGGTCAACCCAACCGTACGGGTCACTGGTCGTTGGAGAGCATTGTATCGGGTCTTGGGTTTCTTCCCATGTAACACCACCATCACATGACCTCATGACTTTCTCCATTGCGATGAAAAAGATACAACCGCTTGAGGTAATTCCAATACTGGGCTCCTTTCCAGTTTCTCCAACATCGCTAAACATGAAATCCATTTCTAGAAGTGTCTCTTGAACAGGCATCCCATACTTATCAGTGACAAAGGTTCTTGTGTCCTCCTCCACAATTTCCAAGACGGTCGCTTTTTCCATTTCTTCTCCGAAACAACCCGACAACGAAACCGTTGCTACGAGGAGAGCCAGAAGGAGCGCCTTAGCCTGCATGAACCTTCCCAACCTCTCGTCTAATAATGACCTTCCGCTTCAACCACCACGAGGTTTTTTGCGTTCTTTGCGCTTAATCTTGGAGCATTCGCTGGTAAATCGCTTCGTATGCCTCTGCATTGTGCTCATAGGTGTACATGTTGAGAACTCGCTCACGGCCGAGTTCAGCCTGTTGTTGGCGAAGTTCAGGTTCATCCAACGATTCAATCACACTACGAGCAAGATCCTGAGGGTCTCCACAAGTGAATAAACCACCGACCGTTTCGTCAATCATCTCCGTCAGAGGTGCTTGATTTACCGTCACAACTGGAGTTCCACTGGCCAATGATTCCAATGGAATAAGGCCTTGGCCCTCGTAGTAAGACGGATAAATTACCAAATCAGCTGAACGGAAATGGAGGGCTAAGCGTTCAAAGTCCATTCCCGGCTGAATGGTCACTGCATCCCCTACGCCTAAGCGTTTTGCTTGACGCAACAAGGTTTTCCTCATGTGTCCTCGGCCGATAATAACCAATTTGGCCCCAGGGTGTGCTTTGACAATTGCAGGCATGGCACGCAGCAATGTGAGGTGTCCTTTCCGAGCGACGAGACGACCAACTGCAAGGAGAAGAGGCGTTGTTGTGTCCGCTCTACCGATGAGGGCTGCTTCATCAGCAGCATCATACTCCGTGCGAATCGATTCATACGCCAAATGGTCTTCTTCGTTGTCGTGATTAACCGGACGGAACACATGATGGTCAACCCCATAGAGGACCGTTTCACAATCCCAATCCTCTGGAGGTTGGTACCATTGCTCAAATTCGCGGCGTGTTGATTCGGAAATGGCTACGCTTAGGGTCGAGCCCTCAATTCCCGCTTGCTCATATTTCGCATAATGCTTGGCCGTGAGTAGGATTGCAAGGTCATTCGGGTTCTTCCAAGTTGCAGCCTCTTTGTGCCGAGCAGCAAGTTTCATGCCTTCTCGCTCACCAATCCAACTGCCGTTTAATGCGGAAACAACTGGAGCGATGTTCTCCTCCACCCACTCATATTCACTCCGTTTCCAACTGACGAGGGGAAGAAGTGTATGGACGACATCAACTGGCTTTTCCAAATGAAGAAGACGCAATGTCGAAAGAGCATGCTTGCCGTAGGACCGAGTAAATGCCATCGGTGCTTTGAGCCATGGCACATGGAGTACACTCACCCCAGGTTGTCTTGGAGTGCGCCTTTTGTGTGTCCGTGTGATGACCGTTACATCATGGCCCCGTTGGGCAAGATACCCTGCGAGATGGAACACAACCGAGCCAATTCCACCCCAACGAGGTGGATATTCGCCTGAGACCATGGCGATGTGCATTAATGCGACCAAAACAACCGGACATTTGAATGTCATTGATGATGAACTGAGTTCTGCTGAAAATATGGGCAAACCTTTCAAGTCCACCCCAGCGGTCGGAGACACATGGCCGATGTGTTGCCCGTGACCGTTACGGTCATTCTACCTACACGCAACGAAGAAGAAGCCTTGGGCCCAACCATTGATGCAATCCCGCGTGGATGGTGCAAAGATTTGGAAATCATGATCGTTGATGGAAACTCTTCCGACAAGACACGAGAAATCGCCCTTGAGAAGGGGATACGAGTCCACCTTGAAGATAGAAAAGGCTACGGACGAGCCTATCGGACAGGTTTTGATGTTGCAACGAATGACATCATCGTAACCATGGATGCAGATTGTACTTATCCTGCAGAACTGGTTCCAGAACTCGTCAAGCGACTCATTGATGACGACTTGGATTTCATCACCTGCGACCGATTATCTCTAGCAGAAGACGGTTCAATGTCCGGGCTGCATAATTTTGGAAACTGGGTTCTATCGTTTACCGCACGTCTCTTGTTTGGATACGGCATCAAAGATTCACAATCGGGAATGTGGGTGTTCAAGAAATCTATCTTTGATGATGAGCGCCTACGTCCGACCAACGATGG
>MDSV01105592.1_pt1 | contig 20736 bp, 40 predicted proteins | sample 810851 | NCBI WGS metagenome assembly MDSV01 (sample SAMN05326640, study PRJNA326480) | marine metagenome | isolation source: seawater | place: Atlantic Ocean: North East | collected 2012 | reverse complement strand
TTGTAGGGTCGCCACTATTAATCCAAGCATCAGCATTTTTTCTAAAATATAATTTGTTATTATCTGCATCTAAAGCAACACAAATAATGTCGTTTGCTCCATAAGTAGGCATACTTGTTAAAACATTACTTCCATTTGCTCTTACACAATCGTTTCCACCACCTATATAAGCATAAGAATAATTATCTTGTGATAATTCGTCTGAACCATCATATGCTATATGATCTGTAATTCCAACAAGACTATTACCACTTGTTGCTGCAACAGTTAATTTAAATTCTGCATAATACTTACCTTTGTTTACACCAATAGTTGAAATCATATATCTGTGTCCTGCTGATGCAGTTGCAACAGTTGTATTTCCATTAGAAATTGTTGCTCCATTTTTACCCCAATAGTCTAAAGAATTTAATGTAGCAAAATTATTATTTGGACAATCTTGTGTTTTCGTAATTGTGCCTGAACCTACACTTAAATTATTTCCTTGACCACTTCTATCTGTTAATGCTGCATCATCTTTCAACACAAAGAAACCATTAGTTCCATAAGATATTCCTGATGGATTTTTCCATTTCCACTCACCAGTAGTTGTATCTGTTTCTCCATAGCTACTTGCAGCATAACAATAACCATCTGTAACATGAAGATGTGATATTACACATGGATTACAAATAGTTGAACCTTCTCTTAAAGAACCAACTAATTGAGTAATATCTGTTCCAAAGAAATTATATGTAGCATTTTGTGCAGGATAACTTGAAGTAGCAAAACTTGTTTCTAAAACTCCATTAACATAAATTTTAATTCTATCTGCTGCTGTTGATTGACTTGAATCGTATGCAATACATAAATGATAAAATGCAGTGGGATCTCTTAGCAATCTATTTGTTTCTACTTGAAATTGATAACTACCATCATAATAAGCTACTTGTATTTTATCATCAGATGTTATGAATATTCCTCTTAAATTTCCAGTAGTATCAGATTTTGATGAACAATATACTGGTTGGGATATACTTGTACCAACACCTAATAATTTAACCCAAGCAGAAGCACCCCATTTAGTTTGGCTTCCTGCTGAAGATATAGTTCTTTTTAATTCTGTATCAGCCATTAGTTAAATTGTCCTCCTCCTGTTGAACCATGAGTAACTGTAATAGTGAATGCTCTGTCAGCTGTCTGTGATTCATTATCAGTTGCTCGAATAGTAAAATTATATGTTGTTTCTGTTGTAGATCCTGATTCAGTACCAGTAATTGCACCAGTACTAGCATTTATGCTACCACCACCAGGAAAACTTCCTGATACTTTAGAATAAGTAATTGTAGAATCTGATGTTGCTGCTACTGTAAAGTTCATACTTCCACCAGCTGCTACAGATCCTAATGATCCAGCTCCTGTTGACCATGTCGGTATGTCAGATACAGTCAATAAGTTGCCAGATAATACACTTAATCCATCAGGGTTTTCTACTCTTAATTTATATGTTGCGTCAACAGCTAAGGTAAAAGTTGCTACAATAGTTGTTGCACTTGTATATGCAATACTATCTGCAACATAATATATTCCAGTAGAAGGATTAAATGCTTCTACTTGAGGAACACTAACAAAGTTAGTTCCTGTTATTGTTACAGCAGTTTGCGAATTAGTTATTGTTGTTGGACTGATTGAACCAACAGTTGGTTTAGTTTCTGATACAGTCGCAAATGATAAATTTCCTGATCCATCAGTCTTAAGTACTTGTCCATTACTTCCATCAGTTGCAGGTAATTTAAATGTTATATTACTTCCAAGTGTAGGTGCTTGTAATGATATTGAATGTGAATTATCATTATCATTTAATTGAATTTTTCCAGCTGTAGAAGATCCATCTCCTTTAGCTGATAAAGCTGTTGCTTGTATAGTTTTGTCTGCAATAGTTGCTGGTAATCTAGCATTGTTTACAGTACCTGATGCTAAGTTATCTGCATTAATTGCTGCTACGTTAAATGTACCAAATGCAACTACATAAATAATATCTCCTGATGCAGCTCCACTTCCAAGAACTACTGAAGTACCTGATGTTGCTGTGTAATCAGAAGGATCTAAATGAACACCATTCATAAAAACATCAATATAACCTGAGTCATATGCTAATGTATTTCCATTGTTATCTGATCCAGTAAAAGTAGTTTGGCTAGAAGTAGCAATGTATTTGTATCTTTGAGATGTACCATTTACTGAAGATCCAGCTGCTGCCCAACCAGATGATTTGTAAACTTTTAATTCATTAGCTGTCGTATCGAAATAAAGGTCACCCACATCCAACGAACTTGAGGGTGCTGATGATGCTATTCTGTATCTATTAGCAAATGTATTAATATCTGTAATGTTTGTAGCTGCAGTCGTAATGTTAGCGTTAGCTCCAGCTACTGTGTTAATATTAGAATTGTTTCCAGCTACTGTATTAATGTTAGATATATTTGAACTAACTGTTGTAACTTCTGTAGCTTTTGGAACTAATCTATGAAAATTGTATGTGTTTAATGTTGTAGTAGTTTCTACAATCATTCCAAATCCTGAAGCATAAGTCGTACTATTTTCAGCTCCATTAATAGTAACTGTAGAATTTCCTACTGTTCCATTAGATATTGAAATAACTCCACTACCACTTGATGTGTAGTTTGTTGATAATGCTTTAATACTAACAAGAGTACCAGCTCCATTATTAACATCTGGATTTGCATTAGGAAATGCTAACTCAGTTGCTATTGGAACAAAGCCTCCAACATCATCTACTAAATCTATAATTCTATTATCAATTGCTCCTGTTGTTGCAATCTTTGTATCTCCAGCTGACCAACTATCTCCTGAAGCTATTGTTTCTGTTGAATCTTGTCTAAAGTATCTAGCATCAGATGCTGATGTAGTAAATAATGTAACATCATCAGCTGTTGCTGAAGAATGTTCTGAATTTGTAACTAATACTGCGTCTGCTATTTTAGCAGCAGTAACTGCATCATCTGCAATTTTTGCTGTTGTAACATTAGCATCAGCTATCTTAGCTGTAGTTACATTAGCATTTAAAATTTTTGAAGTAATAACTGCATCAGCAGCTATTTTTGTAGCAGATACAGAACCATCAGGTAATGTAACTGTTTTAGCAGATATGTCTAATGTTCCTGCAAGTTTATCAGCTGTTACATTTGCATTGGTAATTTTAGCTGTAGTAACTGCATTGTCAGCAAGATTACCAGAATCAACTACTTTTGCAGGAAGTGAAGTATTTGATTTGGATAATGCACCAACATAAATTGTTAATGTTTCACTTGATAAAGAACCTGAATCCCAGGTTACATTTACAGTTGTGTTTGAAGAAAAAGATGAACTAGCAATAGTTCCATATATAGTTCCTGTTGAACTACCAACTGCTTTAATTCTTCTATCTGCGTGATAGACTCCTGTTACATTTGAACCATTAATTGTAAAAGATGTTGCACTAGCATAAGCTGCTGTGAAAGATCCATCACCATCTCCATATATGACCCATTGCGAGTCATTGTACCATTCTCTAATATCAGCAGTTACAGCTCTAAAGGCATTGTTAATATTTGAAGGTAACATACCTTCAGCAATAGAAACACCTCCTACCGAAGTATTATTACTAGCTGTACTACTATAATCTTTTATCCCTGCCATTTAATCTCCTATAAACCAACTGAATGCTTTATCATTCTCTGTATTATTTTTGTTAATTAATTCGTTCACACTTTGTTCTAATTGTCTTTGAAAATATTCTTGTGATTCCATAGAATATCTTACGTTATCTATATTAATTTCATCACTCATCTTGTACCTGCTCTTACTGCAACCATATCTACTCCTTGTGCATGAGTAAATGTTGTACCAGCTGCTACTTTAACATTAGCTCTAATATATCTTCCAGACTTTCTTACTGGATTCATACCACTAGCATTTTGTGTTACTGAACTAGATTCAGTTTCATCATCTGCTATTCTTTCTCTACTCTTAACTGTGATTGTAGATACAGCATCAACAATAGGTCTAACACCTGTTATGTTTGCTCTTTGTCCTGGAAATGGTTCCATTTCACTTGTTTCTACTTCACAAATATTAGAATTTCCACTAAAAATTGCAGCTTTATAATCTTCATTAATAGCTCCTAGGAACATTTGTCCACCATTCCAATAGTCAGTATCTAATGCAGCATTAATGTTTTCTAAGTTTTGAGATATAATATCCATTAATTCTACTGTAAAAGCTCCTACAAATTGTGGAAACAATACGCTAGTTTGAGCTTCTGCTAATGACCATTTTTTAGTAGCATAATTATAGATTATAATTTTATCACAAAGTCCACCAGCTGCAGCACTATCCTTACTTGGATATGCCCACATAGCTAACTGATTAAATGGATCAGTAGCTGCTTTAATTCTATCTGTATATGCCTTGTTTAAATCTAGATCAAAAAATCTGTTTACCTTTTCAACTCCAATAGGCATAACTTGATCACCATTAATTTGGTAAAAACCATCATCAGAATAAAAGAACACTTGTCTATTATCTTGACATACAGTTTGTCCATACATTGCACCTCTATTAGGTGATATAACTGATAGTCTAAATACAACTGAACCACCAACATAGTCCATACGAACTATTTGGTTTTGTCTAAATACATATCCTATCTCTCCAGATGTAACATGTACTATTTTTCCACCTGATCCTGGAAGATCTTGGTAATCAGATTGTTTACCTGACCAAGCTGATATATCATTAATACCTGACCATTGTATTCTATTTGTTGCATTAGTTATGTTTCCTACAACTAAGAAATCTCGAACAACTCCTGAAACTCTAAACAAAGGTGTAGTACCTGCTGTTTGTATTGCATTAAGATTTGCAAAGTTAGTAGATGTTCCCATTAAGTAATATTGAGGTTGATCTACTCCATTACTTGCAATTACATAATTACCAAATTGTGTAAATGTCCAAAAATCTGTTTCACCACCTGTTAAACTAGATTTACGAGATGTAAATGTTCCAGATGCTAATTGATATATATCTGTTTTAGTTGCTACAAAGTTATAAATATTATTACTATTATCTCTAAAAGATCCTGCTCCTTTAGCATTCTTACCAATATTATTAGTACTATATGCTACAAGAGATGGAAACCTCTTATAAGTATTAGCTGCATGATATACGTTAGTAGCTACGTTAGCTCCCTGTTTTAAATGTTCAGGTTGATCTGGTAGCCATTCTCCAAAAGGTACTTGCATTATCTTTGCCTATAAAATGATAGATCTGTTTGAACATCAGTTCTTTGATGAACAGGTGCAGATCCATATGAATCTTGTTTATCGTTATTCTCACATCTTTCCATAGATGTTGCATACATTTGTAACCAATTTTGTACTTGTTGTGGATCTATTCCACCTAAAAAGTTAGCAGCGTGAAAAAGGGATCCATACAAATATATTCCAGGATGATTTGCGAGCACCCAATTGGATGTGTTAGAGTCGCTAAGAGCGTTAAAAGATTTATAGTATGATAGCTTCCCACTATAAGTAGTATCAGGAGTAGGACCAAATCTAAAAGTTTCTGATTCATTATCGCTCTCTATTGTATATGATCTAGGTTTACCAGTTCTTGAACCACCTCTTACTTCATTCATGTTTGCTGGTGTAATGTATTCTAAAGGATATTTTACTGAGCTAGATAATATGTAAAAAGATCTAACTGCAATAAACCCTGTAGGTACAGATACTTTTTCTGCGTTAATGGTAACATCATCAAATTGTTCCATTTGTCTAATTCTAAGTTTAGCATTAAAGTCTGATTCACATAACTTTATAAAATCATTAGCTATCTCATCAGTTAAATCTGTTCTGTTTAACCAATTAGCTATAGATGTTTTTAATGCTGAATATGTATTTAATGCCATTTTAACATGCCCACTTTCTTAATGCTTTGTTTATTCTGCTATTAGGATCTCTAGCTGTTTTAGCAGAAGTTAATTTTTTCTTCATGCCTTTCATCCTTGCACAGAATGAAGCACGTCTTTTGCTAGTTTTAGATTTTGTAGGTGCTTTTAAAGTACCACCTTTATAACTAGCTCTACCTTTGGCATTTAATCCACCTGATGGTGATTTACCTTCTTTACGTTGCCATGCTGGTGTCTTTGCCATTTTAACCCTTCATATATTTTGGTAATTTAGAATGTTTAATTGATGACCATTCTTGAATCTTAGGACCAAAATGTTTTCTTTCTAATCTATTAAATTTATGTCCTGTAATTGGTTTACCTTGAAAGTCATATCTTTTGTAATTTCTTAATTCAGTAGCATCCATTTGATGGACTTTTTTACCAGTTCTAGGATCCCATTTGTTCTTCCAACTTGTTCTTTTATGTCCAATTTTATATACTTTTTTATTTGCTTGTTTATTTGCAAATTTCCAAAATGCTTTTGATATATTTGCTAACATTATAAACTTCCTTCTGCTGTTCTAAAATATCTAAACTCACTTGAGTTCAGTTTCATTCTCATAATTTTTCTTTGAATTTCTTTAGGCAAAGCAAACCAATTTCTACTTCCATTGTATTCATTTGCCCATACTTGTAAGACCAAAGGTGGAATACTGGCTACTCGTTTCATTTCTTTTTCAGAAGAAACCCATCCTTTATCATGATTATATAACTCTTTATTTCTTTTCAACAAAGGATTTACATCTTGTTGATTATTAATAGTAAGTTTACCATCTGACTCTTGGATATACTTAGTCTTTATTCCAGCATCATATTCAACTGATCTTACTTTACCCATACTATTCTGATAGTTCTGTAACGTATAAATTTACTGATCCAATTACAGCTACTTTTTCGCCAGGCGAAACTTTAAAACATTCAGAAGATTTAGCTTCTAAAAATATTTTAGCATTAGTTGCTGTTGGAGCTGTTCCAAATTCGATATGACAATCAGCATCTGGTATAATTCTAACATATTCAATATTAGCACTAAAAGCAGATGATGCTGCAGACGAACCAGAAGATGTAACCTTTTGCGTAGTTAGAGGTCTCATTGCGTAGTTCATATTTTGTTTCCTTATTGTTTAGGATTTGTTCCCAGAACGTTCCAGGAACATCACCTATATTAATTATCTTCTTATAACAAATGTTACACCAAGTTTTTTGGCTCCAGTAGAACCACCATCTGTAATCATTTCGATAGATCCACCTTCTTCAACTTGGTTAGCTGCTGTTGGTTCTGATGAATCAATTGTACCAGCTGCTGAACCTGAATGTGCAACAGTTATTGCTCCACCAGTAATCGCAGTTCCACCAATTTCAAATGATATTGCTGCGTTTCCACCAGATATAGCACCTTGTAAAGCAGTAATAACTTTAATTACTTTTCCACCATCAGGTACTGCAACATAAGTTGATGATGCTGTTGATATGTCAGCTATTTCAGCTGTTAAAAAATAGTCGTTTAATGTTCTCATTATATTCCTTAATTGTTCCGATCTTAACCTATCTCAGATCTTCAATTTTTATAGAATCTGCTGGGCGAGCAGATTTAAGGTTACTCGCCCAAACAGTTAGTATTATTATGATGTTGTTAAGTCTGCAACTAAGCCTGAAGCTGCTTCATTTCTAGATTCTAGAGTCGCTTCTACTAAAAGCTGTCTTTTCTCTGAGTCTCCAGTTTTTGAAAGCTCATGCATAGAGAAGTCTCTTAAGAACGCAATTCCCCAATAGTTCATGTCAAGAACCCAAGCATCTCTATCTCTAGAGAATCTGTTAGGTACTACTTGCAATTGACCGAAGTCAGATGCGTATACATCAACTGAAGTGTATAAAGTTGCGTCTGCACCAGCATCAAATCTAGTAGAATTACCAGTGAAACCTGATAATTTTTGTTTGTTGAAAGGACCGACCATGACCATTGAAGGGTCACCACCAGCATTCCAAACTGATTTAATTACTGATTTTAATTGAGCTTCTGTGAACGCTCTCTGAGTACCATCTGTGTGAGCTGCATTTCCTGCACCTGCACCAGAAGCACCATCAGATGCCATGTCATCGTTAGTAACGACCCATGATCCAAGTGTTCCCATTTTTCTTGCAGTAGAAGAACCACCAGTTACTTCAGCAATGTTGCCTGTGATAGTTGCTTCCATGTCTCTTTTTAGCTCTTTAGCTTTTTTAGCTATTTGGTAAGCTAATTCAGATGCTCTACCTGCTTTGTCTACTGCTTCTTGAGTACCAGTAATAACTACAGTTTTATCCATAATTTGAGTACTGTTTGAAAGTCTAGTAGTTGCAGTTGATGCATCTAGAGTTGCTTCATCCCCTTCAATTACAGCGTTGTTTGTAACTGCTGCAGCTAAAGAGTCTGTTTGCCATTCGTGTAATACAGCTGTTGCTGCAGTTTTTGCAGCTGAGCTTAGGAATGGCGTGTCTGTAGGAGAGATGTTATAAATAACATCAGAAAGATCTTCTCTTTCACCTACTGAATCGTACGTATCAAACGTATTTGTTGGTTGTGCCATTGTTTTTTACTTTCTTTGTTGAGATTTAAGATTAATCATATCCATTATAGCAGCCTGAGCATCTTTAATATGTCCAGTCTTACCTAATCGATTGATTTTATTTCTTATTTGCTCTCTACCAGAAGCTATTGAAGGTTTTGAAACACCAGATGATACAACTTTTGGAGCATTAGCTACTTTCTTTTGAACGATAGGTTTTTTATCTTTCAAGTTTTTGTAACCCATTGCATCCTTTGCAACCATAAGAAATCTATGATCTGCAAGTTGTCCTATTTCTTGATCATTAAAACCATAGCTTCGTAATGAATTACGCATACTAAGTTTGAATTGATCAGCTTTATTAGGATCGCTGTACTCTGGTATTTTTTGTGCTGCTAACTCTCTCTGTGTATCAAGGAACTCATTGTATTGTCTTGATTGAGCTTCTCTAGCTTTAGTTCGTACATCATCTAACTGCCTATTTTTTTCTCTCATCTGGTAATCCAGTCGTGCTGCAGTTGTGGGATCTTCTTCCCAAAGCTTTTGAATATCTTGACTTCCTTGTTCTTGTCTGACAGTTGCGTCAGCAGTAGCAATTAACTCATTCAGTTCTTGTAGTCGAGTGTCATAAGTTTGACGCAAACTCTCTCTTTGGCTATCAAGCTCTCGCTTTTCAATGCCTAAGTTATGAGTTTTTTGTCGGTAATCTGAGTCTCTAGAATAACCTGCTTTCAGCTCATCGAGGCTGACCTCTATCTCTTGACCTTGTACTTTTACCTGGTGGAGATTTGGTTCCTCTTGTAATTCTGTTGTAGTTTCTTCTGTCTCAGTATTTTCAGATGCTTGTTCGTTAGTTGCTTCAGACTCAGCTTGACTATTTTGAACTTCCTGTTTCTCAGGAGCTTCTGATGGTTCTGCTTTTGGTTCTTCTGGTTTCTTTTCTGGTTGACCTTTCGGTTCCAAGATACCAGCGATTTTGTCAGCAGCACCTTTTAGGTTTTCGGCTTCTGCCATAACGTTCCTTTCTTGTTGGTTGACGTATTTGAAGTTTCGTTAGATTAACTTCGTTTATTTAATTGATCTAACTCTTGTTGAGTTAGTTTTCCACTAGCCATTATACTTTGTAAATGACCTTTGATTTTGTCTACAAGATTGTAGGCTACCCAAAGGTAAGTACGTTTTTCTGACTCAGCGAATTTTGTATTAAAGATTTCTTGTTTATATATTTCAAGAAGATCTTCAAACGCCTGTTTTAGCAGGGGATCGTTTAGGAGCACTTCTGCTCGTTTCCCCTGGCGTATTTGTTTGTCCTTTTCCATTGAAGAATTGTTGTTGTCCTTTAATTATTTCTTTCATTAAATCACCTGATTTTTGCATGTCAGTTTGTTCTAACATAGATCTTCGTTTCAATTCAAGTTCATCAATTTTAGTTCCATATTGGAGTTCTAGTTCTTTGATCTTTAATTCAAATTCTAATAACTCTTGTCTCATTCCTGCTTCAATACGTTTTTCTTCTACCTGAGATTTTAGCTGTGCTCTTTGGTTTTCACCTTGAACCTGTGCTAAAGTCACCTTCTCAAATTCACTAGGTGGTTTAGGTGGAAGCTGAGGCATTTGAGATGCTCCAACATCTGGATCCATAAAGAAAGGTTCTATACTATTTAGACCTGCGTTTTCAACAAGTTTCTTTAAAGAATTATATATATTTCTTAAATTAACCATAGGACCATAAACATTCTGTTGAAGGTTTATAGCCTGCATTTGTCTTTCTAAAATAGCATTAATTAGAATCAATTGTTGTTCTTTTGATCCTGTTCCTAATCCAACATGGATAGTAACGTTAACTCTATCTTTCCATTCGTAAGGTCTCATAGGTATATATTTACCTCTGATTCTTACTATTTTTTCTTTTTGTTGGTATTTACATACCAGCTCAAACATTTTAAGTGCTAAATCTTTAACACCTGTTTCAGCAAAAATTCTTGCAATCAACTCCATTCTCATTTGAGATTGAGTTAATACTTGGTTCATACCAGTAGCTGTTTTATTATTTAATGCATCTGCACTTAAACCTTGTGAAGTTTTACTTACACCAGTTCTAGATTCTTTTACTGAATCTAAATAACCTAACATACCACTAGCTTGTTCTGTAATTGGTTGTGCCTGGATAGGCATCATAACATTTTGAGGTGGTTGTTTAGTTCTAACAATTCCTCCAGGACGATTAGTTAATAAATCATCCATAGCTACTTGACCATCTTGTATTGCAACTCTATTGTTATTTGTTAAATACATATTATCTAACATTTGTCTCATAACAGTAGATTTAATTAATTGAATATCTTCAACTAATTCTGCAATAGATCTACCATGAAATCTGTGAGGCATGATAACAGGTGTCATAGAAATAAATGGAATTGTATCTACTTCCATTACATCTAATAATTTCTTGCCATCACCTGCTACACATACTTTTAATAATTCTGCTCTACCATCACCATCTGCATCCATTCTAATATAACACTCATGAATTAAAACCATGTCAGTAGATTTATCTCCAGAAGATTCACCTTTACCAAAGTCAATATTCTGATGTCTAACATATTTATCTTCCGAATAAGTTTCACCATCTCCAGTTGGTAACGAATAAACTAAATCAGGATCATATCCCATTTCAACTAATTCTGTTTTAGTTTTATTAACTCTATGTGCAACAAAATTTGCTGTATCAATAGATTTACATCTTCTTTCAATTAAAAATTCTTCAGGTGGAACTGGTTCTATTTTTACTTGTCCATATAATTTTGTTCTATGAATAACAACATCATGTAAAGTAACTTTATCTATTTCTTTACCTGCATCATCTGTAATAGGTTCTTTGTAATCAGTATGATTAGAAACTTTAACCTGAACATCAGAAACTAAATCATTAAACTCATCATCAGTTAATCTTGTATATTCTTCTCTTTCAACTTTTTGAGAATCATCCCAATAAACTTTTAAAATTCCATTCTTTTGAATTAGTGCATCTTTAAATGCAGTATATAATGCTGTAAATCCATTATTATCTTTTAAAAAAACATGGTTTAAATAATCTGATGCTTGTCTTGCCATTTCTTCATCTTCAGGTCCTACACCTTCACATGAAAATACATTATCTCCTGAAGTAAATATCTTCATAAGAGATGGCATTAAACTTTCAACAGTATCCATTACATCATTAGAAACTACTTGCGATCTTCCTTCTTGTTCATTTCCAAGAGGATTACCTAAATAATATTCTAATGATTTTTTTCTTCTAGCTACAATTTCTCCACCAATATAACCTGATGAATTATGTATTTCTTTTGCTAGAATTGATAATATTTCCTGTTCTGATTTTTTTTGTTTCTTCATACTACGTATTTCGTATCTATCCTAATTGGTTTATCCCATTCTGATGTATCTAAAGGTTCGGATACACATCCATACCTAAACGCATCACTTGCGTGTGAACACCAATCATGGAGAGGTTTATTTTTAAAAACTTGGTTTTTTTCATCCCATTGTTTTCTATATTGTCTTAAAGCATCTAATCCTTGTTTACATTTTGTTCTATCAAACCAACAATCTGGTAAATAGTTTCTTACAGATTCGATACCATGATCTACTTCTAGTTTTGGAGCTACTTCAAATTCTAAACCTAATTCTTGTGCTACTTCAAATCTAGATTTACCTGTTCCTAACTCTCTCGCCATTATATCATGGGGAGCAATGTGGTTAGAATAGGCGTACCCTTTATCAGAAAGTATATCAACATAATGTGCTAATGATTCTCCTGAGTTTTCATAATAATCTATTAGGTGTACCTCTTGTCCAACTCTTTGTGCAAACCAAATAGCTGTACTATCTCCGATCCCCAAATCCCACCAGGTTTCCACACCTACATTTTCGTCTACAGGCACGTAGCCAATTCTTCCATCCTTATCGGCTTTAGTTATCAGACGTCCATAATAACTTCCTGACACTGCTGCAGTAAACGAACATTCAAATTCTTGTTCAAACTGCTCAGGCGTCATGATTGCACGTGCCTGCTCCAGTTCCTCCTCTGGAATGACGTTGGTGTCAGATGCTCGATATAGTTTCCCATACCAATCTTTATGACCTCGTTGAGCATAGTCAAATACTTCCCAGAATTGATTATGCCCCATTGGTGTTCCGATAAATAATACCCATCCTAATTTATCAGCCACTGCAGGTCTTACAATTTCAGTCCATACTCGAGGAGCCATGATAGCATATTCGTCTAAGACGACTGCATCAAAACCCATTCCTCGAATTGAATCTGGATTGTCTGCACCAAATATTTGAATTCTTGCTCCATTAAAGAGATCTATTCTTAATTCAGTTTCATTCCTACTACCACCAAACTGCATTAGTGGTTTTGTATAAAATTTTAAATATTCCCAAGCAATAGCTTTACCTTGTCTATAAGTTGGAGCTATGAATGCACATAAACTCCTAGGTTTGTCTGCTGCTGTTTTAATTAATTCGTTTATTGAAAGTACTGATTTCCCAAATCGTCTATGACAAACTAGGACACTAAATCTTTTTCTAGTATTGTGTACTTCCTTTTGATACTCTCGAGGTTTATAAGGAACCTCAATTATCTTAACTTTCTTCTTTTTGCCATTGGACTTTGATTTGGACTGGTTCATCTATTCCTACTCTTGATGTTGTACTAGCTAACCTTGGATGAACAAAAGGTGCTGCTTTTTCGGCTGCGTATATTTTTCGTTCAGGTGAGCTTGCAGGATTGTTTAACACAGATAACAAATAATCTAAAGGAGAATGTTGGTATTTAACTGCCATTTCTTCCATAGATTTCCATAACTTTTTAGTTTTAGCTCCAAAAGGTCTACCAGCTCCAGGTCTTTTACCACCATGTTCGCCACAGCATTTTGTATCCTTTTCAGGTTTACTAACTTCGTTTTCGTATGTTTTATCTTCTTCAACCATTAAACTATTTTTCTACCTTTTTTATTATAATTTCTAAATTCAGAAAATGAATAACCTTTATCAGCTCGTCTATAAGCATTTGCAATAGGTTTTCCTGCAAACATTAATGCTGTAGATGCAATAGGATGTCTCCATGCCCATTTAGCTGCACCCCAAGCCATCCTAGGTAATGTTTTTCCTAAAAATCTTTGTTCACCACTAGCTTGTTTACCTGCTTTTGCAAATATATTACCTTTGGCTACCTTTTTTTTAGTATATTTTCTAGTTTTACCAGCAGCATACGTGCCAGATTTTCTCTGGTACAATGTTGTAGCTCCTGTTTTATTGATTTGTGGTTTCCAAACCACCATATCTTTAGCCATATACTTTTTTTCCTTTTTTCTTAGCGTATTTTTTAGCTGCAGCTTTACCTTTTTTAGTATAAGCGAATTTTTTCTTTCCTACTTTTGGCATTTAATCGTCCTTTCCTGAAGATAAAGCTTTAATTGCTTCATAAGCAGCTACACCTACTGCAGCTCCTGCAGCAAATCTAGCAAATTTACGAAACTTTGAATCAAAACTTTTAATCTTTTTTGGTTTTTTTTTAATTTCAGTTCTATATCTTTTAACTGCTGGTACTTTCATTATGCTTTCTTGTCGTCATCGTTTAATATCCATGCACCTAATGCACCAATACTAGCTACTTTACCAGCTTGAATAGCAAATTGTGTTTTTGGATATCTTTTAGCAAAGTGTCCTATAGCTTGACCTCTTAATGCGTGTCCATAACCATATGCTTTACCATAAGGTGCACTTTTTGCACCTGTTTTTCCAGCTTTAGCACCCATTGCCATGCCAGCTCTCATTGCTTTAACATTGTAAGCTGCACCAATAGCACCTTTTTTCGCCCACATGCCACCACGCAGACCTTTTCGGTTTTTGACACCTTTTAAGCCAATTTTAGATCCAGCTTTTCTTAGCGTTCTTCTAAACTTAGAAGCACTTGCTAAAGTTTTCACTAAACTCATGCTCATCTTAATAGTCCTTGTCTAGCAGCATCTTGTACTGTTGGCATAGGCATTTGCATTCCTGCTCGTTTGCCCATAGCTGCCATTTGAGGACTCATTTGCTGCTGTTTCAATAAACCCTCTTGTTGTTTTTTTGCCATCTCTGGCATTAACTTAGCTTTTAATATTAGTTGAAGCTCCTGTTGTTCTTCAGGATTCAACATAATTAAGTTATCTGCTAATTTCTCTAATTTTTTAGTTTTCATCCTATGTACTTTCTAGATTCAGCGAGCAACTTCGTTTTTTTTCGCCATTTTGGATCTTTGAAGTTTTTCGATAAATTTTGCTTTTGCTTTATTTGTCGCTCTATAGGAAACCTCCACATATCGACTGTGTTCTTAGGTTTTTTTCCGAATAATTTACTTAAGAATTTAGTTGCTATCATTTCCCTTGTCCATTGTATTTTTTAAATTGACGTCTCTTGTGTTTGTTCATTTTGCACTTGCTCGGATTCCTTCCGATCGAAGTTTTGTGGTGTATAGGCTCGTGTGCTATAAAGTCCTTAAACTTCCTAGCCATTAGTCGTTATCTAGAATATCCCATATCACAGCACCTGTTATAGCACTAGATACTTTTGGATTTTTCTTGATCCACTTACCTGTTGCTTTAGAACCTTTATGAGCCTTATCTTGGGCACCATATAGTCCTTTAGCTACGCCAGGATAACCTTTTTGGCTTGCGTATTTAGCAGCTCCTGAAGTCATTTTTCCTAGCTTTTTTTTGCCTTTGTATAGGGTTCTAAGCATGCTTACGCCTACTCGCCCTGCAGCTACAAATGGTATCATATATGTCGTCCTTTCTTATAATGTGTTCGTACAAAACCCCCCTAAACAAGAGTCATCGAAGATCGATGATCTTGATGGGGTGAAACTAAAACCCTACCTTTTTAGTTGTCGCCAATCGATTGTTATCGATTGTCGTCTTTAATCTTTTAATCAACAATCTCAATCGTCAATTAATTATCACTGTCGAGACAGACGCTCGCAAGATCGCTCGCTTGATAATTGAATTGTCTCAATCGATTGATTGATATCACTGTCACCTCCCTCCCCACTGGTCGGTCGGTGTCTTTGTTGTAAGAGATAGTCACGCCCACCCCCAGTAGGTGGTGGTCGTGGCTTTTATCTTCTTAATTATTGATCGCTGTAGCAAGTGACAGCGATAAATAATTGTTGTTTATTAAAATGGTTTGGTAATTGTTAACTCTCGGCGAAATCGATTGATTAATGATTACCGAATCACTCTTAAACTATTGATATATATAGCTATCTTGATTGCTAGTATATTAATAGACACACTAAATAGTGCTAATTCGAGGTCTTTCGATCGAATAGCACAGGGAGGTATATATGTTAAACTATAATCAAGAGATACTCTTGGATAGTGATACTCATAGAATAGGTAGTTATTATACTACAATATATGAGTTTCCTTTCCCAGAAAATGAGATTCTACAGCAAAGAGATAAAGAAATGCGTAGAATGTTGAAGAAACACAATGATCTTTGTCGCTCTGGCGAACAAAGATAATTGTTTAATTACTATAATAACTAACCAAATAGGAGGGTCATATGACTAATAAATATAGTAAAAGTGATGTGTATAATATGCCATTAGAAGAAAAGGTACAAAAAGGTATCTTTATGGCACCAGTCTTAAAAAGAAGATTGGATGCACAAGATGTAGAGATTAAACATCTTAAAGAACAAAATGCTGAAATTATTGCAATTATGAAGAAATTCGTAAACAAAGCATAGTTTAAATAGATATAACTAGCGATATTGCCTTTTAGGTATCGCTAGTTTTAAAAAAATTTGGTTGCCTGAAAGATGGCGTAAAAAAGGACCAAGTAGGTACTCCCTCTCAGCAGATAACCGAGAGGGAACCCTAAAAAATCAATTAATATAAGGAGTGATGATTATGTCTGATAAAGTTAAAATGAAAGATGGTAAATTATATGCTTGGTGTGACATTAGAGAAGATTGGGTAAGAGTAGTATTATGTCAACAATGTGAACATACATATGTAATTCCAGGAATAATGATGGCTTTATGTAGTGATTGTCAAGGAGGAAAAAATGTGTAGCTTTTTTGCAATACTGACTGTTGTTATCCTAGTAGGAGTACTAGCTTATATCTCTTATATAGAGGATGTAATCAAGAAATATAAATTAGGACATAATTTAGACAGCGAAGAAAAGGAAATAATAAGAGAGCTTAAAAGGTCAAATCACCTTTAGTGCAAGCACAGGCGATTTGCCTGTATAATATAAATATATAGGGAGGATAGTATGATTAAATGGATCAAAAATATAATTAATTTAAATAAAAGATTGGAAGTATTGTCTCACAATCAAATGCGATTGTCTATGGGTATAGAGGATTTACAAAATAGAGTAGAGGGAAATTATAATGAAGTAAAAGATGTAACAGATACAGTCGCAAAGAAATTTAAAGAAAAAGGATGGATGTAATGAAAATATTTGAAGTAGAGTTTGTATATGATGATTATGATAAACGAGAAGCTAATGGAGTAGGTTCTCGAAAGAATCCATTTAGAGTGCGTATACCATTTCCAAAAGATGAATTATATGCAACTACATATTGGAGTGATAACCATGATATTATTAGAAGAATATGGGAAGAAAAATTTAATCCATTAATAGATCCAGATAATAGTTCATATGAAAAAAAATATTGGATAAACGCAATAAGGAGAGTTAGATGAAACTAAATAGTATGTATCATAGACAATTATTACTTAAAGCAATAGCTAAATTAAGAGAAGGTAATATTGAAGAAGCTATTCATTTAATAGAGAGGGTATTATATGAAGAATGAAGATAAAAAAGTAAATCTTAAATGTCCAAAATGTGGAGATTGGGAAGAAGTAAATAAAAGTGATTACTTTTATATGCAATTAGGTAATGTCCTAATGTGTAGTAATTGCTTAGATAAATTTAACGAAACAATGTTTTATGGAAAGGAAGAATAATGGACGAAAAATTTTTAAAAGACTTAGTAGTAAATAGTTTAAAAGGTAAAGATTTAACTAAATCACATACTATAAAAATTAAAGTTCCTAAAAAAAGTTTAATTAAAGGTATGACTGCTCAACAATATGCAGAACATTTGATGTGGTTAAGTAAATTTACTGACTGTAAGGAGGTAAAGAGTGTACCGAGTAAAAATAAAAGGAAAGTTCAAGGAAAAACCAATAAATCTAGCAAGAGCAGTAAATCTAATGTTCAAGCAAAAGTTTAGTGGATCAATACAACAAGAACATTTGAGTTGGTGGAAACCATATTGGATTAAATCAATAAATCTCGAAATACTATATCCAAAAGAAGGATATATAACGTTGGTTAAAGTATTTAGAGAGGGGAAACCATCAGTAAGAGTAATAACTCGACCAACCAGCTCCGACAAGCGAGAGCTGCTTGTTCTTAAAAATAATTATGGAGAAAGGAGGACATATGGGCAAAAGACCACAAGGTGATTTGGAACTATATAAATATATAGGTAATCAAATCAAAAAAGCTAGACTTGATAATGTACCAGCTAGGTTAGATGGACGTAGAAGTCCTGGAGCTATGACCCAAACAGCATTAGGTAATGCTATTGGAGTTACGTTTCAGCAAGTACAGAAATATGAGCAAGGAAAGAATAGAGTTCCAATTGATAAATTATTAGCAATAGGAATTAAAACTAAAAAAGAAGATATAAACTATTTTTTACCTACATATATATGTGAAGCTGAAAGATTATCAGAATATGGCGAAGATCCAATAATACTAACCGAAGATATGGAGGTTAAATAGTGAATGGAATATTTAACTTTGTAAAATTTGTAACTTATAGTGTAGCAGCTGTAAGTGTCAGAAAAGCCTGGAATTGGCTCACCGAAGATGTCGATCCAATTCCTGGTACTAAAGAATTTAACCAAGAGTATGAGTCGGTTAAAGCTAAGTATAAACATATGCGTAAACAAAAGGAGGAATATGAAACGTATAGAAAAAGTAGGTGAGTATGCTGTAAAAGCATTTACATTACCATTAAGAATTGGTGTTGGAATCTATAAGGCAATTAAAAAAGAAATGCCTGAAAAGGTTGAGATGCCATTTGAGTTTAAAAGAAAGGAGGATAGCAATGTCGGAAGTAAAACTAACAACTAAAGAAAAAGTTGAAAAGAAAATGGGATTAGCAAAGCATATACATGAAATGTATTATCAAAATGCAATCGCATTTATGCAAGATCCTAGGTACAAACAATTACCTCAGTATCTTCAAACTTCTGGTATTTCTTCTACATTTATTGCTTGGAAAGAAGCATTAGATAAAAGTAGAGATGCTAGAGAATTTGCAGAAAAGTTAAAAGAAGAATCTGCAAATAGAGAAAACGTAACCAAAGTAGCATAGGAGGCTAAATGAGTGAGAAAATAATGAGACCAATAAGACAAACTGAAATGGATTATTGGAATTTCACTATTGATAGTGAGTATGACAATAGAAAAAATTCTCTGAAATCAGAAATGGTTGATGAGATAAATGATATTGCTGATACTAATTATCCTAAATTTATGAAAGCTCTAAAAATAGATAAGTTAACTAAAGAAGTAGATAAACTTTATAAAGATTATCATAAGTTTAAATCTGAGAAAGAACTTATTGAATTAGAGTTAAAACGTAAATTAGATAAATCAGTAAATGCTTTAACTACTCAGTTAGATAAATGGAATAAAGTTAGAAAATTTCATGATGGTCATTTTAAACATGGAGACTTACAAGATCCAAGTAAACATGAACCATTATTTAAAAGTTTATGCCATTCTGAAACTGAAAGAGCATATTATGCTAGTCCAAAAGGTAGAGCATTAAAGCTATTAGAAATATCTGCTAAAAGATGTAAACATAGTTTAAATGCTGGTTTACCTTTAGATACTGCTGTTAATGTTATACATCAGGAAATGCAATCGCAGAAGATAAATTTAGATCTTCCAAAGAATGTATTTAATCCAATGATGTTAGAAAATAAATAAAATTTTGATTTAAATATAATGGTCTAATGTATCATAACAAGAATTTATTCAAATTTATGAGCATAGTTATATTAAAAACAAAATGGCAAATGCCCAACACTCACGTGACTGGGCATTGTGCCCAATAAACAAATAAGGAGGAAATATGGGATTTGACTTATATGGTGAAAGACCAACTATAAAAGAAGGTACTGTAAAACCAAAAGATATTAATTGGGATACAGCAACTGATGAAGAAAAAGCTATATACTGGGAAGCTCAAGATAAATTTAGAGCAGAGAATCCAGGTGATTACTTTCGTGCAAATGTATGGGGATGGAGACCCATTTGGAATTTTGTATGTGAAATGTGTCCAGATATATTAACTCAAGATGAGTTTGAAAAAGGACATTATAACGATAACCATTTAATTGAAGAAGATAGAGCAAAAGATATTGCTAAAAGACTTCGAGAAAAAATGGATGTAGCTAGAGAAAGACAAAAGAAATATGAAGCTGAAGCACCTAACAAACAGAAATTTAATGAAATGTTAGAAGATGCAGCAAGATTTATATTTGAAAAAATATCTAAACCTAAATCTGAATTAATAACTTGTCCTGGAGATATGCAAATACATGATCCAGAAAATTATAAAAGATGGGAAACATTAACACATTATGATAATATAAAGTTTGATGAAATGTCTTATCCAATAAACGCAAAGTACATTGAAGAATTTGCAAACTTTGCCGAACATAGTGGAGGTTTTAGAATAAACTAATGAAAACTGATGAACAATTAAAAGTTATTGATAAAATTACTGATAAAGCAATTAAGCAGGTAGAGAAAGAGAGAGAAGGTAAAAAAAGAAATTACTTTGTCGAAATGCTTAGATATTGTGAATTAGTAATTAGTAATGTTAAAAAATACTTAAACTAAGGAGGCATATGCCAAAAAGAAAAACAATATATCATCAAGATGATGAAGATGAAAATTCTGTTTATATGTTTTTAAATAAAAAATATGGATTAGAATTATTTATTAATGCTGATGGTTTTGATGATGCTATGAAAATCTTTGATATATGTTCATTCGAAAATAGAGAAGGATGGGAAATATATTTAAGATGTGGAAATCAACC
>MDSV01171332.1_pt1 | contig 20738 bp, 22 predicted proteins | sample 810851 | NCBI WGS metagenome assembly MDSV01 (sample SAMN05326640, study PRJNA326480) | marine metagenome | isolation source: seawater | place: Atlantic Ocean: North East | collected 2012 | reverse complement strand
TGTTCGTATAAGTTCATATTTAATCTTTTAAAAATGAGAGGATATACTATTATAAAAATTTAATTACAATACAAAAAATACTTATTTTATTAATATTTTCTATGTTTTCTGTTTTATTTCCAGGCCAAGGTTCACAATCTGTAGGAATGGGAAAAAATCTTTATGAAAATTTTGATTATATCAAATCTCTTTTTCAACTAGCAGATGATATACTTCAATATCCAATTAGCAAAATAATATTTGAAGGATCAAAAGAGATTCTTGATCAAACAGAAAATACTCAACCTGCAATATTTTTAATTAGCTATAGCATTGCCGAGGTAATTAAAAGAGAAACAAATTTTAATATAAATAAAGCAAAATTTTTTGCTGGACATTCGCTAGGTGAATATTCAGCCTTGGCTTGTTCAGGATCAATAACATTTGAACAAACAATTAAGCTTTTACAAATCAGAGGAAAATCTATGCAATCAGCTGTCCCAAAAGGACAAGGAGGAATGATAGCTGTTTTAGGTTCGGAGATTGAAAAAATAAATGAAATTATAAATTTTAATAAAGATAAATTTACATGTTATGTGGCTAACGATAATTCTGTAGGTCAGGTTGTGATTAGCGGTAATATGAATGATTTAAATAATTTTTCTGAGGAATTGAAAAATAATAAAATTAAAAATATTAAATTACCTGTTAGTGCCCCATTTCATTGTAAGCTTATGAGAAGTGCAACAGATAAAATGAGGGAAGAAATACTTAAAATTGAATTTAAAAAACCAGAAACAAATATTATTTCAAACGTGACAGCCGATCAAATAAATGATCATAATGATATAAAAAAATTACTTATTGAGCAAATAGAAAAACCTGTAAGATGGAGAGAAACTGTTATAAAGATGATTAACTCAAAAGTAGAAAGTTTTATAGAAATTGGACCTGGAAAAGTTTTATCTGGCTTAATAAAGAGAATTGATAATAAAGTTAAATTAATGCAAATTAATAATTTAGATGATATAAAAAATTTAGATTGAAATGATCAATTTGAAAAATTTAAATGTTCTTTTAACTGGAGCCACTGGCGGTATTGGAAACTCAATTCTAGAACAATTAGTAGCTTCAGAAGCAAATGTTTTAGCAACAGGAACAAATGAAGAAAAATTAAAATTAATAAAAGATAAATACCAATCGGTTAAAGTTGAAAAATTTGATATATCGTCCCACAAACAAATTGAAAATTTTATAAATAAAGCAAATGATGAACTAGGAAGCAAAATTGATGTATTAATAAATAATGCAGGAATAACTAGAGACAATATATCTATAAGGATGAAAGATGAAGAATGGAATAAAGTTATTGATATAAATCTTACATCTGCCTTTTTGTTGAGTAAAAATGTTATAAAAAAAATGTTAAAAAATAAAAAAGGTAAAATAATTAATATTTCATCTGTAGTAGGGCATACAGGCAATATTGGTCAAGCAAATTACTCTGCGTCAAAAGCTGGATTGGTGGCGATGTCAAAAAGTTTAGCATTAGAATATGGAAAAAAAAATATTAACGTTAATTGTATTTCCCCAGGATTTATAAGTACAGAAATGACAAACAGGATAAATAAGGATTATCAAGAGATTTTAAAATCAAGAATACCACTTGATAGATTTGGCGATCCAAAAGATGTAGCAAATACAGTTATTTTCTTATGTTCAAATCTTTCAGACTATATTACTGGAGAAACTATACATGTAAATGGCGGCATGTATTTTAGTTGACAAAATTATTAAAATATTTATTAACGATTAAACTAGAAGGAACAAAATGTCAGATGAAATTTCAAGTAAAGTAAAAAAAATTGTTGCAGACCATTTAGGAATAGATGAGGCTAAGGTAATGGAAGAATCAAGTTTTATAGATGACTTAGGTGCTGATAGCCTTGATACAGTAGAATTGGTAATGGCTTTCGAAGAAGAATTTGGTTCTGAAATCTCAGATAGCGATGCAGAAAAAATTCTTACAGTTGGCGATGCTGTAAAATTTATTGAAAATAAGGCAAATTAATTATTTTTCATAGTGATGCTCAATAATCGAGAAGGGATAATAGTAATATTATCTTCTCCTTCCGGAGCAGGCAAAACATCATTGGTTAAAGAAATATCTAAGAAAAATAATTTTTCAATATCTATTTCACACACAACTAGAAAACCAAGAAGCAACGAAAATCATGGAGAGCATTATTTTTTTGTTTCAAACAAAAACTTTAAAAATTTAATTAACGAAAATAAATTTCTAGAATATGCAAAAGTTTTTAATAATTATTATGGATCATCAAAAGAAATTGTTTTTAAAAAATTAGATAATGGTGAAAATGTAATTTTTGATATTGATTGGCAGGGAACAGAACAAATAAAGAATAAAAAATTGAAATATAAAATTATAACAATCTTTATTCTTCCTCCTTCTAGAAGAGAACTTTTTAAAAGACTTTTAAATAGAGATTTGAAAGATGAAAAAAATGCAATAAAGAGAATGAAGCAATTCGATGAAGATGTGCTTCACTGGAGAAATTATGATTTAGTTGTAGTTAATGATAATTTTAAAAAGTGTTATCAAAATATAATAAACTATATTTTGTTGAGTAAAAAAAGTAATAATGTAAAAAAATATGATGTTGATTTAATTAGTAAGCACGTAGCTAATCTACTTCAATAATTTTAATTTTTCGTAGTAAGAGCAAATTTTATAATATGTAAGATTTGTAAGATTTTGAGGTCTTAGATTTAAATCTAAAGATAGTTCATTTGCTACTTTTTCATAGTTCTTAAAAAGTATTTTTAAAGGTTTTTTTATCATCTTTCTTTTTTGATTAAAAAACACATTAGTAATATGCTCAAGATTTTTAGGATTTTCTAACTCGAAATAGTTAGATTTAGGTTCTAATATTAATAAAGAACTTTTTATTTTAGGAATAGGATAAAAACTATTAGGATCAATATCAATTATTTTTTTTGTATTTAATTTCCACGAACATATAATTGATAATCTTCCATAATTTTTAGAATTACAGTCAGCTAAAATTCTGTCTGCAACTTCTTTTTGAAACATTAAAATAAATCTTTTACAAAAGTTTTTAAGATTTTTTACTTTAATCCAAGAAGTTAAAATTTTAGTAGAAATGTTATATGGTAAATTTCCAAAAATAATTATCTTCTTATTATAAAAAATATCTAGATTATAATTGAGAATATCATCATTAATAATTTCTACATTATTATTAAATTTTTTTTTTAAATCTTTGATAAGATTTTTATCTTTTTCTATTGTAATTAATTTTAGAGGTTTTTTTTCCAATATCTTTTCGGTAAGATTTCCTGTACCAGGACCTATTTCAAGAACAATATCGTTAGAATTAATTTTACCTAAATCTCCAATAATATTCAATATTTTTTTATCAATTAAAAAATTTTGCCCTAAACTTTTTTTGGGAATGAGATTCATTTGATTTTTCTAATAAAATCCATTGCACAAAAAATTGAAGAAGGGTCTGATAAATTTTTTCCTAGCATTTCAATATTAGGTCCATGATCAGGTGAAATTCTGAGAAAAGGCAATCCCAATGTAATATTAATCGCTTTAAAATTATATAATGTTTTTATAGGTGTTAAAACTTGATCATGATACATACCGACAGCCACATCGTATTTAACTAAATTTTTTTTTAAAAAAAAAGTATCTGCAGAAAAAGGTCCATCAACATCTATTTTATTTTTTTTTAAATAATCTATAGAAGGTGTTATTTTTTTATTTTCTTCACTATACTTGTCTATTGTTTCACAATGTGGGTTAAGACCCAGCACAGCAAATTTTGGCTTCTTTTTTAAACATGCTTTATAAAAATTGTTAATTTGAATTATATTGTTAATAATTTTACTTTTACTAATATTTTTTGTAACGTATTTTAAAGGTAGGTGTGTCGTAACAGGAGAAACTGATAAATTTTTATTATAGATTAACATAACTTGTTTTTTTGTTTTACATTCTTTTGCAATATATTCAGTTACACCTAAATATTTTTTTTTTAAAAAATATTTCTTTGATATTGGTCCATTGATTAATGCAGTATTTTTGTACTTTTTTATTATATCAAAACTTATTTTGAAACATTTAGAGATATAATTATTTGATTTGGATGATATTTTTGAAAATATTTTTTGATTACCATATTTTACATTTAAAACATTTATTTTTTTTATTTTTGCATCATCAACATTATCAATTTTTTTTAAATTTAAATGATAATTCAATTTAGTCATTTGTTTATTAAACAAATATATATCTCCAATTACGATTATTTTTTTTTTATTTATGCTAAAATCTTTTGAGCGAAAATATTTAAATAATATTTCTGAAAATGTGCTTTGAGGCTCCCCTAAAATTATTAAAATTTTATTTATTTTCATAAATAACTACGTTTTGTTTTAATTTTTTATAATAATTTAGTGAATACTGATCAAGTTGCCTATTTCTTTCAAAAGCGACTTGTTGTTTAAGTTCTTTTTCTAAATTTAATTTTTCACCTATTTCTCTTTTATCATTTAACTTTAAAATTAAATATCCATTTGGAGATTGAATAGCTTTAGTTATTTCCCCGATTTTAATTTTGGAAATTTTTTGTTTTATTTTATTAGACAATCTAGCATCTTTTATCCATCCAATTTCACCTCCATATTTTGAAGTATCAGATTTACTATATTTATTTGCTGCTATTTTAAACCCATAACTTTGGATGTAATTTGATATCTCATTTTTTGTTAAAGAATTATACTTTTCTATATCAACTAATATTTCAGACAAATGAAATTCATAATTTTTTTCTTTGTTATTATATATTTCTTTGATTTTTTCTTTAATTTCCTCTTCATCTATTTTTATCCTGTCATTAAATTTAATATAAATCATTCTATTCCACTTAGCTTCTAGTAATAATTTTTCTTTTAAATTTTCTAAATCTAAATTTTTTTGTTCTAATAGTGCAATTAATTCAGACTTACGAGATAATCCTAATCTTTTATAAAAATTTTCAATAATTTTTTTTTTTAATTTATCATCCATATCTTTATTAAATAATTTATTTATTTCCTTATTCTTTATTTTTTCTCTAACAAGGGATTTTTTTGATAAATTAAATAAATCTTTTTTTGAAAGTTTGTTTAAACTATTGTTTAAAAGTAAAAGATATTCTTTTTCAATTTCAATATCTATATTTGTAATTATTTCATCATTAATGTTTGCAACAATTACAATTTCCTTACCAAATGAAAAATTAACACAACTTAAGAATATTGCTATTAAAATTACTATTTTTTTATAGCTCATTAATTATTTTTTACATAAGTATTAGCTGAACCTCTTACTTCGGTAAAAGGAACAAACTTTATTAAAAATTGTAAAGTTTCTTCTGGCATTAAATTTCCGTCTTTGTAAAATTTTTTATTGTATGTAGCTGTTGCAATTAAACAATCTGTTTCGTAGGCATATATTAAATTATAATATTCTGTAAAATCATCTTTTAAGTTTTTAGTTGAGTCAAATTGTAAACTATTTTCATCATCAAAATATAATCTTGTACTATTTGAAATAGTTTCTGAATTACCAAGTTCATGATTTTCAGTTCTATAATCAAATGATGTAATCAAATTATCAAAATTTAAACCTGCACCTATTGAATCGTAATTGGAGAAATCCAAATCTCTATCATATGAAAAAGTATAATCTAAATTTAAATTACTAATTGGAGAATAAAATATATTTCCCACAATATCAGTTCTAGTTTGATCTAACTTAGATTTGCTTGGAAGATTACTATTTTTGCTACTACTTAAAGAATTGGCAATATTAAAACCAAAAATATCTTCATTTTCAAAATTTCTTTTTCTGAACTCTAAACCAAGTGATATTGACTCACCTCCTTCTACAAATGAATCAGTTCCTATTCTGTTTAATGAAAAAATGTTATTATAATCCAGTCTTAAATCTTTGTTTGATATATTTTTTGTATTATTGGGGCTATATTTAATTGCCATAACTGGTTTTAGATAATCTGTTGAGTTTTCTTTTATTTTTTTTAACGGATAGCTTGTTTTTAATAAAAATGTTCCAAATACCTCATAGTCTTCTTTGTCTGAATAACTTGATGAATTTTCAGCATAAGAATTAAAGTTTTTAATCAAAAAATTATAATTATTTAAAAGACCTTTGTCTGAAACAATATCATTTGACGCAAATAAAAAATCATTAATAATTAAACTCTCATATTTATTTGTATCATAATTTTTTTGATGTCCGCTTGATGTAAAGCTAAAATTACCGTTGTAATCTTCTGGAATTAATAGGTTTTTTCTGAAATTAAAATCAGGAAATATATATTGGAATCTATCACTATCCTTCTTTGATAAATCTTCATACACTGTAAAATTAGTTTCTAATTTAGTATTTTCATCAATGTTTTTATTAATATTTAATTGATTTGTTAGCAGACTTTCACTTCCAATAATAAGTGATGAATTTGAAAGATTATGTAGTTTTAAATAGTTGTCATTTGTTACATCTTGATATTGAAAATTAATCTTCGTTTTAGGGCTTAATTCGCCGCTATAATTTGCGAATAAATGTGTGTTAGTATTTTTCCCATCATTATTAAAGCTAAAATCAGATATAAAATTTCCATCCTCAAAGGCCTGCCTATATTCTGATTGTAGTATAATTTTATCATCTGCATACATTCTTGGATTAAATGTTAAATCTTTGTCATCACTAATTACTTTAAAATATGGAGTATTAACCCAACTTCCAAAATTAGTTGAAGTTCCATAAACTGGAGTCAAGAAACCAGATTTTCTTTTAACAGTTGGGTCAGGATGACTAAAAAATGGAAAAAAGGCTACTTTTTTATCAAAGATTTTTAACCAAGAATTTTTATATTTAAAAAGTTTTTTTTCCTTATCATGCACAAACTCTTCTGATTGTAACTCCCAGCCTGGGCATTTTTTATTTTCAGTATTACATGTTGTAAATACTGCTTTATAAATTTTGGTCTTATCTTTGTCAGAAGTAGCCCCTTTCCCTTTTAAAATTGGATCATTGCGAGGATCTCCAAAATAAGAATCTACGAAATCTACTTCTAATTCTTTCCCAGCTATTTCATTTGTTTTAATATTAATTTTTGCTTTTTCAAATCGATACTCATTATTATTATTGTCTATTACGATTGTTCTATCAGATGAAATTATTTCTTTATCTATATAAAAAACAAAATTATCTTCTAAATTAAAAACATTTTTTTCACTATCTTTTATTATAGTTTCTTCATTGCTGTAAATCTTTTGCAATTTTCTGTCATAAAGAAGATTGCTAGAATATATATCATATTTATTTTCGACTTTAATAAAAGTTTTACCAAAAGTTTGAACTAAATCGGACGATTGATAATAAATTACCTTATCTCCCTCTATATAAATGTCTTTTAATTTATCTAAAAATTTAACATTTTTAATTATTGTTAATTTACTATTTCTTTTATCATAAATTGATCTATCTCCTTCTATTTCAATTTTTTGAGCTGGAATATCTGCTTCAACATTAATTGCGTTAATAATATTACCTTCTTCCAAAACTTTAATATTTGAAGAGTTAATGTTTATTTCATCCGCAGATGAATTTTTAAAAGATAATATAAAAATAACAAAAATAAAAAATAATTTTTTATATCTCATTAATCTTAACCAATCCTGCTGAACAAACTAATAAAAGAATTAAATGTGGCAACCATATAGACAGACTAATTGGCAATGTCTCATTTGATCCAAATAAACTAGAAAAATAGTTTATATAGTAAACTATTACTGACACAAATACACCAATTACAATCGTAAAAAATTTTGTTTTAACAAATTTAAATTTTATCATTATTAAAAAACCCAATATTGTCATTAATAAAAAAAATATAGGCATACTATACAATTTATTTAAATGCACCATTACTTCCGTTATAGAATATCCTATTCTAGAATAATTTTCAGATAATTCATATAATTGATATAGGTTTAAAGAATTAAGATTAGAAAATAAGTTTGCTATTATTTCTCCATCAAAAGAAGATTTATATTTATATTTGTCAAATTTATGATCTTGAGCTTCGTTATCTATAATTCTAACATTATTTAGCTGCCATAATTTATTTGAGATATTTGCCTTGTCAGCAATAATTGTATTGGGTGTCTTAAATCTAGAATTAGTTTGGGTTATTGTTAAATTTTCTATTAAATTATCTTTAAATTTTTTTGCATGAATTATGTTGATGGTTTCATCTATCTCTTCCTTGATCCATAGACCTGATTCATTAACAACAGCAAGATATTCATTTTGGTCAGAAATATTATTTTTAAAATTATAATAATGACTTTTTAAACTTGAAGAAAATGTATAGTAAACTATTAAAATTAATGCTCCAATTAAAAGAGATAAAGCTGATATAATTGATAAAATTTTGAAATAATTAATTCCATTATTTTTAAGAATTTCAATTTCATTCCTATCATTCAAATAAATATAAAAAAATTTTGTAGTAATTAAAAAAATAAAAGGAAAAAGTTCAAATAGAATAGATGGTGTATTTAACAAAGTAAGTAAAATAGGATAATGTATTCCCACGTTATAATTGTCAAAAAATTTTAATTCTTCAAAAAAGTTTAATATAAAGCTTATACTTAAAAAAATTCCAGTAATAATAAAAAAATTATAAAAGTAAGTTGAGATTATATATTTGTGATATCTTTTTATAATCATAATGAATTAATATTTAATTTTGTTTTTAAAATTAAAAAAAAATAATAAATAAAAATTAAAAGTATTGGTATAATAACAGTTGCTAAATCTAGTAAATTAGAGTGAGAAATAAATTTAAAGCTTACTTGCGATAGAACTACTATCAAGAAACCTAATAAGAAAATTAATAATTTGTAATATTTCAAGTATGCATTTGTTTTTGGTTTGATAACTATACTCGCTGAAACTAAAGATAAAATAAGTATGTATAGAGGTATAACAAATCTTTTAAACATCTCTTCTGATATTGATTTAATTTTTCTATTTTTGCATAAGTCATTTTTTAAATAATTTGTGCCAAGATAATGATTTGATAAACAATTAAATAGTTGAAGTGAATTTATTTCTTGAATTTTTTGGTGTGTAACTGTTTTAGTTGTAAATTGTGACAAATCATATTCTGTTTCTTTAAAATTTATATTAGATACATTATCTTTATTTATATATGTGACACCTCCATTTTGTAATTTTATTTTATAATTATCTTCAAATTTTAAAATTTTTGCTTTTTTTGCAATAGTTATTTTTGATGTATCTTGATCAATTTTTTCTTTAATAAAAATTTTTTTTATATTTCCATTTTGATTATATTCTTCTACAAAAATGGTCAGATTGTCAAAAATATTAACAAATTTTTTTTCTGAAATTAATGTTGGTAAAAAATCTATATTAGAATTTTTTAAATAAATTCGACCTAAATTTTGAGTATAAGGTACTAAAAATAAATTTAAGATCATTTGCAAAATTACGAAAAAAAATGAAAATTTAAATATAAAATTAATAAAATTTATTTTTTTAATACCATTTGTCCAAAATACTAATATTTCATTATTTTCTTCATACTTATTAATTATATAAAATGCAGATACAAAAAATATAAAAATTAAAATTCTACTAAATATTTTAGGCATATTTAAAATAATGTAGCTAAAATAAATTTTTAAGCTGTGACCATCCTCAGAGACTATATCTAATAAGTTTACCGCCTGAATTACCCAGACAATTAGTGTTATACTAAGTGCCGCAACCGTGAAAAAAGACAGTATGTCAAAGGATAATTTTCTAAAAATTAATTTATTCATTGAATTTTTTATTTTAATAAATATACAACAATATCAACAAAATATCAGAAAAATGAAGTTAAAAGTAAATTTTACAGGTAAATTATCAAAAGTTAAGACCTCAAGTGAGATAATATTTATAAAAGAGAAAAAAAATAAAAATAAAAAGATAAAATCAATTCTAAAAACAGTTTTAGACAATCAATTATTTCAAGAGAAATTATTTGTTCAAAAAGAATATAATAATGAAAATTATATTTTCGTAAATTGCAAAAAATTATTAGTATCCTATGACTATGAAAATATTGGTTCAAAACTTTTTGATTATTTAGATAAAAACAAAATAGAAAATTCTCATATTAATATAAGTGAAATTGATATTAGTCTTTTGCAGTTAGAAAAGATTTTACATGGGGCTAAACTTAAATCTTATAATTTTGATATCTATAAAACTAACAATAAAAAAAATAAATTTATTAATTTAAATGTTGTTGGTAAAAAAATGATTAAAACGAATGGTTTGAGAAAAAAATTAGAAGCATTATTAGATGGAGTTTTTTTTACTAGGGATCTTGTTTCTGAGCCTGGAAATATTTTACACCCAGACGAATATGCAAAAAGATTATTAAAGTTAAAAAAAATAGGATTAAAAATTACAGTTTATGATAAAAAAAAATTAAAAAAAATGGGATGCAATTCATTACTTGGAGTAGGACAGGGTAGTGTAAGAGGGTCATATTTAGTTACTATAGAGTGGAAAGGTTCAAAAAATAATTCTAAGCCCTTAGCATTTGTTGGCAAAGGTGTTTGTTTTGACACTGGCGGTTATTCACTTAAACCTGCAAAATTTATGGAAGATATGACTTATGATATGGCAGGATCTGCAGCAGTAGTAGGCTTAATGAAAACTCTAGCATTAAGAAAATCAAAAGTTAATGCAGTAGGTGTTGTGGGACTTGTAGAAAATATGGTAAGTGGAAATGCCCAAAGACCTGGAGATATTGTTAAATCTTATAGTGGCAAGACAATTGAAATTTTAAATACTGATGCTGAAGGTAGGTTAGTTCTAGCTGACGCTTTAACTTTTACCGAAAAAAAATTTAAACCTCAGCTTATGGTTGATTTAGCAACTTTAACTGGTGCTATAATAGTTTCTTTAGGCTCAGAGTACGCAGGACTTTTTTCAAATAATGATAAATTATCTGAACAATTGCTTGTTGCTGGTGAAAAAGTTGAAGAAAAGCTTTGGAGAATGCCTCTTCATAAAAACTTTGATAAATTGATAAATTCTAAAAATGCAGATATGCAAAATATTAATTATGTTGGAGGAGCAGGATCAACTACTGCTGCACAATTTTTACAAAGATTTATTATAAACAAAACTCCTTGGGCTCATCTTGATATAGCAGGAATGGCTTTCTCGAAATACGGCGGTGCTCTTAATTCTGGTGGAGCCACAGGATATGGAGTAAGATTATTAAATAAATTTGTAGAAGAAAATTATGAGTAATATTGAACAAACACTTTCAATTATTAAACCAGATGCAGTAGAAAGAAATTTGCAAGATGAAATACAAAATGAATTTAAAAAAAATGGTTTTATAATTTTTAAAGAAAAAAAAATTCAAATATCAAAGCAAGAAGCGGAACAATTTTATCAAGTTCATGAGACCAAACCATTTTATAATGATTTATGTTTATATTTATCTTCAGGACCAATAATTGTTATGGTATTGAAAAAAGAAAACGCGGTATTGGAAAATAGAAAGCTAATGGGGGCTACTAACCCAGATGAGGCCGAAGAGGGTACGCTAAGGAAAAAGTACGGAATTTCAATTGATAAAAATTCAGTTCATGGGTCTGATAGTGTAGAAAATGCCATGAAAGAAATCAATTTTTTCTTTAAAAGTTAAATAAAAACTTTTTTATCGCTTCCGGATATAGGTTGTGCTCTAATTTTAATATTTTTTTTTCTAAATTTTTTTCATTTGTATTTTTTAGTATTTTAACTTTTCTTTGTAAAATTATTTTGCCAGAGTCTAAATTTGGAGTGACCAAATGTACTGTCGAACCAGAAAATTTTTCTTTTTTTTCTAAAACTCTTTTATGTGTATTAAGACCTTTATATTTGGGTAATAAGGATGGGTGAATATTTAGTATTGGTTTTTTAAATTTTTTTATAAAATTAGAAGAAAGTATTTTCATGAAACCTGCCAATAAAATGAGTTCAATTTTATGCTTAAGTAATATTTTCAAAATTTTTTTTTCAGAAATATTAATATTTTTATAATTAACAAAAAATGTTTTAATTTTAAAACTTTTTGCATGTATTAATCCTTTGGCTTTACTATTGTTAGAAACCACTAATTTAATAGATATGGGGGATCTTTTTTTTTTTGAAAATTTTATTAAAGATTTTAGATTACTTCCTCTTCCTGAGATAAATACTGCTGTATTTATTTTTTTACCATTTAATTTTACCATTTAATTTAACACTTTTTGAGTTTTTGGAAATTTTACCTATTATATAAGGTTGAAAATTATTAGAAAAATATTTTTTTACTTTTTTTAAATTTTTTTTGTTTATAATTAAACAAAATCCAACACCACAATTAAATGTTTTTAACATTTCGACTTCCTTTACTCCTGCATTTTTTAACCATTTAAATATTTTTAAAGTATTTATTTTATTTAAATCTATTTCTGCACAAAGATTTTTAGGAATTACTCTTTTGATATTTTCTTTTAAACCACCTCCAGTAATATTAGCACATCCATTCAAAATATTTTTATCAATTAAATTCAAAACTTCACTTACATATATTTTAGTTGGTTTGATTAATTCATTTTTTAAAAATTTATTTTTATTAAGATCAATTTTTTTTTTTTTAATTATTTCTCTAACTAAAGAATATCCATTAGAGTGTATACCACTTGATGGTATTGCTAAAATTAAATCATTTTTTTTAATCTTATTTTTAAGAATTTTATGTTTTTCTACAAAACCTACTGAAAAGCCAGCGATATCAAATTTATCTTTTGAGTAAGTTCCAGGCATTTCAGCAGTTTCTCCTCCGACAAGTTTACAGTTTGCAATTTCACAACCTTTTATAATTCCTTTAATGATATTCTTAAGTTTTTTAAGATTAATTTTATTTATGGAAATGTAATCTAGAAATAAATACGGTTTAGCACCCTGCACAATCAAGTCATTCACGCACATAGCAACTAGGTCAATTCCAATTGTATCAAATTTTTTTATTTGGTTAGCAATTTCAATCTTTGTTCCTACTCCATCAGTACTTGTTACAATTTGTGGCTCTTTTAGATTTGGAGGCACTTTTGAAATAGCAGCAAATCCACCTATATTCTTAAAATCACCACTTTTTTTTGTTTTTTTTGATATAGAAGATAAGAATTTTACAAATTTATCAGCTTTCTTAATGTTAACTCCACTTTTTGTATATGTTAACTTATTTGAGTTCATAATTGATATATATGTTGTTGTTTAAAAAAAAATATTTTTACTATCTATACATTTTTTTTTTAGGATTGTTCTTTTTTTTTTAATGAGTTTTCCACAAACTTAGCATTAAGCAATAACTATAATATACAAAAAGTTAAAGTAGAAGAAGAGTATGATCTCGATTTTGATAAAACAAAAGTAATAAACAAAGCATTTTTTAAGGCATTTGAGATTTTAGTTTATAAAATAGTTGAAAAACAAGATAGAACAATATTAAAAAAAATTTCTTTAAAAGAAATAAAAAGCTTAGTCGAAACTTTCTCTATAATTAACGAGAGGTTTTTAAATAATAAATATATAAGTGAATTCAATGTTCAGTTTAATAAAAGAAAAATATTGAAGTTTTTTAATGACAAAAACATAATCACATCCTCTTTAGATGAAATTGATACTTTTATATTACCAATCCTAATTGATTTAAATACAAATGAACTTTACCATTTAAATCAAAATTTATTTTATAAAAATTGGAATCTTATTTCACAAAAATATCATCTTATAAAATATGTTTTACCGAATGATGATATAGAAGACTATTCAATAATAAAAAAAAATATTAGAAATATAGAAAATTATAACTTTGATGAAATAAAAAATAAATATAACTTAAGTAATGAAATTATTTTGATTATTTTAAAATCAAATTCTCAAATAAGAGTTTTTTCTAAAATTAAACTCGATTCAAAAAGAATGCTTTCAAATAATATTCACGATTTGGATGATATTAATAATGAAAATGAAATTAATAATATAATATTAAAAATAAAAGAGAACTATGAAGACAAATGGAAATCTATTAATAAAATTAACACTTCTATTGAATTACCTATAAAACTCTCTGTTAATTCAAAAAATATTAATTTGTCAGAACAGCTTGAAAGCATACTTCATAAAATAGATCTTATTTCAAATTACAAAATAGAAATATTTAATAACAAAGAAATTATTTATAAAATAATTTTTAATAGTACACATGATAAATTTTTAAATATTATGAATTCTCATAATTTCAATATAGATACTTCAAAAGAAACTTGGAGAATAAAATGAGTGAACTAAAACAATTATTATTAGATTTTAATATTAAAAACAGTTTTAATGAACATGATTATTATGTTTCCAAAAGTAATTTTTTTGCATTTAATATTATTGATAAGTGGCCCAAATGGGAAAAAAAAATTCTTAATATAGCGGGTGAAAAATATTCTGGTAAAACGCACCTTGCAAATATTTTTAAATTAAAAAATGATGCACTATATTTAACTGAAAAGGATATAAATTCTGATTTATTTAAAAAAATTAAATTACATGAAAATATTATAATTGATGATTTTTCAAATGAAATTGATGAAAATTTAACATATTCTATTATCAATTTGATCGACCAAGATAATAAGTATTTATTAATTAATTCAAATATTCCTTTAAATAAATTTAATTTTAAGCTACCTGATTTAGCCTCAAGATCGAAAAATATGCTAGTAGCAAAGATTGATGATCCTGACGATGATTTAATTTTTGCACTTATTTTAAAGAATTTTTCTGATCGTCAAATAAAATTAGAAAAAAAGATCATAGAGTTTATAATCAATAGAATAGACAGATCCTATAGCAAAATATATGAATTTATATATAAGATTGATGAGCTTAGTTTAAAAAAGAAAAAGCCAATTAATTTAAAAGCAATTAAAGAGATATTGAAAAATTGACAAAATATAGAACACATAACTGCAATGAGTTAAATTTAACAAATAAAAATGATAAAGTTATATTATCTGGTTGGATTAATAAAAAAAGAGATCATGGAAATTTACTATTCATCGATCTAAGAGATAATTATGGATTAACACAATGTGTAATTCAAAAAAACAACTCTCTTTTTAATAATATAGAAAAGTTATCTTTAGAAACCGTTATCAAAATTGAAGGTGAAGTTATTGAGAGAACAAAAGAAACTATAAATAAAAATATATCTACTGGTCAAATTGAAGTTTCTATAAAAAATTTTGAAATTTTAGGATCAACCAAAGAATTACCTATGCCTATATTTTCTGATCAAGAATATGCAGAGGAAATTAGACTTAAATATAGATTCTTAGATTTAAGGAGAAAAAAAATTCACCAAAATATTATTTTAAGATCAAAAATAATATCTTTCATAAGAGCAGAAATGCATAAACTAGGTTTCCTAGAATTTCAGACACCAATACTGACTTCATCAAGCCCAGAAGGTGCGAGAGACTTTTTAGTTCCAAGCAGATTAAATCCAGGAAAATTTTATGCATTGCCTCAAGCACCCCAACAATTTAAACAATTAATTATGGTTTCTGGATTTGATAAATATTTTCAAATTGCCCCATGTTTTAGAGATGAGGATGCAAGAGCAGACAGAAGCCCAGGTGAATTTTATCAATTAGATTTAGAAATGTCATTTGTTGATCAAGAAGACATTTTTGATATTGTTGAAAAACTTTTTGTTAAATTATTTACAAATTTTTCAAACAAAAAAATATTGAAAGATAAGTTTCCTAGAATTAAATATTCAGACTCAATGTTAAAATATGGATCTGATAAACCAGATTTAAGAAACCCTTTAATTATAAATGATATAACGGGAATCTTTAAAAGAGATGATGTAACATTTGAAATTTTTAAAAAACTTGTTAAATCAGGTTCTATTGTTAGATCGTTGGTAACAAAAAATACAAAAGATAAACCCAGAAGTTTTTTTGATGGAATAGACAAATGGGCTAAAGAGCAAGGTTCATCTGGATTAGCTTATTTTACTCTAGAAAAGAATGATAAAATAACTGGAAAAGGTCCAGTAGGAAAATTTTTTTCTGAAGACTCGTTATTAGAAATAATGAAAGAAACACATGCTGAAATTGGTGATACAATTTTTCTGTCTTGTGGAAAAAAAAATGAAATAGAAAAAATATTAAGCCAGGCTAGAATCAAGTTAGCTGAGGAATTAAATCTTATCGACGATAACTCCTTTGCTTTTTGTTGGGTTGTAGATTATCCAATGTATGAAATAGATGAAGTTTCAAAAAAAATAAAGTTTAGTCACAATCCTTTTTCAATGCCCCAAGGAGATGTTAAAAAGTTAGATTTTTCTAATCCTCTAAATATTAAAGCTTATCAATATGATATTGTTTGTAACGGAATTGAATTATCATCTGGGGCAATAAGAAATCATATTCCTGAATTGATGTATAAATTATTTGAAATTGCAGGATATTCAAAATCTGATGTTGATCACAAGTTTAGCGGAATGATCAATGCTTTAAGTTATGGTGCACCACCCCACGGAGGTATAGCTCCTGGCATAGATAGAATTGTAATGCTTATTGCAAATGAAAAAAATATTAGAGAAGTGACAATGTTTCCAATGAATCAGAACGCAGAAGATTTAATGATGAATGCTCCATCAGAAATTGATGAAAATCAATTAAAAGAACTAAGTTTAAAAATTAACAAAAAAATATAGTTATTTTTTCCCTTTGAGATTTATTCTAATATCTGAAAGGTCTATAAGTTTTCTTTTATAATCACTTCTAACAAACCCCTTACTCGTAATATCTTTTACAAGTTTTAGGAATTGGTTTTGATCCTCTGCATTTTCTTGTAATTTATTATCATCAGTACCTTCCGAACCCAATATTGAAGGAGTGTGAGCCAAATCTTCCCTATTAAGATAAGAAATCGCAAGTTCTCTAAAAATATAATCTAATATGGAAGTTGCGCTTAAAATTCTATCATTTCCATAAACTTTACCTGAAGGTTCAAATTTGGTATCTACATAAGCATTAACAAACTCATCAAGAGGAACTCCATATTGTAGACCTAAAGATATAGCTATTGCAAAATTATTCATAAGAGCTTTTACTAATTCTCCTTCTTTACTTGTATCTATAAAAATTTCTCCTATTTTTCCGTCTTCATATTCTCCTGTGTGCAAATATACCTTATGATTTCCGATAGAAGCTTTTTGAATATATCCTTTTCTTCTATCTGGCATACTAAATCGTTTTCCTATATTTTCTTTAATATTTTTTGAAAAATTATCATTTATATTGAAATTTTTTGTTTGAGATTTATTAGTTAAATCTATCTTGTCTTGATTTTTAATTATATTAACTTTTTTGTCATCATTTTTTTCTAGATTTTTGGTTTTTCTGCTGTCTAATTTCATATCTAGTATTTCAAATTTACCATCTTCTCTTTTTTCTAAATTTTGTAGATTATTTTCACTAATATCATCCAAGTAATGATTTACTTTAATGCTGCATGTGTAATAAGTTTCTACTAAATATTTTGCCATTATTTTCCTTGTTTTAAAATTTGAATCTTTGTTAAATTATGTATATACAAATTTCAATTATAGTCTAATTTATTTTTTACAATTTAAAATTGAAATAAAAATTATTTTTATGTTGACAGTATTAAAAGAAATTTTTACTTGGTGGAATCGACAAACCTTAGGCACAAGAATTCAAACAATTTTGTATGGAAAATTTGTTGGTAAAGATATTTTTGGAAACAAATACTATACAAATCAAAATGGAAAAAGATGGGTTATTTATAATGGCGAAATAGAAGCTTCAAAAATACCTAATGAGTGGTATTCTTGGATACATTATACAGGAAATAAAATAGAAAACTTACATGAGCTAAAAAAATATAGTTGGCAAAAAGAACATATTCCCAATCAAACAGGAACTGGAAATTCGTATCATCCAAAAAAAAATAAAAATGCAATCAAAAAAAAATACAATACTTGGAAAAGCTAGTATTTTTTGTTTTACATTTTGTTTAAGTTTATTATTTGGCTTTAACTCTTACTCAGATACTCAGCAGAAAAACGAAAAATTTGCTGAGCTAAACATTTTAGATAAGGTAAGCTCAAAAACTTCTAATATAAAAGTTAAAGTTAAAGAAAAATTTATTTTTCAAAATTTAGAAATAAATGTTTTAAAATGTCAAAATTCTAAGTTTGACGATGATCCCGAAGTTATTGCGTATCTACAAGTGATAGATTTAAAAAATAAAGATAATGATAAAGTTTTTGTTTTTAATGGTTGGACATTTGCCTCCAGTCCATCAATCAAACCATTTGATCATCCAGTTTATGATATGTGGTTAAAAAAGTGTTTCAGTTAAATAATTTTTTCTTTATCTAACCAACTTACGTTAAAATCTGATGTTATAAATTTTTTGTGATTTAGGAGTTTTTTATGCAAGTCAATCGTAGTATTAATTCCTTCAATCACAAATTCATCTAATGACCTCTTCATTCTTTGAATGGCCTCAGTTCTATTTCTTCCATGGCAAATAAGCTTGCAAATCATACTATCATAGTAAGGTGTAACTTTATATCCTTGGTATATTGCGCCATCAACTCTTGTTCTAAACCCTGATGGCTGATGACACATTCCAATAGTACCAGGAGAAGGTTGAAAATTTTTTCTCGCATCCTCTGCATTAATTCTACACTCAATCGCATGTCCTCTTGGTATTATGTCCTCTTGATTTAAAGATGTTTCTCCGTTGTATGCTATAGAAATTTGTTCTTTTATTATATCAATCCCTGTCACTACTTCGGTAACTGGATGTTCAACTTGCACTCTTGTATTCATTTCAAGGAAATAAAACTTATTATTTTCATAAATAAATTCAACTGTTCCAGCACCCTCATAACCTATTTGACTAACCATATTTACTGTTTTTTCAAACAGATCATTTCTTAAGTTATCGGTTAATATTGGGCTTGGTGTTTCTTCTATTAGCTTTTGATGTCTTCTTTGTACAGAGCAATCTCTTTCATGCAAATGAATAGTTCTATTTTTTCCTGATAAAATTTGAACTTCAATGTGTCTTGGATTTTGAAAAAATTTCTCAATATAAACTTCATCATTTCCAAAAAATTTTTTTGCTTCTAGTTTTGCAGTAAGAAATAGATCCTTAAATTGTTCTTGTTCATTTACAATCTTCATTCCTTTTCCACCACCGCCACCTGCTGCCTTTATAAGAACTGGAAAACCAATATTACTAATTATTTTTTTTGCTTCATTTATATCTGAAACCCCACCTTCTGAACCTTCAATCACTGGCAATCCATATTTTTTTGCAATTAATTTTGCTTGGATTTTGTCTCCCATCATTTTTATTAATTTTGAAGATGGACCTATAAATTTAATTTTATAATCCTCTAAAATTTTTGCAAATTCTGCATTTTCAGATAGAAAGCCATATCCAGGATGAACTGCTTCAGCATTTGTTAGTTCAATTGCCGACATTATTGCTGGAATGTTTAAATAACTATTCGACGGTTGATGTGAACCGACACAGACACTTTCATCAGCCAATCTTACATGCATGCTATTTTTATCAACATCTGAATGAATTGCTACAGTTGCTATACCCCATTCTTTACAAGCTCTAATTATTCTGACAGCAATTTCACCACGGTTAGCAATTAGTATTTTTTTGAACATTACTCAATGACTATAAGTTTTTGACCAAATTCAATTGGCTGACCATCTTCAACTGAAATTTCTTTTACCAAGCCTTCTGCGGTTGAAGGTATATGATTCATAGTTTTCATAGCTTCAACAATCATAATAGTATCACCTTTTTTAATTTTTTTTCCTAATTCAACGAACTTTTTCCCACCCGGTTCAGGAGCAAGATAAGCTGTTCCGACTATAGGACTTTTTATGATTGTGCCAGATATTTCTATTTCTTCGTTTATAGTTTCTTCTTTATTTTCTATTTCGATTCCTTTAATTGATTTTTTAAGATCTTCTAAAGCTTGAACTAGTTTTAATACTATTTTTTTATCAATTTCCATTTTTAAGTAAATCTTGCATTGAATTTATGGCTAAAATATATCCATTTGTGCCAAGTCCAAAAATACCTCCAGTTACAACATCGCTAATTAAAGATTTATGTCTAAAATCTTCTCTTTTATAAATATTTGATATGTGTAGCTCTATAATTGGTTTTTTAAAAATATTTAAAGCATCTCTAATAGCAACTGAAGTATGAGTATAACCTCCTGCATTAATTATTATACCATCATACTTAGTTCTGGCATCTTGAATGATATTTACTATTTCACCTTCTAAATTAGATTGTTTAATACTTAGGTTAATTTTTAGTTCTTTAGCTCTATTTAAACAAATCTCTTCTAAAAATTTATAATCTTTTTTTCCATATTGTGATTGTTCTCTTTCTCCTAATAGATTAAGATTTGGACCATTGATAATTAGTATTT
>MDSV01215432.1_pt1 | contig 20740 bp, 11 predicted proteins | sample 810851 | NCBI WGS metagenome assembly MDSV01 (sample SAMN05326640, study PRJNA326480) | marine metagenome | isolation source: seawater | place: Atlantic Ocean: North East | collected 2012 | reverse complement strand
GCCCCGAGTGCAATCGATAGAATCTGGTGGCCTAAACATATACCGAAAAGTGGGATTTTTCCTATTAAGCATTTTACTGTATCAATGCCATATGTTACCGCTGATGGATCGCCAGGGCCATTTGAGAGCAATATGCCATCGGGGTTAAAATTAAAAATATCAGATGCAGATACATTAGCAGGGAAAACGGTAACGCTACAATTATAATCATTTAATAGCCTAAGAATATTATGTTTTACCCCAAAATCTATGACAGCTACATTATTCTTCGATTTTTTCTTTTTTGACCATTGATATACTTTTTTACAACTAACTTTTTTAGCTAAATCTAAGCCCTCTATCGATGGAGCGTTATGTAATTTGTTCTTTAACGTAGAAATATCTTGATTCATAGTAGAAATAATACCATTCATTGCGCCATTATCTCTTATATGACTTGTGATTGCCCGCGTGTCTACACCCGCTATTCCTACAACATTATTAGTTTTTAAATAATTGCCAATCGACTCTTTTGATCTCCAATTAGATGGGACTAATGTTTCTTCCCTTATAATAAATCCTGCAACCTGTATATTACTAGATTCAACATCTTCAGAGTTAACACCATAATTCCCAATATGGGGTGATGTCATAGTAACAATTTGACTATGGTATGAGGGGTCAGTAAGTATTTCCTGATAACCTGTCATACCAGTATTAAAACATACTTCCCCAATCGTTTCCCCTCTAGAACCAAAAGAAAAGCCTTGAAATGTTTTTCCATCTGCTAATAATAAAATTGCTTTTTTCATATTATCAGAGAATAAGAAAAACTATAGTATATCAAAGTGGGATTATTCTTTATAAGCACAACTCATATGGTATGATAAGCATGCGAAATATTCGTATTCAGTTTTTAAAAATAAGAATGATTCTAGAAAAAATTTTGTTTATTTTAAAAGAACAATTACTTTACAATTTGTAAGAACACCAAATTTTTTTTCAGCATCTCTTATGCGTTCCGCATCGATATTTGAAACCGTAATATTTATCGTATCGTCACTACTGATTGCTTCTACAACAATAGGGTTGTTTCCCACCCTTCTTCTCACATTACCGTCATCCATGGTATGCGCATAACCTATTGGGCCCCTATTCACTGATCTAGATCGAGTATAATGTCGTGGCCCGTATACAAGCTTATCATTTTGGTTAAAAACCTTTGGAACCATAGCCGGAACATGATATATGTTTCTTGCATCAATTACAATACCCGATGCCCGTTCTCTTCTGGGGATAGAATTCTTGGTCATCAAAAAGGTTGATTCTGATAAATTTTCATTCATATGTCCACCTGCATCTACTAATATTTCAGCAAGGCCGGACATTTTTATTGCGAGAGCTATTGCCACTTCTTTTTTTTCTAAATATTCTATTTCACCTTGTTGATAGGCGCTACCGACTAGGGTCCCTATTCTGCTTTCAGTAAGTGGATCTTCAAGCATGATTTCACCTACTGTTCTACCATCAAAGTTTACAATTTTTACGAGATTTAATAAATTTTTACGAGCTATTGCTCGCGCTTCGCCTTTCGATAATTTTATATTTTTACTAGTAATCTGTAATCCAGATTGAGAAACTTCTTTCTCTATAATTGAAGCAGTACCCCTAGAAACAATAACCCGATTCCCATAATCAATAAAACCATCATCCGTCCTAACTACAGTTGACATAGAAGAAGCAGTTAAGACGTTACTAGCAAATAATACTAAGTAGATAATTAGGTATTTTATAAACAAGTTTATTATTAACACATTAAAAGGTAGCAATTTTATGTCAGTAAAATAAATGTTAATTTCATAACAATTAGTATGGTTTTTTATTGTTTGTCTTTATATGAATAAAAATTATGTAATGGCAAAAATATTGCTCTCTAACCTATTTTTGCTTCAAATATCTTTAGCTAGCATCATAACCTATGATGATAAACAGGTTATTATCCTACTATATGAATATTTTAAAACAACAAAGAATGCACCAAAAATACTAGGACATAGCTTCCATGTGGATGGACAAGATAAAGTGTTTCAAATAGAGATTGAAACAGATAGTCACTTGGTGAATGATGCTCTTTTATTTAGCTTCAGTACTATCTATACATTAGCAAAAATATCAAAAACAAACTTTACACATTCAATTTTAGTTATTCACTTTGATAATAGTACTTTACCAGTTGTAGCCGAGTCTGACTTAGATTGTAGTAATAAGTTTTTTAATATTAATGATAAAACTCAAGAACGCTGGCGAAAAAATTGTTTAACAATAAAAAATTATTAACTACTATTTAAAATAGAAAAAATTTTATGTCAAAAAAAAATAAAATATTATTGATGCTATTTTTATCATGCACAATTCATAGCCAAATTGAAAAACAAGTTAGAGATGACAACCCCGGTCTATTTAAAAACCAGAAAATATACCATAGTTCGCCAACCCCCTTATTTAAAGGACGATCTCATAATATAGACTTTATAGCCTCTATCCCTAAAGATTCTGTTGTATCATCTATACTATTTTTCAAAACTAATACAATGGAACATTATCAGGAAATCCAATTAAATGGGGATCAGGGCCTATATCGTTTCATTTATGATCCAAAAAAATTCTCTGGAACACATATTCAATATTACTTTATTATCACAACTCATAATGGAGCTTATGGAGCACCTATCAATGACTCAGGAGAGCTCATACCAATAAACAAACTATTAGTTAATCCGGTTGAGTATTTTAAACAACAATCCCGATTAAACAAATGAATGGCAATTCAAGAATTAAAGAACTCCGTGATATAATTAATAATCACAACTATCATTATTATGCCTTGGACGATCCCCTTATAACTGATAGTGAGTATGATATTCTATTCAAAGAGCTTGAATCATTAGAAAAATCCAATCCAGAAAGTATACATCCTCAATCTCCCACTCAAAGAATAGGGGCTGAGCCATTAAATAAGTTCAAAACAATTGAGCATAGCACTCCAATGTTATCTCTTGCAAATGCAATGAGCGATAAAGAACTAACCAGTTTCCATAATCGTTCAAAAAAACTATTAGAAAAAAATTCAATAACATACATAGCTGAACCAAAATTAGATGGATTGGGAGTAGAAGTAGTTTATGTAAATGGATCATTTAAACATGGGTCAACTCGTGGAGATGGATTTACTGGTGAAGATATTACACATAACCTAAAAACTATTCCATCAATACCCCTAAAACTCAGGGAGGGGAAACTACCATTACCGGAATTATTAGAAATACGAGGAGAAGTATATATATCAAAAAATGATTTTTTTAACCTAAATCTTGAACGCAGTAAAACTGGACAAACTTTATTTGCAAATCCACGAAATGCTGCCGCTGGAAGTCTTAGACAACTTGATCCAAAGATAACAGCACAAAGACCGCTATCTGTTTTCTTCTACGAATCTGGGAAAATTCTTGGGTGCGAAATTGAACATCATATATCTTTGATTAGGAATTTAAAAATGTGGGGTCTACCTACAAATCCGTTGATCGAAAAAGTTTTAAATGACAGTGAAATAATAAACTACCACAAAAAATTAAGTAATCAACGAAATAAGCTATCATATGAAATTGATGGAACAGTATTTAAAGTGAATGATTATAGCCACCGAGCTATTTTGGGGAATAGAAGCAGATCTCCACGATGGGCTATTGCGGGAAAATTTAAAGCTAAACAAGTAACTACTTTAGTGAAAAATATTGAAATCCAAGTTGGGAGAACAGGTTCATTGACGCCCGTAGCAAGGCTCAAACCAGTGCTTGTTGGGGGTGTTACTGTAAGTAATGCGACATTACACAATCAAGATGAAATTGACAGAAAAGATATTAGAATTGGTGATAAGGTTTTAATTGAAAGATCAGGTGACGTAATACCAAGAGTTGTAAAAGTGATGAAAAAAGATAGACCAAAAAATTTAGCTCCATTTAAAATGCCAAAGAATTGCCCTAATTGCAAACAACAAGCTTTTAGAAAAAGCAGCGAGGTGGTTTTGAGGTGTATAAATATTTATTGCAGTAAACAAATCAAAGCTCGCATAGAACATTTCGCATCAAAAGGCGCAATGGACATTGAAGGTCTTGGAAGACAGGTAGTTAATCAATTAGTCGATGAGGGGTTACTAAATTCAATTAGTGGAATATTTGACTTAAAAAAAATAGATTTGTCTAAGCTTAAAAAGTTTGGTGAAAAATCCTCAGAAAATTTAATTGATGCCATTGCTAATTCAAAAAAAACAACTTTTAAGAAATTTGTTTATGGATTGGGGATAAAAAATGTCGGTGCACATATAGCAAATTTGTTTGAAGAGCATTTTTCACACGATCTGAAGAAATTTATAAATTCGAAATTAGAAGAACTTGAAACTATAGATGGTGTCGGACCAATAGTTTCAGAAGAAGTTATTGGGTTTTGGTCAAATATTGAAAATGTAAATTTGGCACTTGAATGTATGAAAAAGGGTGTTGTTATCAGTAATAATTCTAGTTTAAAAAGCAATATACTCGCAGGAAAAGTATTTGTTTTTACTGGATCTCTATCTAATCTTGGAAGAAAAGAAGCAGAAAAAACAATACATGAATTAGGTGGAAAAACAACCAGTTCAATAAGCAAAAACACTGATTTTCTTGTTTACGGATCATCACCTGGTTCCAAATTAAAGAAAGCCCTTGATCTGAAAATAAAAACCATTAATGAAGAAAAGTTTCTAGCATTACTGAATTAGTTTAATGATTAAAAACATATTTCTATCACTTACATTTAATATATTTTTATTTGCTGCAAATGATTTAGCAGTTTTGAAAATAGCGGATGTACCCGCAAAGGCTCTTTATATTACTCAAGCACCAAAAGATAACACGAGATTATTTGTCGTAATTCAAACTGGAAAAATTTTCATAATCAAAAACAATCAAACAGTTAATGCACCATTTTTAGATATCTCCGATAGAGTTCATAGTTCTCTCTTACCTGGTAGTGAAGAAGGCATGTTGGGCCTAGCATTCCATCCAAATTATAATATTAATGGTTATTTTTTTGTGAACTATGTTAACAAAAATGATTCTACTATTATATCTAGATTTTCAGTGAGTGCAGACCCCAATTTGGCAATAAAAGATTCAGAAAAATTAATATTGGGACTAAAACAACCTTTTGGAAACCATAATGGTGGGCATATTATTTTCGGGCCAAAAGATGGTATGCTATACATAGGACTAGGAGATGGTGGTAAATCTGGTGACCCATATAACAATTCACAAAATAAAAACTCTCTACTCGGGTCAATACTTCGCATAGATATTAATAATGGCGACCCATATTCTATACCAGCAGATAATCCATTTTTTAATCAAAAAAATAAAAAACAAGAGATCTTCAGTTATGGATTAAGAAACCCTTGGCGCTTTTCTTTTGATCGTAAAACAAATGATATAATAATTGGAGATGTTGGCCAAAATTTATGGGAAGAAATAAATTGGAACACATGGGAAGAAACACGTGGTGGAAATTTTGGTTGGAGAACTATGGAGGGCAATCATTGCTTTAACCCAGAAGAATTCTGCGATACCACAGATTTAATTTTACCGATACACGAATACCCAAATAATGCAGCATATATGAAAATTCTGATTGGAATGGATGACAAGGAAGCAACTGGATGTTCAGTCACTGGCGGGTATGTTTATCGAGGAAATAAGAATAAAAATTTATGGGGTTCTTATGTCTTTGGTGATTATTGTACAGGAAGAATCTGGTCTTTTAGGCGAAAGGATGGTAGACCTGTTGCTTTTAAAAATTTGAGAAAAGAATTAAAAAAACATAGTACAGAATTACCTTTATTTATTTCTTCTTTTGGCGAAGATAATTCAGGCGAACTCTATGTAGTGGATTATTTAGGTTCCATCTATAAATTCATATCTAATAAATAGATAATTAATATGATGAAAATTGAAGAAATCGTTGGCGATATAGTCTTAATCGTTTTAGGTAACCATGATCCTTTAAAAAAAATCGGCATTGAACAGGATAAGATATTTGTCAAAGTAAAAGGATATGATGAAAATGGTATATGGATACACCATCCTAGCTTTCGTATACCAGAATTATCAGAAAACAAAGATGGTCAAACAAAAAACTTAGAAGCTTCGATACTTATTCCTTGGGCTTTTATAATATCAATCGCACATTTCCCTGGAGCGGATGGACTTGATTTTCCATCTCCTTTTAATCGCTCTATCGGTTTTTAGCCAGTTTTGAAAATACCTGCTATTGAAATCAAAGGACTAACAAAGTCTTATGGCGACACTATGGCATTGGATGGTGTTAATATAAAAATCAAGAAGGGCGAATTTTTTGGTTTGCTCGGGCCAAATGGAGCAGGAAAAACTACAACCATTAATATTCTTACTGGCTTAGTATTTCACGATGAAGGGTTTACGAAAGTATTCGGTAAAGACACTGTTAAAGATTTTAGATTTACCCGATCAAAAATAGGTATAGCTGCACAAGAGCTTTCTGTTGATTGGTTCTTCCCAATAGAAAAACTACTTTATTTCCAAGCGGGATATTATGGAATCAACAAAAAAGATGCAGAACCAATGGTCAATGAACTGCTAGAGCGATTGGGTCTATCAGAAAAAAGAAAATCACGTCTTAGACAACTGTCTGGTGGAATGAAACGCCGTTTTCAATTAGCAAAAGCCCTTGTACACAATCCAGAAATAATTATTCTAGATGAACCTACTGCCGGGGTTGATGTCGAACTTCGTCATGACCTATGGAAATATTTAAAAGATCTACATATAAGAGGCAAGACCATACTGCTTACGACTCACTATATTGAAGAAGCAGAGTTATTGTGTAATAATGTAGCTATTATTCATAAAGGTAAGATCCTAAAAGAAGGAAGTCCTCAAGCCTTGACAAAAGAATTAGGTAAAGCAGGGATTACTATAAATACCAGCGAGATAAATACCGATTACAAAGTTATTCTGGCTAATTATAAATACACCTATGAAAATAATCGTTTTCATTTTTCAGTAAAAGATCCTGATAAGTCTTTACCCAAAATCATTGATTTATTATCAAAAAACGAGATCAATATAAACAGCGTAAAATCAACAAAATCTTCTTTAGAAGATGTGTTTTTAAATCTAACGGGAAAAGGAATTAACGATTGAATTGGATAGGACTAAATACACTTATCAAGCGCGAAGTTGGACGTTTTTTTTCTGTTTACAGACAGACTGTTTTGCCTGGCTTAATAACCTCCGCGTTATACATTGCAATTTTTGGATTTACACTTGAACAACGCATATCTGAAATCCAAGGTGTAAGCTATACATTATTTATACTTCCTGGGTTGATAATGATGAATACGCTCACAAATGCGACAGCAAACACATCATCTTCAATGCTACAAATGAAACTTCTTCAACAATTACCAGACCTTTTAACAGCGCCTTTATCTGGATTTGAAATATCATTGGCTTACATTATTGGTGGCACAGTAAGGGGAGTAGTCAATGGAGTTATGGTACTCATTCTTGGAATAGTACTAGTTGGAATGCCTGTATATGACCTAGTAGGTACTTTGATATTTATACTATTAGTTTCGTGGGCTTTTTCTAGTATGGGTCTTCTATTAGGGCAATTAGCTGATAGCTGGGATCAATTATCAACAATGCAGAATTTTTTCTTAACCCCACTAAGCTTTCTTGGAGGCGTTTTCTATTCAATTAAAATGTTGCCAGATTGGGCTCAGCTATTAAGCTACATAAATCCGATATATTATATGATTAATGGGATAAGATATACCATCTTAGGGATTAGCGATTCACCTGTTTCTATTAGCTACGGAATGGCTTTATTGCTAACATTATTTTTCACAACAGCATCAATACTTTTAATGCAAAGTGGAAAAAAAATAAAACAATGAAACAAGTTTGGATTATCGCTGTAACAACTACTGTAGTGTTTTCCCATGACTATGATAAAGAAAAATTAGAATGGATGCAATATTATCGTTTAGGGTCTGTATACTCAGATAATTCAAATATTGGATACACTGTATATGGTCGATTAAAAAGAACAACAACAGATACCTTTAGAGATATTCGATTTTTCGGTCATTTTTATAATAATAACACAGAAATAAAAATACGGCAAAAATCTAGTCGAAAATTTTTATCACTAAATAAGATGTATTCATTCAATACACTTATTTATGAAAAAAATACATTTTTGAATGTAAATCTTCGATATCATTATAATTATGGACTTGGGTGGTTTATTCAAAAAAACAAAACTGGGAACAAGACAGTGGAGTTAGGCGTTGCATTTGATAACTCTGATTATTTAAACACTGAACAAAAAACAACATATTTAAGAGGAGGTTTTTCTATAGATCATAAATTATATAGTTTATCAACAAAGTTCGAAATTGATTGTTTTTATCAGGTTAGTGAGGTTTTACTATCATCCTATTCATTATCAAGATACCAAACTTTAGTTGAAATAGAGTGGATAGCAAATAATAGTGTTGGTATAATATCTGGATTAACATGGGATATCCAAAATGACGCTTCAAACCCATCAATATTTCTAACTGTGTCTTTAAAAGAAAATATTAACTGGATATTTTAATGAAGACATCAATCTTTATATTTTTTATTTTTTTTAACATATTTAAAGGACAAGATAGCACATATCCAGAAATTGATGATGACATTACACTTAGTAAAAAACCCCTAGTAATTCTACCAGCAAATAATCACCCCAATAAGGATTTAGAAAAAAAAGTATTATCAATTATTGCAGAACAAGCTACAGCGGTTGGGCGATTTGATGTAATTGATAGAAATACAGTTAATCAAATACTTGATGAACAAAAATTTCAATTATCTGGCATGGTAGACCAAAATCAAATATCAAATATAGGCGAATTTGCTTCTGCTGAATTAGCTCTGCTACTTGACATTATTCATTTTGGACAAAAAGGGGTCCCACTAAAAAAAGAAGATGATACTAATGATGAGGAAGAAGACGGCACATTATTCAAATGGGTTGTAAAAACCGTAGTAAAAGAAACTATAGAAAATATTAAGAGTAAAGACACTCTCGCTTTGGAAAATAATATTCAAACTGAATTGAAGGCCAAAGTAACAATAATAAATATAGAAACTGGTATATCAGAAAACTCATTTAGTCTAAATGCAAGTTTCACAGGAGGTTCTAGAGATTTTTCATTAATTAAGACACTCAAACAATTATCACAAGACACAAGAATTAAATTAAAAGAAATTTATATGATTACAAGTGAGGTTGTTGAAGTTGATGGCGCTTATATCAATATGTTTTCTGGGGAAAATTTAGGTTTGAAAAAAGGAACCATGTTCGAAATTGCATCAAAAAATCGTCTAAAAACATATAAGGGCAAAAGAATTAGTCTTCCGGGGAAAACAAGAGGTCTAATAAAAATTACTGATATCGGTCTCAATGGAAGCAGAGCAAAGATAGTACGAAAATGGAGAAAAATAAAGATAGGTCAAAAAGCTTATGAGCTAAAGGCATCACCAACAATTACCGATATAAGCTTTTTATCATCAAATAAAAAAAGGTACGAAATCTCTGGTAAAGCATGGATTAATTCATATAGTGACTTCACAGGAAGCATTAACTATCACCTGGGTTCAATAATGGATTCAAAAAATAATATGGACGCCTATTTAGGGTTCGGGACTGACCTCAACTATCATCTTTTTTCACAATATGGGACTAGTAGCTCAGTAAGCTTAACTATACCAGCTCTACTGGCTTGGAGAGGGGATGACGATGGACATAATGTTATATCATTTTTTTCAGATCCATCATTAGATGCCAATCTTGCAATACAAATAAGTAAAACCAGAGATATTGTTTTTACTGCTAGTTATATCTTTACTAGTATTCATGGACCATGGCAATGGAGAAGAAATACTGGCTCAAATGACGAAGACGGCAATAAAATTACAGAAACAGAATGGGCAGTGTGGAAAGATGGAATAAAACCTACTTTAAAACCAGAGGGACTTTATTTGTCAATATCACTAAGGAAAATACGTTTTTAATTATTATTCAAAAAGGATTAATAAGGGTCATTTTAAAATATGAATCTGGAATAATCCCATCTGACCACATAGCATGTTCTTGAGCAAAACCATAACTTAATATTATTAATGGTACATTTGTAATCATAAGAGATGTTCGGAACTCATATCCGGTAGTAAGAATCATTTCTTGATTGTCTATTTGATTATTCCATGCATGGAATAATCAAATAGACAATCAAGAAATGATTCTTACTACCGGATATGAGTTCCGAACATCTCTTATGATTACAAATGTACCATTAATAATATTAAGTTATGGTTTTGCTCAAGAACATGCTATGTGGTCAGATGGGATTATTCCAGATTCATATTTTAAAATGACCCTTATTAATCCTTTTTGAATAATAATTAAAAACGTATTTTCCTTAGTGATATTGACAAATAAAGTCCCTCTGGTTTTAAAGTAGGTTTTATTCCATCTTTCCACACTGCCCATTCTGTTTCTGTAATTTTATTGCCGTCTTCGTCATTTGAGCCAGTATTTCTTCTCCATTGCCATGGTCCATGAATACTAGTAAAGATATAACTAGCAGTAAAAACAATATCTCTGGTTTTACTTATTTGTATTGCAAGATTGGCATCTAATGATGGATCTGAAAAAAATGATATAACATTATGTCCATCGTCATCCCCTCTCCAAGCCAGTAGAGCTGGTATAGTTAAGCTTACTGAGCTACTAGTCCCATATTGTGAAAAAAGATGATAGTTGAGGTCAGTCCCGAACCCTAAATAGGCGTCCATATTATTTTTTGAATCCATTATTGAACCCAGGTGATAGTTAATGCTTCCTGTGAAGTCACTATATGAATTAATCCATGCTTTACCAGAGATTTCGTACCTTTTTTTATTTGATGATAAAAAGCTTATATCGGTAATTGTTGGTGATGCCTTTAGCTCATAAGCTTTTTGACCTATCTTTATTTTTCTCCATTTTCGTACTATCTTTGCTCTGCTTCCATTGAGACCGATATCAGTAATTTTTATTAGACCTCTTGTTTTCCCCGGAAGACTAATTCTTTTGCCCTTATATGTTTTTAGACGATTTTTTGATGCAATTTCGAACATGGTTCCTTTTTTCAAACCTAAATTTTCCCCAGAAAACATATTGATATAAGCGCCATCAACTTCAACAACCTCACTTGTAATCATATAAATTTCTTTTAATTTAATTCTTGTGTCTTGTGATAATTGTTTGAGTGTCTTAATTAATGAAAAATCTCTAGAACCTCCTGTGAAACTTGCATTTAGACTAAATGAGTTTTCTGATATACCAGTTTCTATATTTATTATTGTTACTTTGGCCTTCAATTCAGTTTGAATATTATTTTCCAAAGCGAGAGTGTCTTTACTCTTAATATTTTCTATAGTTTCTTTTACTACGGTTTTTACAACCCATTTGAATAATGTGCCGTCTTCTTCCTCATCATTAGTATCATCTTCTTTTTTTAGTGGGACCCCTTTTTGTCCAAAATGAATAATGTCAAGTAGCAGAGCTAATTCAGCAGAAGCAAATTCGCCTATATTTGATATTTGATTTTGGTCTACCATGCCAGATAATTGAAATTTTTGTTCATCAAGTATTTGATTAACTGTATTTCTATCAATTACATCAAATCGCCCAACCGCTGTAGCTTGTTCTGCAATAATTGATAATACTTTTTTTTCTAAATCCTTATTGGGGTGATTATTTGCTGGTAGAATTACTAGGGGTTTTTTACTAAGTGTAATGTCATCATCAATTTCTGGATATGTGCTATCTTGTCCTTTAAATATGTTAAAAAAAATAAAAAATATAAAGATTGATGTCTTCATTAAAATATCCAGTTAATATTTTCTTTTAAAGACACAGTTAGAAATATTGATGGGTTTGAAGCGTCATTTTGGATATCCCATGTTAATCCAGATATTATACCAACACTATTATTTGCTATCCACTCTATTTCAACTAAAGTTTGGTATCTTGATAATGAATAGGATGATAGTAAAACCTCACTAACCTGATAAAAACAATCAATTTCGAACTTTGTTGATAAACTATATAATTTATGATCTATAGAAAAACCTCCTCTTAAATATGTTGTTTTTTGTTCAGTGTTTAAATAATCAGAGTTATCAAATGCAACGCCTAACTCCACTGTCTTGTTCCCAGTTTTGTTTTTTTGAATAAACCACCCAAGTCCATAATTATAATGATATCGAAGATTTACATTCAAAAATGTATTTTTTTCATAAATAAGTGTATTGAATGAATACATCTTATTTAGTGATAAAAATTTTCGACTAGATTTTTGCCGTATTTTTATTTCTGTGTTATTATTATAAAAATGACCGAAAAATCGAATATCTCTAAAGGTATCTGTTGTTGTTCTTTTTAATCGACCATATACAGTGTATCCAATATTTGAATTATCTGAGTATACAGACCCTAAACGATAATATTGCATCCATTCTAATTTTTCTTTATCATAGTCATGGGAAAACACTACAGTAGTTGTTACAGCGATAATCCAAACTTGTTTCATTGTTTTATTTTTTTTCCACTTTGCATTAAAAGTATTGATGCTGTTGTGAAAAATAATGTTAGCAATAAAGCCATTCCGTAGCTAATAGAAACAGGTGAATCGCTAATCCCTAAGATGGTATATCTTATCCCATTAATCATATAATATATCGGATTTATGTAGCTTAATAGCTGAGCCCAATCTGGCAACATTTTAATTGAATAGAAAACGCCTCCAAGAAAGCTTAGTGGGGTTAAGAAAAAATTCTGCATTGTTGATAATTGATCCCAGCTATCAGCTAATTGCCCTAATAGAAGACCCATACTAGAAAAAGCCCACGAAACTAATAGTATAAATATCAAAGTACCTACTAGGTCATATACAGGCATTCCAACTAGTACTATTCCAAGAATGAGTACCATAACTCCATTGACTACTCCCCTTACTGTGCCACCAATAATGTAAGCCAATGATATTTCAAATCCAGATAAAGGCGCTGTTAAAAGGTCTGGTAATTGTTGAAGAAGTTTCATTTGTAGCATTGAAGATGATGTGTTTGCTGTCGCATTTGTGAGCGTATTCATCATTATCAACCCAGGAAGTATAAATAATGTATAGCTTACACCTTGGATTTCAGATATGCGTTGTTCAAGTGTAAATCCAAAAATTGCAATGTATAACGCGGAGGTTATTAAGCCAGGCAAAACAGTCTGTCTGTAAACAGAAAAAAAACGTCCAACTTCGCGCTTGATAAGTGTATTTAGTCCTATCCAATTCAATCGTTAATTCCTTTTCCCGTTAGATTTAAAAACACATCTTCTAAAGAAGATTTTGTTGATTTTACGCTGTTTATATTGATCTCGTTTTTTGATAATAAATCAATGATTTTGGGTAAAGACTTATCAGGATCTTTTACTGAAAAATGAAAACGATTATTTTCATAGGTGTATTTATAATTAGCCAGAATAACTTTGTAATCGGTATTTATCTCGCTGGTATTTATAGTAATCCCTGCTTTACCTAATTCTTTTGTCAAGGCTTGAGGACTTCCTTCTTTTAGGATCTTACCTTTATGAATAATAGCTACATTATTACACAATAACTCTGCTTCTTCAATATAGTGAGTCGTAAGCAGTATGGTCTTGCCTCTTATATGTAGATCTTTTAAATATTTCCATAGGTCATGACGAAGTTCGACATCAACCCCGGCAGTAGGTTCATCTAGAATAATTATTTCTGGATTGTGTACAAGGGCTTTTGCTAATTGAAAACGGCGTTTCATTCCACCAGACAGTTGTCTAAGACGTGATTTTCTTTTTTCTGATAGACCCAATCGCTCTAGCAGTTCATTGACCATTGGTTCTGCATCTTTTTTGTTGATTCCATAATATCCCGCTTGGAAATAAAGTAGTTTTTCTATTGGGAAGAACCAATCAACAGAAAGCTCTTGTGCAGCTATACCTATTTTTGATCGGGTAAATCTAAAATCTTTAACAGTGTCTTTACCGAATACTTTCGTAAACCCTTCATCGTGAAATACTAAGCCAGTAAGAATATTAATGGTTGTAGTTTTTCCTGCTCCATTTGGCCCGAGCAAACCAAAAAATTCGCCCTTCTTGATTTTTATATTAACACCATCCAATGCCATAGTGTCGCCATAAGACTTTGTTAGTCCTTTGATTTCAATAGCAGGTATTTTCAAAACTGGCTAAAAACCGATAGAGCGATTAAAAGGAGATGGAAAATCAAGTCCATCCGCTCCAGGGAAATGTGCGATTGATATTATAAAAGCCCAAGGAATAAGTATCGAAGCTTCTAAGTTTTTTGTTTGACCATCTTTGTTTTCTGATAATTCTGGTATACGAAAGCTAGGATGGTGTATCCATATACCATTTTCATCATATCCTTTTACTTTGACAAATATCTTATCCTGTTCAATGCCGATTTTTTTTAAAGGATCATGGTTACCTAAAACGATTAAGACTATATCGCCAACGATTTCTTCAATTTTCATCATATTAATTATCTATTTATTAGATATGAATTTATAGATGGAACCTAAATAATCCACTACATAGAGTTCGCCTGAATTATCTTCGCCAAAAGAAGAAATAAATAAAGGTAATTCTGTACTATGTTTTTTTAATTCTTTTCTCAAATTTTTAAAAGCAACAGGTCTACCATCCTTTCGCCTAAAAGACCAGATTCTTCCTGTACAATAATCACCAAAGACATAAGAACCCCATAAATTTTTATTCTTATTTCCTCGATAAACATACCCGCCAGTGACTGAACATCCAGTTGCTTCCTTGTCATCCATTCCAATCAGAATTTTCATATATGCTGCATTATTTGGGTATTCGTGTATCGGTAAAATTAAATCTGTGGTATCGCAGAATTCTTCTGGGTTAAAGCAATGATTGCCCTCCATAGTTCTCCAACCAAAATTTCCACCACGTGTTTCTTCCCATGTGTTCCAATTTATTTCTTCCCATAAATTTTGGCCAACATCTCCAATTATTATATCATTTGTTTTACGATCAAAAGAAAAGCGCCAAGGGTTTCTTAATCCATAACTGAAGATCTCTTGTTTTTTATTTTTTTGATTAAAAAATGGATTATCTGCTGGTATAGAATATGGGTCGCCATTATTAATATCTATGCGAAGTATTGACCCGAGTAGAGAGTTTTTATTTTGTGAATTGTTATATGGGTCACCAGATTTACCACCATCTCCTAGTCCTATGTATAGCATACCATCTTTTGGCCCGAAAATAATATGCCCACCATTATGGTTTCCAAAAGGTTGTTTTAGTCCCAATATTAATTTTTCTGAATCTTTTATTGCCAAATTGGGGTCTGCACTCACTGAAAATCTAGATATAATAGTAGAATCATTTTTGTTAACATAGTTCACAAAAAAATAACCATTAATATTATAATTTGGATGGAATGCTAGGCCCAACATGCCTTCTTCACTACCAGGTAAGAGAGAACTATGAACTCTATCGGAGATATCTAAAAATGGTGCATTAACTGTTTGATTGTTTTTGATTATGAAAATTTTTCCAGTTTGAATTACGACAAATAATCTCGTGTTATCTTTTGGTGCTTGAGTAATATAAAGAGCCTTTGCGGGTACATCCGCTATTTTCAAAACTGCTAAATCATTTGCAGCAAATAAAAATATATTAAATGTAAGTGATAGAAATATGTTTTTAATCATTAAACTAATTCAGTAATGCTAGAAACTTTTCTTCATTAATGGTTTTTATTTTCAGATCAAGGGCTTTCTTTAATTTGGAACCAGGTGATGATCCGTAAACAAGAAAATCAGTGTTTTTGCTTATTGAACTGGTTGTTTTTCCACCTAATTCATGTATTGTTTTTTCTGCTTCTTTTCTTCCAAGATTAGATAGAGATCCAGTAAAAACAAATACTTTTCCTGCGAGTATATTGCTTTTTAAACTAGAATTATTACTGATAACAACACCCTTTTTCATACATTCAAGTGCCAAATTTACATTTTCAATATTTGACCAAAACCCAATAACTTCTTCTGAAACTATTGGTCCGACACCATCTATAGTTTCAAGTTCTTCTAATTTCGAATTTATAAATTTCTTCAGATCGTGTGAAAAATGCTCTTCAAACAAATTTGCTATATGTGCACCGACATTTTTTATCCCCAATCCATAAACAAATTTCTTAAAAGTTGTTTTTTTTGAATTAGCAATGGCATCAATTAAATTTTCTGAGGATTTTTCACCAAACTTTTTAAGCTTAGACAAATCTATTTTTTTTAAGTCAAATATTCCACTAATTGAATTTAGTAACCCCTCATCGACTAATTGATTAACTACCTGTCTTCCAAGACCTTCAATGTCCATTGCGCCTTTTGATGCGAAATGTTCTATGCGAGCTTTGATTTGTTTACTGCAATAAATATTTATACACCTCAAAACCACCTCGCTGCTTTTTCTAAAAGCTTGTTGTTTGCAATTAGGGCAATTCTTTGGCATTTTAAATGGAGCTAAATTTTTTGGTCTATCTTTTTTCATCACTTTTACAACTCTTGGTATTACGTCACCTGATCTTTCAATTAAAACCTTATCACCAATTCTAATATCTTTTCTGTCAATTTCATCTTGATTGTGTAATGTCGCATTACTTACAGTAACACCCCCAACAAGCACTGGTTTGAGCCTTGCTACGGGCGTCAATGAACCTGTTCTCCCAACTTGGATTTCAATATTTTTCACTAAAGTAGTTACTTGTTTAGCTTTAAATTTTCCCGCAATAGCCCATCGTGGAGATCTGCTTCTATTCCCCAAAATAGCTCGGTGGCTATAATCATTCACTTTAAATACTGTTCCATCAATTTCATATGATAGCTTATTTCGTTGATTACTTAATTTTTTGTGGTAGTTTATTATTTCACTGTCATTTAAAACTTTTTCGATCAACGGATTTGTAGGTAGACCCCACATTTTTAAATTCCTAATCAAAGATATATGATGTTCAATTTCGCACCCAAGAATTTTCCCAGATTCGTAGAAGAAAACAGATAGCGGTCTTTGTGCTGTTATCTTTGGATCAAGTTGTCTAAGACTTCCAGCGGCAGCATTTCGTGGATTTGCAAATAAAGTTTGTCCAGTTTTACTGCGTTCAAGATTTAGGTTAAAAAAATCATTTTTTGATATATATACTTCTCCTCGTATTTCTAATAATTCCGGTAATGGTAGTTTCCCCTCCCTGAGTTTTAGGGGTATTGATGGAATAGTTTTTAGGTTATGTGTAATATCTTCACCAGTAAATCCATCTCCACGAGTTGACCCATGTTTAAATGATCCATTTACATAAACTACTTCTACTCCCAATCCATCTAATTTTGGTTCAGCTATGTATGTTATTGAATTTTTTTCTAATAGTTTTTTTGAACGATTATGGAAACTGGTTAGTTCTTTATCGCTCATTGCATTTGCAAGAGATAACATTGGAGTGCTATGCTCAATTGTTTTGAACTTATTTAATGGCTCAGCCCCTATTCTTTGAGTGGGAGATTGAGGATGTATACTTTCTGGATTGGATTTTTCTAATGATTCAAGCTCTTTGAATAGAATATCATACTCACTATCAGTTATAAGGGGATCGTCCAAGGCATAATAATGATAGTTGTGATTATTAATTATATCACGGAGTTCTTTAATTCTTGAATTGCCATTCATTTGTTTAATCGGGATTGTTGTTTAAAATACTCAACCGGATTAACTAATAGTTTGTTTATTGGTATGAGCTCTCCTGAGTCATTGATAGGTGCTCCATAAGCTCCATTATGAGTTGTGATAATAAAGTAATATTGAATATGTGTTCCAGAGAATTTTTTTGGATCATAAATGAAACGATATAGGCCCTGATCCCCATTTAATTGGATTTCCTGATAATGTTCCATTGTATTAGTTTTGAAAAATAGTATAGATGATACAACAGAATCTTTAGGGATAGAGGCTATAAAGTCTATATTATGAGATCGTCCTTTAAATAAGGGGGTTGGCGAACTATGGTATATTTTCTGGTTTTTAAATAGACCGGGGTTGTCATCTCTAACTTGTTTTTCAATTTGGCTATGAATTGTGCATGATAAAAATAGCATCAATAATATTTTATTTTTTTTTGACATAAAATTTTTTCTATTTTAAATAGTAGTTAATAATTTTTTATTGTTAAACAATTTTTTCGCCAGCGTTCTTGAGTTTTATCATTAATATTAAAAAACTTATTACTACAATCTAAGTCAGACTCGGCTACAACTGGTAAAGTACTATTATCAAAGTGAATAACTAAAATTGAATGTGTAAAGTTTGTTTTTGATATTTTTGCTAATGTATAGATAGTACTGAAGCTAAATAAAAGAGCATCATTCACCAAGTGACTATCTGTTTCAATCTCTATTTGAAACACTTTATCTTGTCCATCCACATGGAAGCTATGTCCTAGTATTTTTGGTGCATTCTTTGTTGTTTTAAAATATTCATATAGTAGGATAATAACCTGTTTATCATCATAGGTTATGATGCTAGCTAAAGATATTTGAAGCAAAAATAGGTTAGAGAGCAATATTTTTGCCATTACATAATTTTTATTCATATAAAGACAAACAATAAAAAACCATACTAATTGTTATGAAATTAACATTTATTTTACTGACATAAAATTGCTACCTTTTAATGTGTTAATAATAAACTTGTTTATAAAATACCTAATTATCTACTTAGTATTATTTGCTAGTAACGTCTTAACTGCTTCTTCTATGTCAACTGTAGTTAGGACGGATGATGGTTTTATTGATTATGGGAATCGGGTTATTGTTTCTAGGGGTACTGCTTCAATTATAGAGAAAGAAGTTTCTCAATCTGGATTACAGATTACTAGTAAAAATATAAAATTATCGAAAGGCGAAGCGCGAGCAATAGCTCGTAAAAATTTATTAAATCTCGTAAAAATTGTAAACTTTGATGGTAGAACAGTAGGTGAAATCATGCTTGAAGATCCACTTACTGAAAGCAGAATAGGGACCCTAGTCGGTAGCGCCTATCAACAAGGTGAAATAGAATATTTAGAAAAAAAAGAAGTGGCAATAGCTCTCGCAATAAAAATGTCCGGCCTTGCTGAAATATTAGTAGATGCAGGTGGACATATGAATGAAAATTTATCAGAATCAACCTTTTTGATGACCAAGAATTCTATCCCCAGAAGAGAACGGGCATCGGGTATTGTAATTGATGCAAGAAACATATATCATGTTCCGGCTATGGTTCCAAAGGTTTTTAACCAAAATGATAAGCTTGTATACGGGCCACGACATTATACTCGATCTAGATCAGTGAATAGGGGCCCAATAGGTTATGCGCATACCATGGATGACGGTAATGTGAGAAGAAGGGTGGGAAACAACCCTATTGTTGTAGAAGCAATCAGTAGTGACGATACGATAAATATTACGGTTTCAAATATCGATGCGGAACGCATAAGAGATGCTGAAAAAAAATTTGGTGTTCTTACAAATTGTAAAGTAATTGTTCTTTTAAAATAAACAAAATTTTTTCTAGAATCATTCTTATTTTTAAAAACTGAATACGAATATTTCGCATGCTTATCATACCATATGAGTTGTGCTTATAAAGAATAATCCCACTTTGATATACTATAGTTTTTCTTATTCTCTGATAATATGAAAAAAGCAATTTTATTATTAGCAGATGGAAAAACATTTCAAGGCTTTTCTTTTGGTTCTAGAGGGGAAACGATTGGGGAAGTATGTTTTAATACTGGTATGACAGGTTATCAGGAAATACTTACTGACCCCTCATACCATAGTCAAATTGTTACTATGACATCACCCCATATTGGGAATTATGGTGTTAACTCTGAAGATGTTGAATCTAGTAATATACAGGTTGCAGGATTTATTATAAGGGAAGAAACATTAGTCCCATCTAATTGGAGATCAAAAGAGTCGATTGGCAATTATTTAAAAACTAATAATGTTGTAGGAATAGCGGGTGTAGACACGCGGGCAATCACAAGTCATATAAGAGATAATGGCGCAATGAATGGTATTATTTCTACTATGAATCAAGATATTTCTACGTTAAAGAACAAATTACATAACGCTCCATCGATAGAGGGCTTAGATTTAGCTAAAAAAGTTAGTTGTAAAAAAGTATATCAATGGTCAAAAAAGAAAAAATCGAAGAATAATGTAGCTGTCATAGATTTTGGGGTAAAACATAATATTCTTAGGCTATTAAATGATTATAATTGTAGCGTTACCGTTTTCCCTGCTAATGTATCTGCATCTGATATTTTTAATTTTAACCCCGATGGCATATTGCTCTCAAATGGCCCTGGCGATCCATCAGCGGTAACATATGGCATTGATACAGTAAAATGCTTAATAGGAAAAATCCCACTTTTCGGTATATGTTTAGGCCACCAGATTCTATCGATTGCACTCGGGGC
>MDSV01109786.1_pt1 | contig 20740 bp, 13 predicted proteins | sample 810851 | NCBI WGS metagenome assembly MDSV01 (sample SAMN05326640, study PRJNA326480) | marine metagenome | isolation source: seawater | place: Atlantic Ocean: North East | collected 2012 | reverse complement strand
TCGGCGGACTTGGCGGTCCCGGGGGCGGACCCGGACGGCAAGCCGACGCGCGGAGGCGCGCTCGACGCCCCGTTCGCGCCGGCGGCGCCGTCCGATCTCGAGGAGACGCCCGGGAGATTCCGAGATTCCGATCACGGAATCGAACCCGACCCCGACCTCGCGCCCGCCGTGGCGCGCGCGCTGAGCGCCGCGCGCAGCGCGGCGTACGCCCCGCCGCCCGAGGCGCTCGCGGCGCACGCCCCGCCGCCCGCCGGCGCGGCGGCGGCGCCCTCCGCCGCGGGGCGCTCGCCGTTCAAGCGCGGGCGTTCGAGCAGCGCGTTTCGCGGCGTGACCCTGCACCGCCGCACGAAGCGCTGGGAGAGCCACATCTGGGTCCGCGAGACGGGCAAGCAGCTGTACCTGGGGGGCTTCGACCGCGAACACTCCGCCGCCGAGGCGCACGACCTGTGCGCGCTGAAGCTGCGCGGCCGGTCGGCGCGCGGACTCAACTTCCCGCTCGAGAGGTACGCCGCCGCCGAGCCCGCGCTCGGCGCCATGTCGCACGAGCACGTGGTCGCCGCGGTGCGCGCGGGGAGGCTCACCGTGCGCGGGGGCTTCGCGGCGCCTTGACGCGCGGAGGCCGAGTGATGACGCGCGGGTTCGGAGGGGAGAAGGTTCGGACGACGGCGCGGCGGACGCGAGGGGGTATTTTTCTGGCGGATTCGCGCGTTCGCCGCTCGCTCCACAGCGCGTCCAGTCTTCAAAAGCCGCGCGGTGACACGCGACGCGCGCGCGGAATCGCGGAATTGCGTAGACCGTATGATGTAACGTGACGAACGAATGTGACGTGCGCTGCGGAACCAATACCGACGCGCACTCCCGGAACCGCCGCTACCGCTCGTGTGACGTGCTCGGTCCCTCGCCGACCCGCGCGCGCCCCTCGCGCGCGCGAACCATCCCCCGCCTCGTTGCGACCCGCGACACTCACTTCTCGGTGTTTTCGCGGAGGCGGCGGATGGTGGAGCGCACGGTGACCGCCGCGGAGGTGTTCAGCACGTACGCGCCGCCCGCCTTCTGCTTCTTGCAGCCGCCGCACGCCCAGATGCCGACCGCCGTGCGCTTCATGGCGTACTTGCCGCAGAAGTCGCAGAAGAACTTGGAGTGCTGGGACACCTCCTGCTTCTTCACAACCTTGCGGAGGGAAGCGCCATAACGGGTGCCGTACTTGCCGACGATCCCTGGTGGTCGAGGAGGAGAGGGGGGGACACGCGTCAGCGATGTCTCGTCGACAGCTGGCCTCGCGGGCGAGCCTTTGGAGCTCGAAACCTCGCGGGGAAGGGACGCGGAAGCGGCGCAAAGCGATCCTGCGCTTCCATGCAGCGTACAAACCCTAAAAACACGCGCACGCGCTGGGGTACCGGGGCGGCGTGGCGCGCGCTGTCGCCGTACTTACCGACTTTCTTGGTGCGCTTAGCCATCTTGTACGAGTCTGCGGGAATGTGGAGGTGGATGAAGGCGTCAGAGGCACTCGCGGTGTGCTGTATCGGCCGTCGCCCGGCGATGGGAAACCACGGATCGATTTGACTCTTTCGCCGGGATGCGAGAAAACGCGAGCCGGATGCCTGGGGCACGCGGCGCGTGCGACGCGCGAATCGTCTCGCGGTCGCGCACGAGGGCGCGATACGCGCGTTCTGGTCGCGTCGGGGAGGTCGCTCACCTGTACCGACGCTGACGTGCGGCTAAAAGAGGGCGCGCTGACCCGCGTCGCACCAGGTTTTATGCCGCGACGAACGCCACGAAACGCCGATACCAGATTTTCAGGAGAAACTCGCGAGGTTGTCGAGTGAGAGAGACGATCGAAGGTGTCGACGGGATCGGTCGATTCGGAATCTTGTTGTGCGCGTCTCGGAAGGAAAAAAAAACGCCCGCAATCATCACCGCGCCGCCCTCAGCCGCGGCTTCGCGACGCGCGCGTCGCTCGAGGAAGCGCTCGCGTCCCCTCTCCCCGCGGCGCCGATCGCCTCGACCGCCTCGTCCACGCGCGCCTGCGCGAGTCGGTACGCCGCCTGCACGGCGCGCTTGTACGCCAGACGCCACCGCACCGCCAGAGTCGCGTTGGACGCGTCCTCCGTCGCGCGGCGACGCGCGCCGGACGAAAGCGCGTCGTCGTCGTCGTCGTCGTCGTCGCGCATCCACTCTCTCGGCGCGCCGTGCTCGTCCAGCCCCGCGTCGCGCCTCGGCGCTGTCACCTCCGGCGGCGCTTCGGTCGACCCGACCACAACCTCGGCGAGCGCGGCCTCGTCCTGCGCGGCGGTGGTTTCCAGACCGAGCAGCGTCCGGCCGGCGGCGTCTCGCACCGCCTCGAACACGCGCCTCTCCACGGCGGGGCTAACCGAGTCGCCGCGGCGGCAGACGTCCCGCGCGCGCTTCGCGAGCCCGAGCCGGCGCACGTCCGCGTCCGCGCAGGCGGCGTCCGCGCGCAGATCCGCCAGGGCCGTCCAAGTCAACCGCCCGAACGCGTCCGCCGAGACGGCGTGGCGCGCGCCGACGTCCGCGCGCGTTTTGTCTTCGCGTTCGGCGGAGACGACAGAGCGTCGGGAAAAGCCCGGAATCGGCGCCAGCGGCGCGGCGTCGTTCGCGTTCGTCGCCGACGGCGGCAGGAGGAACCCGTAGTGCTCCAGTAAACGCAGGTTGGTGTGTTTCCCGTAGCATAGCATGATCTGATCCCCTGGCTCGTATCGCCGGCGCGCGCGAAACGCGTACGCGTCGCGCGCCTCGTCGTACGCCCCGTCCCCCGCGTCGAGACGCGTCTCGGCGCCGTCGTCTTCCGCGGACCTCCGCGCCGCGCCGCCTCTCGTCGCCGCGTCGCCGTCGTTCGAAGGAACCGGCCCGGCGCGTCCGCCGTTTCCGCCGAGCGCGCAGAGGGACGCGCACGCGAGCGGGGTCCCGAGGACGTCCACCGCCGACAGGGACCCCGGCGGAGGCGCGTAGTTGAAGAGGTCCCCGACTGGACACAGCGCCCCCGCGTCGTCGAAGGGGACGAACACCGTGCGCGACGAAACCGTGCACCGCGCCCACGTCCACGCGCGGTCCGCGCGGAAGGGCGGAGGGAGGCTGAGGTGCGCCAGCGCGGGGAGCGCTCGCGCGTGCGACGCGCGCATGTCCGCTGCGGCGCGCTCGGCGACCGCGATGGCCTCCGGCGCCTGCAACGCCGCGATTTCGGCTGAGGTCCAGCTCGCGAGAAGGTTGTACGCGCGCGGGAGTTGATGAATGTACGCGCGCCAACGCGACCGCGCGCCCTTGGACGCCTCGTGCAGCAGGTGGCAGCTCAGGCGCTCGGCGGGGCTGAGCGCGCCACCGTGCGTCTCCAGCGCGGCAGCGAGGTCGAGGTCGCGCGCGGCGCTCCTAGCGCTCATCAGAAGCGACCCGGGGACGCGCAGAACCACGTCGCCGGGAGCGACGTCGCCGGTCGCGGCGACGCCGCGCCATCCCTCCCGGAAGAGCGCAGGCGCGCACGACACAGCCTCGACACCCTCCGCCATGGCCCACGCCCAGAACGTGTCGTCCACGGCGCCGGCGCAGTCGACGCCGCCGAACGTTCTCGGTGGCGTCATCGCAGACGCGCGGACGCGCGTCGCGCGCCCTCGTGTGTGGCGCGCGCGGGGGAGTCGGTGCGGTATTACCTACAGGTAAGCATACCACTACGGTACCGGTACTTTCTCGTACCTCACGAAACAGAGCTTCACTCATTCACTTTCGCGCGCGCGATGCGCGCGGTGGTGCAGCGCGTTCGAAGCGCGAACGTGATCGTGGAAGACACCAACAACGCGTGTGTGGCTAATATTGACCAGGGCCTAGTGGTGCTGGTCGGCATCCACACGAGTGATACCCTGGAGGATGCGCAATGGCTCGCTGGCAAGGTTCTGAAGGCGAGGTGCTTCGAGGACAGCCACGGTAAAATGTGGGCTGAGAACGTGTGCGCCGCGGGGGGGCAGGTGATTTTCGTGTCGCAGTTCACGCTGCACGGCAGCTTCGCCAATGGAAACAAGCCCGACCTACACAACGCCATGCCCCCCGGTCCGGCGAAGGCGTTGTACGACTATTTTCTCTTCATCGCCAGAAGCGAGTTCGAGAAACTCCGGCCTGGCGGAGCCGAAACGGATCAACCGTCGCCGAACGTTTTCAACGGCGTCTTCGGCGCCAAGATGACGGTGTCTCTCGCGAACGACGGCCCCGTGACGTTCGTCTTGGACAGCAGGGACAGGAAGGCGTAGTGGGACACGAAGTAGCTACGCGGTTGAAGAGATGGTTCAGATGCTACGGGTGTGTGTATTACGAACTGTACGTAACGAGCGCGCGGCGCGTTCCGCGCGAGACTGACGCGCCGCGCCGCGTCGCGCCGCTACGTCGTCGCCCCGCGCGCCGCGTGTCACCCGCGGTGGCCATCCTCCATACGCGCCGAGAGCGGCGAGCTCCTGGCTCCGCGGTACGTCTCCAGCGAGTTGGGCTCGGAGAAGGGCGCCCACATGTCGCGCAGCGCGTAGTCCGCGATGGTCAGCCTCTGGTGTTTCCTGAACGAGCTCTTCAGGACGTCGCCGATGTAGTCCAGGATGTTGATCGTGGGGTCCAGACGGAACTGCCACCCCTCGAGCACCATCACCGTCACCACCGCGACCATGACGTTGGGGTCGATGGTCACGTGGTGGTGCTGCACCGTCTCGAAGATGGCGCTCATGCAGTCACCCGCGCGCGGCGTGCTCTCGGAGAAGCGCCCCACCGCGCTGGAGATGTCCCGCTTGAACCCCTCCAGATCCAGCTTCGGGCTCAGGTTGGACGAAAACGAGATGATCTTCTCCGCCACCCCGACGCCGTCCCAGTCGATGATGGCCTGGAAAAACTCCGCCAGCGACGCCTGCTGGTGGGGGGTGAGCTCGGTGGCGAGCCCGGTGTCGAGGATCACGATCTCGGGCTTCACAAGCGAAGGTTCGGCGGTGGAAGCGCGCGATCGCGCCGGCGGCGCCGATTTCGCATCGCCCTCGTCCTTCGCGGGCACGCCCCCCACGACGCCGCCGCTTCTCAAGCGCACCAGGATGTTTCCGGGGTGCAGGTCGGCGTGCAGGAAGTTGTCGTCGATTAGCATCTTCAGCAGCGTCTTCACGCCGAGCGCGGCGAGGATCTTGTTTTCCTCGGGGACGTGCGCCGCCTCGGCGTACGCCGCCGCCGCCGCAGCCTTGGTCGCCGCCTCCTCCACCTTGTCCTCGAGCGTCTTCGGCCGCCCCCCCTCCGCAGCCCCCGACCCCACGCCCGAGTCGGTGATCCCGGTGATGGCGCCGAGCGCCTCGACGGCGTCGTCCACCGCCGCCGCGCTCGTCGGGTCCATCAGGAACGAAGAGATGGAGACCCCCGACTCGAAGGTTTCGATCAGGACCTCCTCGGTGGCTAAGCCCCGCACGGGCGTCGGGAAGCTCACCGTCGGCCACAAGCTGAAGCAGTCCTTGAACCGCGTCAGATTGCTCGCTTCCTTGGTCAGATCCACCTGCTGCAACATGTGCGCGCCGAACTGCTGCACGGTGTGCTCGAGCTGGAACGGCTGCAGGAACGACACGTCCTTGGTCGCGCTCGCCAGCCACATCAGGATGGCGAAGTCGCGCCGGAGCGCCTCCACCACGCCGGGGTGACGCACCTTCACGGCGACGTACCGGCCCTCCGCCGCGTCGCCCTCGGGGCCCTCCAGGGGGTGCGACGAGCCGGCGCCGGGCTCGTCCCGCTCCCGCGCGAAGAACAGCCGGGAAGACCAGGAAGAAGATCGGGACGCGTCGCCGGCGGCCGGGCTGACGGTCCCGGGAGATTCGCGCGGGTCGCCGGCGTCGCCGGCGACGCTCTGGTTCTTTCTTCGTTCGTCCTTCTCCGTGACGGACGCCGTCGTCTCCGAAACCCCGTTCCCCCCGGCGCTCCCGACGAAGCTGCCCGGGTTCCACTCCCACTTGCCCGCGCTCTGCCGCCACTCCTCCAGCACGGCGCGGAGCACGCGGCGCCACTCGCCCGACGCCGCCAGCTCGACGCCCGCGTTCACGGACCGGAGCAGCCGCCGCTGGACCCCCAGCTCCGGACCCGCGCCGTTGCTCTCGGCGACGCCCTTGTGCAGCCGGGCGCGATGGATCTGCGCGATGGAGCCGGACGCGATGGGCTCCGGGTCCATCCACGCGAAGATGGCGCCGAGCTGCTCGGACCCGTACGCGCGTTCGAGGATTTCCTTTGTGCGGCGCCAGGAGTGCTCGGGCGCGCCCGCCTGCAGCTCCTCCAGCTCCTTGCACAGCTTCGCCGGGAACACGTCGTAGCGCGTGCTCGCCCACTGCCCCCACTTGATGAACGCTGCGCCGCCCAGCTCGAGCGTCTTGCGCAGCATCTTGTACCAGAGCTCGGCGCCGCCGTCGCCGAGCGCGTTCCCGTAGAGCAGCGCCGGCGCGAACAGGAGCACCGGCGCGAACAGCACGGAGAGGTGGATCGCGCGAAGCAGGGTGAACGCGCGCTCGACAAGCTCCTTGACCGAGGAGGGCAGCGCGTCGGTCCACGTGACGCGCGCGGCGTTGATTGGAACGAGCATCGCCGCGGCGGAGCGAGCTTTTGACGCGTCGCGAGCGGCTCCGCCGGCGCGGCGCTCCAGGCACCGCGCCGTCGACACGCTCAAGAGATTCGAGCCGCCCACCAGCGTCAACACGAGCGCGCCCGAGAAGTTGGGGAGCCGCGCGGCCACCGCGGGGAGCTCATGCGCTTGGTGCGCCAGCACGAACAGCTGCGAGGGCGCGCGGAGGCGCGGGAGGCGCGGGAGCGCGCGCCACGCCGCCGCGCCGACGCGTTCCGGCGCGGACGCCATCTTGGCGAACCGAGACGCCTCCGCCCACACCTCGCGAAACGCGGGGGTGGCGTAGACACTCGAAGCGTGCCTCCGCGCGCCGCGAGCCGCCTTCGCGCCGGACGCGCGCGCGAGGGCCTCGACCGCCTCCGCGGCGGCGGTCCACTGCTTCGGGTTTACGCGCAGCAGCGCTTGTAGTAACGGGCTCATCGCGAACGAGCCCGACTGGGAACCAATTGAACGAGCCGCGTCGAGACTCGCGCCGCGACTCGCGGTCCAGCTGGCGTGCGCGGCGCGCGAGGGAGGTCCGAACGCGGTCTCGGCGATGCGCGCGAGTCTGCGCGTGCGTCACGCGATGCGTTCGTGCGTGAGGCCACGCGCGGGCGATGGAAAGAGAGGGAATCGGGGGTCAGCGAGGGGTGACCCTCTGGGCTCGGGCGAGGGATCTGGCGCGTTTCTCGACACGGCACGTGGCTTCTTTCGACCCGAAACCTCGATCGGTACCGATCGACCTCCATCGCGCGCGGCGTGCGTACCTCATAGCCCGCTCGGTCGCGGCATCGCTTCGCGTCGCCGAAACGCGCGTGCCGGCGGCGGCACCCACCCGGCGCCGCGCCGCCCGTCGCGCCGCGCGCATCATCTTCCGCGTGTGTTTCTATGGATCCCTGGCCAAACAGACAACTGTCAGATGGCTTTGGCGGCGACGCGCTGAACCGACCGCGCGCGTCCGCCGAGTTCCCCTCGGCTCTCGACGCGCCCGCACGCGCTCCGCGTGTCGCCTGCGTAACCGACACTCTTCGCTCGGCGCGCGCACCGCAACCCGCGCTCGGTGCGCTTCAGTGTGCGGTGCGCATCGACCGGCGACGTTTCGGCGAAGAAGGGCACGAGGCGGCTCGCGGTTTCGAGAGTCGCCGGGGCCCGGCGTCACCCAGATCACACGCAAACTGCACTCTGGATTTCTTTCCCAGTCCAGCGGCGAGACACGAGAGAGCGTCGTCGTTTTAACAGCCTACGGTAGTGTAAAAAGCGCTCTTCACACCTTGAGCAGAACCTTGAGCAGCGCCATGCGGATGAACAGCCCGTTCGCGGCCTGCCTGAAGTATGCCGCGCGCGGATCGTCGTCGACCTCGACGGTGATCTCGTCCAGCCGCGGCAGCGGGTGCATCACCACCGACGAACTCGGGAGCGCGTCCATGACTTTTCGGTCCACCGTGTAGATTCCGCGGCACGCCTCGTACTCTTTTGGGTCCTCGAACCGCTCGCGCTGGATGCGCGTCTGGTACAGCACGTCCACCTCGGAGGCGGTGCCGAGGAGGTCATCAGATTCGGTCCAACGAAACCCCTTGGCGTCCAACTCCTCTTTGATGTCGTCCCCCATCTTCACGACGTCGGGCGCGACGAAAACGAACTCGACGTTTTCGAAGTTGGTCAGCATCGAAGCCAGCGAGCGCACGGTTCGGCCGTTCGCGAGGTCGCCCACCAAGCCAACCTTGATGTTGTCGCATCTGCCGAGCTCCTTATAGATTGTGTACGTGTCGAGCAGCGCCTGCGTCGGGTGCTCACCGGGCCCATCGCCGGCGTTGATCACCGGCGACGCGATGGCGTCGGCGGCGCGGCGCGCGGCGCCCTTTTCAAAGTGCCGCAGCACGATGATGTCGCTGTATCCCTCCACGGTGCGTATGGTGTCCTCCAGCGTTTCGCCCTTAGCGGCGCTGGAGTACTCGCCCGCGGACTCCGTGGACAAAATCCCTCCCCCGAGCCTGCCCATGGCGCCCTCGAACGACAGCCGCGTTCGCGTGGACGGCTCGTAGAACAGCGTGCTCATCAGGAAGCCCTGCAGCATGGTGGACTCGGGCGAGCCAGGCCGCACCTCGCTCATCGCGTCCGCGATGACGAAGAGCTCGGAGAGCATCGCCCGGTCGAACTGCGCCGCCTGGACGCAGTAGCCCAGATCCTTCAAACCGGACGTGGGCAGCCCGGGCATCGGCGTGGCGCGCGCGGCGACGGAGGAGCCGCGGCGGGGGCACGCCGCGCGCACGCGCGAGACCCCGTTGTTACGCAACGCCGCGTTCAAAGCGATCGCGGAGCGAACAGCAGGCGAGGCGGCGGCGACGAAGGCCATCCTGAGTCGGCGAGAGGGGGGTTTCTGTGGGCTCGAGCGGCTCGAGCGGAAAGGGAGCGATGAGTGTTTCCGCACGGAACGTGCGCGGCGTGTCCACGATTCAGGCGCGCGCCGCGGCCGTCGAGATAGGAGTCGGAAACGACGACTTTTTGAAAAGCATCTGGACAGGCGAAACTGCGAATGGCGACAGCACCAAAATGGCATTCGGCCATTCGCGGCCAGCGTCGAATGAGACGCTCGCCGCTCGCGCCGGGGGGGTGCACGAGTTCCCTACGTTTCCTGCCTCATCCATCACACCGCGCGACCACTACCGCGACGAAGGCGCGCGTTACGCGCTCTATCTAGATGATTCAGTGCCTTCAACCTCCCCTCTCCCCCATGCCGCCCACGACGAGGCCTCGTCGTGGTCGCCGAAGAGCTCGGCGAGGATCGTCGTCTCGGGCTCGAAAAACGCATCCACGCGTCGCCGCGTCGCCGCGCGCGTCGCCGCGACGCCGTCCCCGAAATCGAGCTTCGCCAACTTCATGTCCCCGTCGCGCACGCACGCGTTCGCCTCGTCGCACGCGTCCATTCGCGCGACGACGTCGTCCGGCGGAACGCGCAAACCCAGGAACCGCACGGCGCGGTTCAACGCACGCTTGCGGACGATCGCGTCGTCCGAAAACGCATCCTCCGTGCGCAGGACGAGCACGTTCGCCGCGCCGAACGCTTCGACCCACCCGCGCGCGAACGTCCCGTACATGGTCTTGATGAGCTGGTCGCAGTGGTAAAACACCTTCTCGTGCACAGGGCCGAGCGCCTCGAAGTGGAACGCGCACTCCGTTCGCGTCGAGAAGGCAGGCTTTAGGTTCGCGGCTCGCCTTCGACCGAGGGCGTCCTTCTCGCACCGCTCGAACGCCTCCGCGAACGTCTCCACGAACGCGTCGAAGCCGGCTTCGCCCTCGCCGAACCGCTCGGCGTAGTGCGCGTAGTGCGCGAACGCCGCTCTCAGTCGCGCGAGCGGCGAGCGCACCAACGCGATGATCTTCACGGCCTTCTCTCCGTACGCGTGGCGCATGAGGTGCGGCACCGAAAGGGGCGTCGACAACAGAGACGTCGCGGCGGCGCTTCCGTTGACGACGGCGTCGCGCGCGGCGGCGCGAAAGATGCACCCGTCGCTCTCGACGTCGCCGTCCACGCACCGCCGCCGAGGCGTCCGCGCATCTCCGCCGCTCGCCGCGTCCGGCGCGTCATCAGACAGCGTCTGGCACGCCTGCCAGCACGCCGCGACGGATTTTTCAAACGCCCGGTGCATCCTGCGGCTCTCCGTCCACGTGTTGGCGAGAACGCCGGGGGACGCGTCGCCGACGCGAAGGCTTTCTTCTTTTTCGGCGCCGTCGCCGTTTCCCGAGACGCCGTCCGCCTCGCGCGCGCGCGCCGCAAACAGGTCCAGGTACTGCTCCACTTTCTTCGCCGGCTCGTTCCAGAAGTGCGGCTTCGCCCCCTCGCGCACGTCGGGGTGCGCACCGAGCTTCGCGTTGAACGCCTGCCCGCCGCTCTGCCACGCGCCCACCACGTGGTAGTCGGGCAAACACCGCCGCGCGGCGGAGTTTGCTTTTTCCTCCGCGAAGCACGGCGGATGCGCTTCCCACGCGCCCGCCCGGGGCGGCAGCGCGGCGAACAGGTCCGGGTCGAGCGACTCCAGGAGCGCGCGCTCGCGGCCCGACAGCGGCACGGCCGCGCTGGCCGCGACGGGCTCGGGCGGGGCCGGCGGGCGCGGGGGCGGGGGCGAGAACGGGGGCGAGAACGGCGGGCGCGGGGTCCCGGGCGTCGCCGCCGTGGGCGCGACCGACGAAGACGCCACGACGACGGGCGTCGCTTCGGTCTGCGCGAACGCCTTCTCATCACCCTCGGTCGACCGCCGAAGGGGACCGCGGTCATGAAGCGAGGCGATGAGCACCGCGTTCAGCGCCGTGACGATGACCACCGCTAACGTCAACGTCCGCGCAGCCCAAACGCCCGGGGGCGTCCCCGAAGCCGGGGGCATGTCCCCCGCGCGACGCGCGCGTCTCACTGACGAAAGCGAACACACTTCTCGGAAACGAAAGGAGCGAATCTGACGAGTTCCGGCACTCCGCTCGTTCTCCACCGCCGCCGCCACTTTCGCGTACGGCAGCGCGCGACATGCGGGCATGCGTTTCGTCCGTCGCGGCGACTCCCCGCGCACACGCGCGGTGGTGGCGCGCGCGCCGCGTCGCGCGACCCGCGAGATGCTCCGCCGGCCGGACCGCCGCGGGCGTCTCGGACGACGCGCCCACCGCCGCGACCGAGGAAAGTGTTTCGGGCGCCGCGCGGGACGGCTGCGGCGCCGCGTCCACGTCCGGCCCCTCTTCGCGTCCGTACCGCACGGCGGAGGAGTACGCGGCGGAGGGCGACGCGTTCGTCGCCAGGCACTTCGTGAACCTGAAGAACGGCATCGAAGCCGTCCCCGCGTTGCGGGACGACCTGGGGCTGGACTTCGATTTCCTCCGCATCCAGAGCACCATGTGCGAGGCGGGCGACATGGAGAAGGTGGTCGGCGAGCTCGACGCCAACTTCTTGATCGCCGCCGCGCTCGGGTACAGCTGCGTGGTGTACGACTACGGGAGTCGAGACAAGAAGCGAGGCGCGCCGCGTGCGCTCTGGTACGGGCTCGAGTTCGTTCGGTACGCGCTGAACGTGGAGTGGTTCGGCGCGTCCGACCGCGTGCCCGTGCTGCGCGGGAAAAACGTCGGGCGCGACTTTTCGCGAAAGCTGCGCGGGTTCTCCAAGAGCGCCAAGAAGAAGCTGCGGTATTACCGCAAGTTCCTCACCGACGACGTCAAGACGCGCGGAGCCGTGCGCCTGGTCGGCGTGTACAAGCGCACGCGGCACGACGACGACGATGGGTTTTACAAAGCGCTCGTTCGCGACGCGTGCGCGCCGGCGCCGCCGAAAAAAAGAAACGCGCGACGAAAAAGCCGCGAGACGCGCGCCGACGATCCGTCGGCGGCGGCGGGACCGAGACGACGCGAACCTTTGGTGTCGGAGGGCGCGTGCGTGCGCGCGCTGGAGACGCTCGGGTTCGAGGCGTTCTACGGCGGCGACGCGGACGAGGAGTGGGTGTCGCAGGTGCGGGGGAAGCAGAAAGCGTGACGGGCGGGCGTTCGTGGAAACGCGGAATAGCAGACGTTCGCGGCTCGGGGCTTGAAATCTGTGTCTAGACCAGCACCGGAATTTTGCGAAAAAGCACAATCTGACGCATCACCATTCGTCGAGGCGCCGCGAGGGTGGCCATGGCTTCACCTTGCGCGAAGCTCGCGGTGCTCGCGCTGGCGCTCGCCCTCGCGGCGGCGCCGGCGCGCGCGTTCTACCTCCCCGGCGTCGCGCCGCAGGACTTCGCTCCGGTACGTGCACGAGCCGTTGCGCCGAGCCGAACGGTGCCAGCGTGGCGCGAAACGCCGCGTCGAAACCCGCCTCCGCGCGCGCGCGTCGACCGTTCGCGCCTGACCCTCCCCGTCGTCGGCGCGCGCTCGCGCTTCCTCCCGAATCGTCACAGGATGACCTGGTGAACTTCAAGGTGAACTCGTTGACCTCGGACAAGACGGCGCTCCCCGTGGAGTACTACAAGCTCCCGTTTTGCCAGCCCCCGCGCATCCGAAGCAGCGCGGAGAACCTCGGCGAGGTGCTTCGCGGCGACCGCATCTTCAACTCGCTGTACCAGATGCAAACGGGGCTGGACGAGAACTGCAAGGTGGTGTGCCGAGGCGCACCGCTCACGAAGGCGCAGGCGCGGATGCTGAAGCGGTTCATCGACGACGAGTACCGCGTGAACATGATCCTCGACAACCTGCCGGCGGCGGTGCGGACGGAACGCGTGGACCCGGAAACCGGCGAGAGCGACGCGCTCTACGAGCGCGGGTTTCCGGTCGGGTTCAAAGACGACGGGTCCCCGCTCGCGGGGTCTCACAGTGCCGTTCCCGGTGGCGCGTTCGGGGGCGCGCTCGCCGCGAAAGCCGCGTCTTGGTTCGGCACGGGAAGCGCGTCGAGTGGCACGAGCGCGAAGACGCGGCTCGACCGAGGCACGTTCTACGTGAACAACCACCTGCGGTTCACGGTGCTGTTGCACCGCGCGGACGCCGCCGCGGGGACGTCGCGCATCGTCGGGTTCGAGGTGGACCCGGTTTCCGTGCGGCACGACTTCAACGGCGCGTGGAACGAGCGCGACCCGAAACTGAGCTCGTGCTCGAGCCTGAACCACCCGTCCGTGCTGTTCGACACGAACGAGGGCTCCGAGGGAGGTTCGGTGAAGCCGCGGGACCCGCGGACGGTGCCGCCGCAAAAAGTCGAGGAGGGCGCGAGCGTCGTCTTCACGTACGACGTCGCGTTCCGCGAGTCGCCCGTGGCGTGGGCCAGCCGCTGGGACGTGTACTTGAAAATGGCGGACGGCGCGGGCGTGCACTGGTTCTCCGTCGTGAACTCGTGCCTGGTGGTGCTGTTCCTCAGCGCCATGGTCGCCATGATCCTCGTGCGGGCGTTGAAGCGGGACATCTCCGAGTACAACGCGCTGGACGCCGTCGAAGAGGCGGCCGAGGAGAGCGGGTGGAAACTCGTGCACGGCGACGTGTTTCGCGCGCCGCGCGCGCCGCGTCGGCTGGCGATTCTGGTCGGCGCGGGGACGCAGCTGCTCGCCGTGCTCGTCGTGGTGATGGTGTTCGCGGTGCTCGGGTTTCTGTCCCCGGCGAACCGCGGCGGGCTCATGACCGCGGCGCTCACGCTCTTCGCGCTCGCCGGGTTTCTCAACGGGTACGCGTCGGCGCGGATGGGCGCGCTCTTCGGCTTCGCGTCTGACGAGTGGCAAAGAAACGCGCTCGCCGCGGCGCTCTTCGCTCCCGGCGTCGCGTTTTCGGTGTTCTTCGCGCTGAACCTGCTCGCCTGGGAGGAGCGCTCCGCGGGCGCGGCGCCGTTCACCACGCTCCTCTCCATCTGCGCGCTGTGGTTCTTGGTGAACGTCCCGCTGGTGTTCCTGGGCGCGCGTGTCGCGCGGTCGCGCGAAGCGCCGGAACACCCGGTGCGCACGAACAAAATCCCGAGGCGCGTGCCGCCGCAGCCGTGGTACCTGCGCGGCGCGTTCACCGCGCTCGCGGGCGGGGTCCTGCCGTTCGCCGCGGTGTTCATCGAGCTGTTCTTCATCTTATCCAGCATGTGGCACCACCAGGTGTACTACGTGTTCGGCATCCTGTTTATTGTTACCTTCATCGCGCTGGTGACGTGCGCGGAGACGGCGGTGGTGCTGTGTTACTTCCAGCTGTGCGGCGAGGATTACGAGTGGTGGTGGCGCGCGTGCGCCAACTCGGGCTCCTCCGCGCTGTACGTGTTTCTGTACAGCGCGTGGTACTTCTTCGCGAACCTGGAGATTTCCCGGGCGGTTCCCTCGATCATGTACTTCGCGTACATGGCGCTGGTGAGCGCCGGGTTCGCCGCCGTCACGGGCACGGTCGGGTTCCTCGCGTGCCTCGCGTTTTGCCGAGCCGTCTACGGAAGCGTCAAGATCGACTGACGCCGCGTCGACGGAGCCTTCGTCGGGAGGGAAGGAGGCGCGACGCGCCGCGAAGCGGCGGCGCGCGTGACGAGTGCGCGTGCGCGTTACGGTGCTGCGGTGATGAAACGCTCGCTTCGAAGATTCACAACGATGACCGACCGCGGCGGTTCGCGGCGACGCGACGCGACGACGCGTCGCGTCTCTTTGACCGGCGAACGAAAGCGCGCGCGCGCGGACCCAAACGCCTCTCGTTTACTCGTAGATCCACGCCTTGTCGCAGCGCTCGTAGGAGGTGACGCCCTCGGGGAACCAGAGGCCGATCTCGTGCTGCGCAGACTCGACGGCGTCGGAGCCGTGGATCACGTTGCGGCCGAGCTCGATGCAGAAGTCACCGCGGATGGTGCCGGGCTCGGAGGCGCTGTGGTCGATCGTCGAGTGGAGGGGGAGGCGTCGGTCAGCGGCGGGTCGCGGCGAGATCGAAAAAGCAATTGGCGGCGGAGCGCGATCGAGATAATGGAAGGGACGGAACAGGACGCGTCCCCGCGTGGTTTTGGACGTACAGAGGGTTGGTGGCGCCGATGATCTTGCGGCCGGTCTTGACGACCTCCTTGCCTTCCCAGACCATGCACACGACGGGGCCGGAGCACATGTAGTCGACGAGGTCGCCGAAGAAGGGCTTGGAGGAGAGGTCGGCGTAGTGCTTTTCGGCGTGCGCCTTCTCCACCGACATCATCTTCATGCCGCGGAGGAAGAAACCCTTGGACTCGAAGCGCTGGATGATCTGGCCGACGAGACCGCGCTGGACGCCGTCGGGCTTGATCATGATGTAGGTCTGCTCCATGTTTGTTGGTGGGTGGTGAGGAAGGAGTGCGGGGAAGTGTGAACGAACGCCGAAGCGACGAAAGCGGAACGTCGGTTTTCGTTTCGGAACTGGGTGGTATCGAAGCGAAGTCTGTCTGCGAGAGGTTGACGATCGGGCTTCTCGGCAACCATTGACGATCGGCTTCCGAAACGGTAAAGGCATAGCGATTGCGCGTGGAGCACACGAGCCCCCCTTCCGTTCGAGAGAATGGCCCCAAAACTCATCGCCCTCGTCGCCCTCGGGGCAGCGGCGTTCCTCGCGCACAAGTCTAAGGCCGGCGGCGATAAGCCCGCTGCCGCGCAAAAGAAACCTAAAAAAACCGAAACGAAGAAGGGCGCGGCCAAGCCACCGTTGAAGAACAGCGCGTTCGTGTTCGTCAAGCCAGCGGCGAACACGGCGGCGACGCAGGCGCTGGTCAAGCAGGTGTTCGCGGCGAAATCGATCGCGATCGTCTCCGAGGGTGAAATCGACGCCGCCACCATCGACGCGAAGAAGCTCATCGACCAGCACTACTACGCCATCGCCAGCAAAGCGACCCTCACTGCGCCGAAGGACCTGCCCGTCCCCGCGGACAAGTTCAAGGCGAAGTTCGGCGTCGAATGGACGGAGGCGCTCGCAAAGGACCTCGTGTGCAACGCCGCGGAGGCATGCGCGCGCTTCGGTTGCGACGCGGACGGCCTGAACGCCAAATGGCAGGCCGCTAAGGACGCCGGGTCCATGATCAAGTTCGGCGGCGGCTTCTACTGCGCGCTCGTCGAGGGCGTCTACGTCTTCAACGGGTTCTTCATGACCATGCGCTCCGGGTTCGTCAAGCCAGGCGTCTCCATCCACTACTACGTCGTGGAGTTCGAGGCGAAGGACCTGAGCTGGGCGGACTTCCGCGGCGCCGTGCTCGGCCCGACTGACCCCGCGGACGCGCCCAAAGACTCGCTGCGCGGGCGCATCCTGGCGGAGTACCGGGCGCTGGGCATCGAGAACGAGCCGTTCACGGGCGAGAACGGCGTGCACGCCTCGGCGTCGCCCCTGGAGGGTCTCGCCGAGCGCATGAACTGGCTCGGAGCGGACGCCGCCGGCGACGTGTTTGGGAAGGAAATGCTCGCCGCGGGCATCTCGCCCGAGACCATCAAGGCGTGGTCCGTGGACCCCGCGGTGACGCACCCAGAGGGGAAAGGGAGCGTGTTCGACCTGCTCGAAGACCTCGACGCCGACGCGTGCCTCGCCAAGTGCCTCGCGATCGAGCGCTGAAGCGGAGAGGACCTGGGCGCCCGAGCGCTTGGCGCGAGAAAAGCGCGCTCGCGCGGGGATGGGACCTTCTCGATAGTATCGACGCGCGCGTCGCGCCACGCGATATTTATCGTGTGTTACGTATTATCCTTATTAACCACGTGGATGACGCATCACCGCCGCTTCCCGCGAGATGCCCGCGGGCGAGACCTCAGCGGGGGATTCGTCGCGGCGTATTCTCATCTGTCGTCGCGCGTGTCGCGAAAAATAACGCCTTCGGAGCGTCGGCATCCTCAATTGACACTCGCACTTGCGCGCGCGCGCCCCGTCGCCTACGGCGCCACCGCGAGGAGCCCCGCAGACATGGCTTCCTCCTCCTCCGACGCGCACGCGCGCCGCGACGCGCAGCGCGACGCGCAGCGCGACGCGCTCCTCGCTGCGCCTTCGCCCGCCTCGGAGGCGTCGTACTACGCGCAGCTCGCCGCCGCCGCCGCCGCCTCGGGCGCCGGGCACGTCCGCGTCGAGCGCGTGACGCACGGGAAGGGCCTGGTGGCCGCGCGCGCGTTCGCCAAGGGCGAGCGCGTGCTGGTGGAGCACCCCCTGGTGGGCATGCAGCATGAGTCGAACCGCGCGGACGCGCGGGTGTGCGGCGCGTGTTTCCGGTACGTGGGCAGCGTCGGCGCGCAGATCGCGCGGAGGCTGCTCGCGCCCGCGATGCGAGACGCCGTCGCCGCGCACGGCGTGGACGCGAGTTGGCTGCGGCGCCTGCTGCGCGGCGAGGCGGCGCTTCCGGAAGTCGCGGGCTTCGACGCGCGCAGCCTGCCCGCAATCGTCACGAGCCCCGGGGACGACGGCGACGCGTCGACGGACGCGCGGGAGGTGTACTGCTCCGCCGCGTGCGCTTCGCGGGCCTGGCGCGCGCACGAGCGGTTTCTCTGCGTCGGCGGCGGCGCGGAAGCCGCGGGCGGCGTCGTGGCTTCGCGGGCGTTCCTGGAACACGCGCAGGACACGAACGAGATATTCATCCTGGCGGCGAAGGTGTTGCTTTCGGTCGCGGCGCGCGCGGAAGAGGCGCGAGCGGGAGAGAAGGCCACCGAGGGCGAAGAGGGCAAAGACGCGGCGGTTTCGACTTCTCAGTCAGACGACGCCTCGGCCGTCCTGCGCGCGGCGTGGGCGCCGTTCTCGCACGGCCACAAACGCGTCTGGTGGGACGCCGTCGCGCGCCCCGACGACGTGGATGCGGGCGCGCCCGAGCGCGAGTTCAGGGAGAGTATGCGCGAGATCGCCACGGAGTCGCTGGGGCTGCTGAAGCGGGTCGTTCCGGAAGCCCTCCTCGAGCGGTACCCGGGTCTGTTTTGCGTGGAGACCTTCGCGAGCGTGGTCGGGATGTTCGAGCTGAACAACCTGGAGATCGCCGTGGCGAGCCCGGTGGAGGACTACTTCCTGGCCGTCGACGCGCTGGACGACGACGCGGACGCCACCGCGCAGGCGACGAAACAGGTGACGAACCCTCTCCTCGACGCCCTCGACGCGTCGTACGACGCGCCGTGCCAAGGCACCGGGTTCTTCGCGTTGCAGAGCTGCGTGAACTCGGATTGCGACCCGAACGTCGCGCCCATCAAGGAGGACGCCGACGTCGACGGGCGGTGCGTGCTCGTCGCCAGGCGGGACATCCGCGAGGGCGAGGAGCTCACCATGTGCTACGTGGACGAGTCCGCGGACGTCGCCACGCGGCGCGCGGAGCTCAGGGACTACGGCTTCGAGTGCGCGTGCGCGCGGTGCGCGCGGGAAGCCCAGGGGAGAGCGCGGCGTGCGCCGGGGGGGGAGACGGAGTGACGCGCGTCGTCGCGCCGCGGCGGCGTAAAAAAAAAAAGAAGGCGCGCGCGAGTGTGTACATTATCCTTCGTCCATTCGTCCAACACTCTCGAGCGACCCTAAACCGATCGCGAACGTCACGCCCTCACGGGTTTCCTCGTCCCGGCGTTTCCGGCTCGCGTGCCCTGGGCGCCGACGCGAGCCGTGCCCTGGAGCATGGACTTGATGGTCACGAGCTCGCTCCTCTCGTCCAGCGCGCGCCGCAAATCTTCGCGCAGCGCGTCGGCTTCCGCGCGCGCCGCCGACGCCTCGGCGCGCGCGCGCGCCAGCGTCTCCGTCGCCGCCTTCTCGCGCGCGCGGCACTCGTCCGCCTCGAGCTCCGTGGCGCTGATGCGCTCAACCAGGTAGTTGTACGGCTGGGTCGAGTCGTCCGCCTTGCTCTCCGCGCGCCGCACGCGGAGCTCCAGCGCCTCCACCTCCTTCGCCTTGGCCTCCGCCGCCTCGCGCGCGAAGCGCGCCTCGCGCTCGAGCTCGACGCACCGCTTCCCGAGCGACACGCTCTGCGCCAGCCGCCGGCGCAGCGACGCGGGCACTGAGGACCCGAGCGCGCCGAGCGCGGACGCGACGCTGTCGGAGGAGGCGTTCACGTCCATCCCGGCGCGCGCTTGGGTTTCGGCGGTCTCGTTCGCGGCGGACATGACCGCCTCGTCCAGCTCGCGCTCGAGGGACTCGTAGTGCGCCAGCCGCGCCGACATCTCGGAGGCGCGCGCATCGGCGTCGCGCGCCCTTCGGCCGGCGGCGCCCTCCAGGTTCAGGTACTGCGACTCGAGCAGCCGAACTTTCTTCGTAAGCATCTCGCACTCCAGTCTGAGCACCTTCGCCGTCGAGACGCTCTCGCCGTGCAGCAAACTCACGCGCTCCAGCTCCATGGACTTCATCCGAAGCTGGCCGGCCATCTCGGCGTGCGACACGTCGGCGCTCTTCTGCGTCGAGCGCAACGTCGCCAGCGCGTCGTCGTGCCCCGCGCGGAGCTCGGCGACTTCCGCGCGCGCCGCCGCCGCGTCCGCGACGGCGGCGTCGCGCAGGTCCCGCAGCGCGCGGATCTCGCGGTCGCGGTGCGCGCTGTGCTCCTCGCGCAGACGCTCCAGGTCCTCGTTCGCCTTGCGCTGCAGGCGGTTCACCTCAGCCGTCAGACGCTCCTCGTGCTGCGACCGCATCTCCGCGTGGCCGCCGAGCACCTTCTCGCGCAAGTCGTCGCGCGCCGCGCGGAGCGTGCGGATCTTCTCGCGCAGGCGGTCCTCCTCCTCCTCGCGCTTGCGCTCGCGTTCGCGTGCCTCCTCCACCTCGCGCGACAGGTACGTCTTGTCCTGCTGCAGCAGCTCCACCTGGTGGTGGCGGCTGGCGACCTGCGAGGCGAGCGCGTCGCGCTCGCGCGCCGCCGCCCCCTCGGCGCCGCGCGCGACGGCGAGCTCCTTCTCCGCCTCGGCGGCGCGCTTGCCGAGCCGGTCCACGGTGGCGGCCACCTCGTCGTACATCGCGCCCTTCGCGCTCAAGACCTCGACCTTCACCATGGCGTCCTCCAGCTCGCGCGCCAACCGCGAGCACCGCGAGTCCAGCGCCGCGCGCTCGGCGTCGGCGTCGGCGTCGCTCCTCGCGACGTGCTCGCGCGCCTGCTTGAGCTCGCGCGAGAGGCGCGCGGCGTCCATCTCGAACCTGCGCGAGGTCTCGCTCTTGCTGTCCCGCTCGACGCGGCACACGTCGAGCTCCGCGCGCAGGTTCGCGGTCTCCTGGTGCACGCGCAAGATGGTGAACTCCTGCAGGGAAAGCGCCGCCGGGTCCTTGGACTGCAGCTCGGCGAGTTTCTCCTGCGAGCACACCACGGCGCGCAGCTGCTCTTTGGCGTTCTGCACAGCCTCGCGCAGGGGAGGCGCGAGGCGCTCGAGCTCGTTCTGCTTGTTTTTCAACAGAGACACAGCCTCGAGCATCTTCGCGCGTTCCACGCCGAATTCCCTGTCCTTCGCCGCGAGCGCCTCCTTGTGCGACGCATCCTTGCGAGCGTTCTCCTCCACGAGCTGCGCGACGCGCTCCTCCAGCTTGGACGTCCTGGCCTGGACCTTCTGCTCAAGGCGCCCGGCGTGCGCGCCGCCGGGCTGCGCCACCGCGCGCTTCGCGCGGCGGGTTTCGTCCGCGTCGGACTCCGTGACGTCACTCATGCTCGAGTACTCGCTGATGGGGTAGTCGCCTCCGTCCACATCTTCGCCCGCGGGAGTCTCCGCGGATTTGTCGAGTTCGCCGAGCAGGCGCTCGAGGCGCGCTTTCGCGGTCGCGTCCGCTGCCATCGCGGCG
>MDSV01144674.1_pt1 | contig 20742 bp, 19 predicted proteins | sample 810851 | NCBI WGS metagenome assembly MDSV01 (sample SAMN05326640, study PRJNA326480) | marine metagenome | isolation source: seawater | place: Atlantic Ocean: North East | collected 2012 | reverse complement strand
TCGTCTGGTGTATATTTTGAAATCTTTCTACTTTAGCACATATATCTTTCTCATTCAGTGGTGGAAATTTTTGATTTTCCTTAAAAGGTGTAAACTTACTTGGAAATAATCTACCAAGTATTTTTCTTAAAACTTCTATAAAATTAACAATTTTGCAAAAACAATAAAAAATAATCCAGTTATTGGACTTTGAAAAACTGTTATCATCTAAACTTTCCCAAACTTTTATAATTTTCTCAACTGCAAGTTCATTTCTATCAATGTATAATTTATTAGATATTTCTTCAGTAATTTTTATCCCATTTTTTTTTTCTTCACTTGTCTGTGAAATTTTAAAAAGCTCATTTGTTTTAATTAAAAGTTCCTCTTTTGTTTTAATTTGATATCCTAAGGTGTTTGGTAATTCATGTGCATACTCCATTTTAAATGGGATATATGTTATTACTGGTTTACCAGATATTGTTGCTTCAATCGCAGTTGTACATCCGTTGTGTAATACTGCGAATGCATTTTTCACCCAAGCAGTAATTGAATCCTGTCTTATAACATGTACATTAGGAATATCTTTAAGAAAAATTTTCCAAGCGTTTATATCTTCTGTTGGATGTGGGCGTAAAACTATATCGTAGCCATTATTATTCTTGGATAAGTATTTTATAGCTTCAATATATTCAAAAAGCTTTTTGTAATCTTCACTCCATTTATAAAAATAATTTTTAGATAGTTTTGGGTTACGTTTAAAATATCCTGCATCTGATAAAATTTTTATATTTTGATGAAATGACCTAAAATTTGTGCAACTTAAATTAGATGAAATCAGCAAAAAAGGCTTTTTCAGCATTTTTTTTGGGTCAATCCAATAATCAAAGAAAAATGGTTTCCAAAGATCTACCCTTGGTGAACCAGTTTTATAAATTTTGTTTGAATTTTTTGGATAGAAATTTTTAAGAGTGTCAGTATCATCATTTCCCCATCCAAATACCGCAGAAGATTGACCAATAGTTAAATCTGAATACCTATTTATTGCAAACTCATCATAGCCCTTTTGATCAATACCAGATTCTTCATCTATACTAGTAACCATAGTTTTATTATCAATAAGTTTTTGATGCCTATCAATCTTAACTTTGCTAGGAGTCAGGGATTTAGTTAGAAATATTCCTGGAGCAAGAATTTTAAATTTAATGCCTCCTGTTATTTCTTTTAACCTGGAGATGATAACCTGATGCCCCTTTGAGGCAGCTAAAGAACCTAAAAGTATTTTGCTATCTAATTCGCGACTAGAAATTTCATTATGTATATAGATATTCATTATTTAAGATTATATAAGTGTATTATAAGAAAATTTTTTAATTAACAAATAAATTTATTATATTAAATTTGATTGTTTATGTTAAATAATTTAATTTTAAAGAAATTAGTTGATTAAAATTTATGATGAAAAAAAAAAAATTTATAAAGTTTATAAATATTGATCAAAAGCTATATAAAATTCTTAAAAATTTAAAAAAAAAGGATCTGAATAAAAATACTATCTACATAAAAAGTTTAGATAAATTTGTAACAAAATGCAGAAAAATTTTAGATGGAAAAAATGAAACAAAAGCAATAATTATATCGCTTTATCCAAGTAACAAAGAATTTACTGAGCTTTCAGCTAAGACTGTAAAAAGATTAACAGAAATCATGTCTTCGTATGCAGGGGATATTCTAATTCAAAACTCCGCAAAAAATAAGGTAATTGAGGTATTTGACCGAAATAGAAAATTCTCAATTAATCGTGGATCCAGATATCATCAAACAAGGGAGGGTGGCAGTATCCATACAGACAATGTTAATATACCTTCCTATTGGGATTATTTAATGTTTAGTTGTCTTTCTAGTGCAAAAGCAGGAGGTGAGACAATATTAGTTGACTCTAAAGAAATACACGCTGAACTAAATAAGAACTTTAAAACAGCAAAAAAAATTTTAGAAAAAAAATTTTATTGGGAAAAAAGAGGAATATCTAACGAACTTTATCAAGCTCCCATTATAACTTATGATAAATTAAAACGTCCAAATTTTAAATATTTAAGACCTTATTTAGAAGCAGCACATGTTAAAGCAAAAAAATATCTTAGCAGCAAACAATTGTATGCATTGGATGTTTTAGATGCTTTATTAGAGTCTATTAAATTTCAACTTAGATATAAAATGCAAAAGGGAGAAATTTTATTTAATTTAGACTCTAAAGTTCTTCATGGTAGAGCTTCTTTTTCAGACTCTTTAAATGCTTTGCCGCTAGAAAAAATAAGAAATAATGAAAATAGATTAAAAAGAACGATGATAAGAGTGTGGATAAAAAAAAGAGACAAATAATCAAAACCTCTGCAATATTACTGCTAGCTGGATATGGAAAGAGGATAGCGAGTATAACTTCAAACCCAAAATGCTTATTAAAAATTAATAATCAGTCCATAATTGAAAGAAATTTAATTATATTGAAGGAATTAGAAATAAAAAATGTGACTTTAGTTTTAGGATTTAAAAAAGAATTAATAAAAAAAGAAATAATTAAATTCAAAAAGTATTTTAATTTCAATTATTCATATAATAAAAAATATAGAAAATTTGGTAATTCATATTCACTATTGGTTGGATTAAAAAAAACAAGAGGGAAAGCGATCATATTTGATGGTGACCTAATTTATTCAAAAAAAATTTTAGAAAACTTTTTAATTAATGGACATCAATCATCTTTTTTAATTGGAAAAACATCAATCAAAGATATTGAATGTGCCAAAGCGCTTGTAGATAAGAATGGTTTTGTAAAAAAAACAATAGATAAAAGACGAATATACAAATATGAATTAAAAAAATACAAATTTATTGGAGAGGCAATCGGTATTTTGAAAGTATCAAATAGAATTAGAAATTTAATGATTCATGGTTTAAAAAAATTTCTTAAAAATAAAAAAAACTTGATATTAAATTGGGAACATTTTATGAATGAGTTTTTAGAAAAAAACTCAATAATGTATAATAAAACTCTTAGCTCAAAATGGATTGAAATTGATACAAAAAAGGACTATTTGAGAGCAGCAACTCTTTTTAAAAATAAATGATTAAATTACCAAAATTTACTAATCAGAACATGTTTGATGCTGAAACTCATTATAATTTATTTATGAATGAAGAGAGATTTTCGAAACTTTTGATCCATTATGAGATATTCAAAAAAATTAAAAAAATTCCTGGGGCAATAGTTGAGTGTGGTGTTTTTAAAGGTACATCTTTTTCCAGATTTTCTATGATAAGAAAGTTAATTGGTAATCCAAAAAAAAATAAATTAATTGCTTTTGACGTTTTTAATGATGATTTTCCAAATACAAAATATGAAAATGAAAAAAAACAAAGACAACACTGGATCAAAACTGCTGGAGGAAGTTCAATATCTACGAACCAATTAGATAGAATTTTTAAGAAAAAAAAAATAAAAAATTATGAACTAATTAAAGGAGATGTGCTTAAGACAATACCTAAATATTTAAAAAAAAATCCAAATTTAAAAATCTCATTATTAAATGTAGATATAGACTTTGTTGAAACAACCAGGTGTGTATTAGACAATTTTTACTCAAAGGTTTCGAAAGGAGGAATTATACTTTTTGATAATTATGAGGGGATTGGGACGGGAGGAACTTTTTATAAGGGTGAGACAGAAACAATTAATAAATTTTTAAAAAAAATTAAAAAGAAAATTATTAAGTTCCCATTTTATAATCGCCCTTCTTATATTATTAAGTAAAAAATAAAAAACTATTTTTTAAAGTAATTCTTTATTACATTTATAATTTTGTTTTGTTCTCTATTTTTTAAATTAACGAATATTGGAATACTTACAGAATTCTTGAAGTATTTATCTGCACCTGGAAAAATGGATTTGCCTTCTTTATAAATGCTAAATTTATAAATAGGAATATAATGTTGTTGAGATATTACTTTATTTAAAAATAAATATTTTATAAAATGATCTTTGTTTTTTTTTAATTCATCAAAAATGATATTAATTATAAATAAATGAAATGAAGGATTAATATTTTTTGAATATTTTGGACAGCTCAAATTTTGGTTAAAATTTTTTAATTCTTTAAAATATTTATCGTATATTTTTTTTCTTTTTTTTAAAAAAAAATTGATTTTTTTTAACTGTGACAAACCTAATGCACAATTAATATCAGATAAACGATAATTAAATCCATTTTTTGAAATATCATATTTCCAATATTGTTTTTTATTCCTTAATATTCCATGATTTCTATATAAAATAATATTACTTGCGATTTTGAATTTATTTGTCGTGATAATTCCACCCTCTCCTGAAGTAATACTTTTCAATGGATGCAGTGAAAAAGTCGAGATATCTGAATGGTTACATGAACCGACTTTGAAAATTTTATTTCTATACTTATAACTCGCACCCAGTGCATGACATGCATCTTCAATTATAAAAAAATTATATTTTTTTTTTAAATGATTAAAATTTGCAGAATTTTCAGGATATCCTCCATTAAACATTAGTAATAAGGCATTAATTTTTTTAAGTTTTCTCTTTTTTATACATTCTAAAACTGTTTTTGGGGTAATCTGACCAGTAAACTCATCAACATCCACTAGATAAACTTTTAAACCCATATTTTTTGCCATATTATATGATGCTACAAAGTTTACTGCTGGCATTAAGATAATATCATTTTTTTTTAGACCAATTGATAACATTGCTAAATGAATAGCAGCAGTTCCACTACTACACACATAGCTGTATTTGCATGTAAGATATTTTTTTAACTTTTTTTCAAATTTTTCAACAAAAGGACCAGTGGTAATCAAATCACTAAATAATGAATTTAAAACTGATTTTTTATCACCAGTATCTATGAATTGTTTCCCATAAGGAATATAGCTGCTCATTTAATTTACTCTATTAATTGGTTTAAAAGATACCTTGGTTTTAAGAATATTTTTAATATTTTTTTTTGAAATATCAGAAAAAACTTTATTCAAAGTTTTTACATATTTTCTAATATTATCTTTATTATGATAAATAGTTATATAAATCATATTAGTTGCTAAAATTTTATTTTTAAGCATTTCCTGAGTTAGAAAGGTTTTTTTTTGTAAATGATCAGACTTAAATTCAAATGATGGTATTGCGTCTGTTCCCATAACTTTAATTGGAACACTATATTTTTTTGATAAATCTAACCAAATTGATTTTATCAGTTTTCCATTATTTTCAATTTTTTTAAAAATTTTTAATCTTTTAAATTCTTTTATAGATGAGAGTGCTGCTGTATAACCAACTCTTTCGCCCCAAAATGTACTACTGATAAAAGTATTTTCAGCTTTTTTCATAATTTGTCTTTTCCCAATTACAGCGTTAATTGCAAATCCACTTCCTAGAGCCTTACCAAAAATTGCAATATCTGGATTTACTTTAAATTTCAAATGTATGCCACCCATGTTCTCTCTGTAACCAGATGTACATTCATCAAAAATCAAAATTATTTTTTTTTGATCACAAATATTTCTTATTTTTTGAAGAAAATTATCTCTTGGTTTTTCATTTCTCATAACCTCCATCTTAATAATACCAATTTTTTTTTTATTAATTAATTTTGAAAGGTATTCAAAATCATTATACGGAAATGGAAAAGAAGTATTTTTTAAACTTTCAGGAATTCCATCATAATTTAATCCAGACATTAAATGTTGATCTAGATTTTTTTTCGAATTTATATTTGCTGATAAATACCAGTCGTGCCACCCATGATATCCACAAAATGCAACATTTTTTTTTTTAGTAAAAGACCTTGCTAGTCTTATTGCTAACGCATTTGCCTCTCCTCCGCCTCTCGTAAACTTAGCCATTGACGACCAAGGATGGTGTTTAATAATTTGTTTTGCAAGTGAGACTTCTTCAACACAATTTAATGTTGTTAAATTACTTCTGTTTATATTTTTTTGAACTGACTCATTTATTCTATAATTGCTATACCCCAATATACTTGTTCCAACAGCACAAAACATGTCTAAATACTTTTCTGATTTTGTATCCCAAATATTTATTTTTTTTGCTTTAGTAAAATATGCGGGCCATTTATCAGGTAAATGGAGTTCTGATCTCTTTGAAAATAATGTAGTGCCACCTGGAATTATTTTTTTTGCATATTTATATAATTTTATACCATTTCTAATTTTCATTTTATTTCCATTTTCTTGGGTCTATAATTCTTCTGTCACTTATTTTAATTTTCTTCAATTTATTATTTTTTTTTATTTTTTTAAAATTTATAATTTCATTTAAGTTATCATGATTATTAATACCAACTATAATTTGGTCAAAATCATAACTCATTAAATCGTTTAAACAATAATCAATTGGGGAAATATTGTTGATTTTTAAACTTTCAAACCATTTAAAAAAAAGTTTTTGCCACTTTTTAAAATATTTTTTCTTACAAACCGATTTATTAACTAGTAATCCTTGCAAAAATATAGATCTAATATGTACCTCAATTCCATTTTCTTTTAATCTTCTCAACCATCCAGAGTAAATTATTCTTTTATCTAAAATATTATAAGGAAATTGAACTACATCTAAATTGTAATTTTTAATTAAATATTTTAAATTTTTAGTTTCATAAATTGATATACCAATTTTCTTAAAGAATTTTTTTTTTAAAGTTTCAATATTTTTAAAAATTATTGGTCCATCTTTTTTTAATAAAATTTTATCATCATGAAAAAGTAATGTTTCTACTTTATTTTTATTAAATTTTTCGAAATGATTTAAAAGTTTATTTCTACAATATTTCAATGATATCCATTTGTGATCAGGTTTTACTTTAGTAATAAATTTAAATTTTTTATTAATTTTTTTAAAAATATTTTTATTTTTTAAATAAATCTCGGCGGTGTCAATTTTATAAATACTGTTTTTTTTAGCTAAGTTCAAAATTTTTTTTATTTCTTTAAGACTTATTTTTTTTTGATCAGCTCCATATTTATGGATAAAGTTTGCAGAACCGATAACAAGCCTTTTTTTAATTTTTACTTTATTCATTTTCTATCTTTTAAATTAATTAGTGTTTTATCATATTTTTCAGCTCTAATTAGATCTTTCCACGAAAAATAAATATTTGGAGTAAAATGATTTGCAACTTTTTTTAAAAATAAAAAATCATTTATATTATCTAGTGTCCATCGTCTATTTGAATAATTTATAAAATTTTTATAATTATACTTTTTGAACAATTTTGATTTTCGAATATAAATTGTAACATGCTCTTTATTAGATTTTGTATTGGAAATTTTTTGTGAATGAATTAACGTATTTAAATTAATCACTTCAACATCTAAACCATCCGGAAAAGAGAGTTTTAATATATTTGATGTATACTCACTTTTATTTTTAAAATGTAATTTAATACATTCATCAATAATTTTTGGATCTATTATTGGACAATCTGCTGTAACTCTAACAATAGTTTCTATATGATTTTCTTTAGCACAGTCTATTATTCTTTTTGCGACATTTAGGTTGCTTCCTCTAAATAACTCTATGTTATGTAATTTACATACATTTTTAAATTTATCATCCTCTTTTTTTTTCGTTGTGCACAAAAAAATTTTATTAACTAACTTTGTTTTTTTTAATCTTAAAATGCACAAATCTATCATTTTTAAATTTGAATTAACATTTAAAAAATGTTTTTTTGGTAATCTTTTTGATGAAGATCTAGCAGCAAGAATTATTGCAATTTTATTTTTATTTTTCATCTGATGTAATTAATCAGTTATCATATCATGCTGTAGAAGAAAACAATTCTATAATCAGACAACTAAATAAAATTAAATTAAATAAGTGTCTCTTAAATTATTTTTAATTTTAAATTGTAGTTACCTAAAGGTTAAACAGTAATTGACTAAATAAATAAGTTATTAATCACAATTTTTTAAAAAAACTTAAAATAAAAATTAATTAAATTAAAATTTAAAATATGTCTTTTGTTTTAATAATGATATATTAGTAGATATGAAAAAAATTCTTTTTTTAGGTTATTCTGCAAATGAAACAACGATAATTGATAAACTTAAAGAAAACAAAAAATACCAAATATTTCACTCTAAAAGTAAAATTAAATTAAAAAATTTAGATGAAATTGACTTTATAATTAGTTTTGGTTATAGGCACTTAATTAACGAAGATATAATAAAAAAAAAGAAAAAAATATTAAATCTCCATATTTCATATCTTCCTTACAACAAAGGCGCGCATTCTAATTTTTGGTCTTTTGCAGAAAATACACCATCTGGTGTTAGCATTCATACAGTTGATAAAGGAATTGACACTGGAAATATTATTTACCAAAAACTATTAGACTTCGATTTAAATAAAAATAAAAAGAAATTAACATTTAGAAATACTTATTCTATTTTAATTTATGAAATTGAAAATCTTTTTATTAATAATTATAAAAATATTTTAAATAATGATTATAATACATTTGAGCAAATAGGAAATGGAACTTACCATAGTGCTAATGAATTGCCAGCAATTGTAAAATCCTGGGATCAAAATATATTCAAAACAGTCACAAAATATCAAGAAGAAAGAAAAAATAAAATTAATAAAAAATTACAAATTCTAAATGAAATTGAAAACACTAGAAAAAATAATAATGTAAATTGGATGAATATATTAAGAAATTCTATAAAAAGTTCCTCATCTAAAACTCTCAAGATACTTAATTCAATTAATGCTGATGACGATAAAATCTCAAAGTTATTTAAAAAATTAAATGATCAATAAAGTTTTTTTTATTGCAGAAATTTCTGCAAATCACTGTGGTAATTTTAAATTAGCGAAAAAATTAATTAATTGTGCATATTTAAACGGTGCAGATGCAGTAAAACTTCAAACATATACGCCAGATACCATGACGATTAAGTCTAATAAGAAGTATTTTAAAATTAATCAGGGTTTGTGGAAGGGTTACACTCTTTGGGATTTATACAAGAAAGCACACACACCTTTAAACTGGCATAAACAGCTTTTTAAATATGGAAAATCTCTTGGTATAAAAGTTTTTAGTACTCCATTTGATGAGACAGCAGTTGACTTTTTAGAAAAATTAAATTGTCCGATTTATAAAATTGCATCTTTTGAAATGACTGATTTAAATTTAGTTAAAAAAATATCTCAAACTCAAAAACCTTTAATTATTTCAACAGGTATGGCAAATCTAGAAGAAATTGAGGCCACTGTGAAAATGGCAAGAAGAAATGGTGCAAAAGATCTTACTCTTTTATATTGTGTTAGTAATTATCCATCATCTATAGATGATTTTAATTTAAATAACATCAAAATATTAAAAGATAAATTTAAATGTAAGGTGGGTCTGTCAGATCATTCAACAGATAATAGAGTTGCTATTGCTGCTGTTGCTAGTGGAGCTGAAGTTATAGAAAAACATATTGCTCTTGATAATCAAAAAAAAGGTTTTGATATTGATTTTTCTATAAAAGGTAAAGAAATCAGAAAATTAAAAGAAGATATTGATATAACATTTAAACTTTTAGGAAAGAATTATTTTTTTAGAAATAAAAATGAAAATAAATCAAAAATTTTTAGAAGATCAATATTTACAACAAAAAATATAAAAAAAGGGGAAATCTTTACTAAAAATAATATTAAAGTTGTAAGGCCTGGTTATGGTTTAGAACCAAAATACTTTAATAAAATTTTAAATAAAAAGTCACCAGTAAGAATTTTAAAAAATGAACCTTTAAAACTTTCATTATTAAAAAATTTATAATGAAAGTTTTAAAAAATCCTTTCTTACATATTAATTTACTTGATCAATTAATATTTTGGTATTTTTAATTTTTGCGTGTGATACGTAAGATTATAATTATTAATATTTCATTATAAGTTTTAAATTAACTTAAAAAAAATAATCTTTATTTAGTTCAATCCATTTTTGTAGATTAGTTTTTGTCATCCATTCTGAATTATCATTGCTATTATATATAAATCCTGGAGATACTTTTGCTCCGTCTTTAATTCTTAAATCATCCTTTGACCAATCATTAATCTTTGGTAAGATCTTGTAATAACTAGAATATTCGTAGGTTGACTCACTATCATCAATGCTGATCATCTGTTCATGCAATTTCTCACCTGGACGAATGCCTATGATTTTATGTTTAGCTTTTGGAGCAATTACTTTAGCAATATCTATCACTTTCATTGAAGGAACTTTTTTAACATAAATTTCACCACCAACCATATCCTCAAAAGTATGCCATACTAACTCAACTCCCTGCTCGAGTGAAATCATAAAACGGGTCATACGTTCGTCGGTAATTGGTAATTCTCCTTGATCTTTAATTGATGTAAAAAATGGTATTATCGATCCACGAGATCCCATTACATTTCCATATCTAACAACGGAAAAAATTGTTTTATGTCCACCTGCATAAGATGAGTTGCTTGCTGTAAACAATTTATCTGACGCCAACTTTGTTGCTCCATATAGATTAATTGGGCTACTTGCTTTATCAGTTGAAAGTGCAACAACTCGTTCCACTTTTTGATCAATGCAAGCATCTATTAAATTCATAGCACCATTAATATTTGTCTTGATACATTCAAATGGATTGTATTCTGCGGTTGGAACTATTTTAGTTGCTGCTGCATGCACAACAAAATTAATATTATGCAATGCACGAGTAAGTCTCTCTTTGTCACGCACATCACCTATAAAAAAACGAACTCTTGGATCATCTTTGAATAATTTTGCCATCTCCCATTGTTTAATTTCATCGCGTGAAAAAATTACCAATCTTTTAGGGTTATATTTTTTTAAAGTAAGTGGAACAAAACTATTTCCAAATGAGCCTGTACCACCTGTAACTAATATAGAAGAATTTTTTAACATTTTATAAATTAACTATTAGCACTTTTTCGAAAATCGTCATTTAAATTAATTAATTCTTCAAAGGTTCCTTCGTTTTTTAACTCACCTTTTTCCAACAAGAAGATTTTATCACACTTTTTTACAGTTCCTAATCGATGAGCAATTAAAATAATAGTAATATTGTTCCCAAGATTGTTTACTGCCTCCATGACCACTTCTTCGGTTTGATTATCTAATGCACTTGTTGCTTCATCTAAAATTAATACTTTTGGATTGTGATATAAGGCTCTTGCGATTCCTACACGTTGGCGTTGTCCTCCTGACAATCTAACTCCACGTTCACCCGTAATTGTGTCGTATTGTTTAGGCAATTCATCTATTACAAATTGATGTAAATTTGCTATTTTAGCAGCTTTTTCAACCATATCTTGATTAACATCTTTTGGATCTGTTCCGAAAGCTATATTAGCTTTTACTGTGTCATCGGATAAATAAATATGTTGTGGCACATAACCTATAGATCTTTGCCATGATCTCACATTTTGTTTTGTAATAACTTTTCCATCAACTTCTAAAGTTCCCTTTTGAGCCTCAAGTAATCCTAAAATTATATCAACTGTTGTAGTTTTACCGCTACCTGTGGAACCTACGATCCCAATAGTTGTTTTGGCAGGAAAAGTTAAATTTAAATTTTTTAAAGTGGTTCGTATTACATTAGGATAATTATAACAGACATTGTTTAACTTTATAGATTTATTAAATGATAAAATTTCTTGACTGAAGTTTTTATTGAATGATTTAAGTTTTTTAATATCAAAATACAATTTATCAAGTGCAGGACCAACAAAAGCAAGCTGAGTAAAGGAAGCATACATATGTTGAAGAGCTGGCAACAAACGGTAGCCAGCAAAAGCATATAAGCTGATGATAGGCAATATGCTGATAAAACTCTCAGATTTACCTATTGTAGTAAGTATTATTATTAACATTCCACCAAAAATTATTGCTTCTAAAAAAAAACGAGGTAATTGTCCTAATACAGAAACTGAGGCCTGGGTTCGAGCAAAAATTTTAGCAGAATTAGAAAACTGATTAATAAATGTTTCTTCTAATCCCCCAACTTTAACTTCTTTACTAGCACCAAAAGCTTCACTAACAGCCATATAACGTGACTCATTACTTTTCAGACGATCTTTTCCAATTCGATCAAGAAAGCTTCTTATAAAATAAAAAAGAATTACATAAGTTCCACCAAGAGAAAAGCAAACTATTGCGGTCAGTTTTGGATCTACTATTATCAATAATATTATAAGTGTAACTGTAATCACTCCTTTAGAAATTATCTCCATCAAAGGTCTTATGCCTCCCCCAACCACTGTAGCTACTTCTGATAAAATAGTTTTTCCTAAGTCAGCACTATTACGACTAAGGAACCAGCTATAAGGCTGATATAGATAATCTTCAATTAGCCGTTTACTGATACTATAATTAAACATTTGTACAAATCTTACCTGCGCATAAGCGGTGATAGCCTTAAAAATTAACGATGTAACTAGCAATATGAACACTATAATTCCCAAAACAAAAAGAAATTGTTCATTATTTTCAATTCCATATTGTTTTGAAGTTTTAAACATGAAATTTAAAATAGAATTTGTTTGGATAAGATCAGGGTTAGTTAGCACTGACATAAAAGGTAAAATAGATGCTACTCCTATCATCTCAAGTAGAGCTACCAATAACATCATAATTAATAATAACCCCACATGATTTCTCTCTTGTGAAGTTAAAAGAAATAGGAATTTTTTTAAAGTTATCATTTACCTTTAACAACTAATAACAAATAACAGTTTTAATTAAATTTAAAAATCTATTTGTAGTTAATAGAAACAGACAATTGAGATTATTTTTAACAATATATATGTTATTTTTACTAAATATATATAATAATATCAATTTTATGATGATAAACAAGAATTTAATGAAATATGAGAATTAATATTCAATCAGAAAATTTTTTATTTCATAATAAATTTCTATAATTCACGATAATGCCATTGTTTAAAATCGAATATATAAAATACCTTTATAATTTTTGGCGTTTTAAAAAAAAGCAGAAAAAAAATAGATTTACTAAAAAAAAATTAGAATTTATCGAAAAAAAATATAATCAATTAAAGAAAAAAAAAAAATTAATAATAGCAACCCAAGTTGGCAGAGGTGGAGGTAAATGGTTAGCAGATATGATTAACTCCACAAATGGAGTTTATGCATATGGAGAAAGAAATAGAATAAAAGAATCTTATTTTAGGTATCTTCGATCTTTTAAGGATAAATCATTTGACAAATCCATGCTTAAAATTATTAAAAGCGAGGCGATAAATGATTGGGAAGATAATTACACAAGCTACATATCAAGCCCATATTTCTCTCATGGTCTAGATTTTTTAGATAAAGAATTAAAACCAGATAAAATTGTAGTTTTGGTTCCATCTTTTAAACATTTGATAAAATCTTTTAAAAATAAAAATTGGTATAATACCAACAATTTTTATTATCATAAGCAAAGAAACATTCCTAAAGAATTTAAAAATAATCCCAATCATTTTTACGGAAGATATATAAATTTAAATTTAAGTAAAAAAATTATAAATCAACTTACTCAATTACAAAAAATATCTGTTTTTGTAAATCAAACTTTAGAAAAAATTTTTAAAGAATGTAAAAAAATTGATAAAAAAAAAATTGAAATTTTTGATCTTCAAAAAGCTGATCAAAATTATAGTTATTGTAAAAAGTTTTTAAAGAAAATAGATATAGATTTGTCAATAAGTAGAAAAAAATTTATATCATTAAAACACAACACCTCAAGAAAATATGAAAACAAGAAAATTTTTATTGACACATCTGAAATTAATTGGATAGAAGAAAAAGAGAAACAATATAATAAAATAAAAAAAAAATTAAACTTTTTCAAAAAATAATTTAAAAAGATAATTTTATATGAAAGCATTGATTTTAGCAGCTGGAAAAGCAACAAGACTTAGACCACTTACAAATAATAAACCAAAAATACTGTTAAAATTTGGTGACTCGAATATTTTAGAATATCTTTTTAATTGCTTGAAAGAAAGCAATATCAAGGAAATTTATGTTATTACAGGTTATAAGTCAAATCAGATAAAAAAAAAATTTAAGGAAAAAGTAAATTTAATTTTAAATAGAAAGTACAGTACAACTAATTCAATTTACTCACTTTTTTTAGCTAAAAAGAAACTTAATAATTCAAATTTTTTTTTAATTAATGGAGACATTTTAATAAGTAAAAAATATTTTAAGATAGATAGTAAAAAAAAAAAATACTCTTTTACTTATGGTATAAAAAAAAAAGTAAAGTTAGGTGAGATGAACTTAGTAATTAAAAAAAATACTGTTAAAAATATTAGTAAAAATATAGACTCAAAAATCTCAAATACTGAAAGTGCACAAATAACTTATTTTACTAAAAAAGACTCAAAATTATTATTTAATAATGTTGACAAACTTATTAAAAGTAATCAAAAAAATCTTTTCCCAGCATCTGCATATGCTGATATTATAAAAAAATCTTGCTTAAAAATTAAGTATGTTAATAAAAATCATTGGTTTGAGTTAGACAATCTAGCTGATTATGAAAAAGTAAAGAAAGCTTTATGTAATAAACTTAAAATATCCAAATTCAAAAGTCTTTAGTAAAATTTATGAAAAAAAAATATCTAAAAATTTCAACCTCAAAACTAGAAAAAGCTATATTTAAAAAATCAAATGAATTTATAGATATTCATTCTTCAAAAATTATTGCCAAACTAATTGTTAGAGCCGAAAAAATGAAAATTTTAACCCATGGAATTCATTATTTTGTTCATTCTATTCAACCATTATTAAAACAAAAAAAAATATACTTTAAAAGTAAAGTAATAAAAAACTTCATCTATACTGAACCATTAACTAGTGGTGCTGTTGGAATTATTAATACTTTTAAAAGTTTAAACAAAGCGAGTGAAATAGCAAAAAAAAAGGGTTTTGCAATGTTTATTGCAAAAAACCCTGGAAAGGTTGGAGCGCTAAGAGTTTATTGTCCTGAAATCATTAAAAAAAATCAGCTAATAATATTATTAAAAAATACTGCACCAACTCAAGGAACTAAAAAAACGAAAAAAGCTATTATTGGAACCAATCCTCTTGCAATAGGTATTCCAGGCACAAAATTTATCTATGACTCTTCAACCTCAACTGTTGCAACTAATGCAATTAGATTGAAAAATAAGTATAATGAAAATTTTAGTTATGGTGTGGGATTTAACGAAAATTTAAATCTAACCAAAAAATCTAAAGATTTACTAAAAAAAGGATCTTATCTTAACACGTTTGCAAACGAAAACTTTTGGTTCAAGAGTTTTTATTTAGGGGTTGCGATTGAATTAATTGGAGCTTTGTGTGGAGGTAATACCTCGTATAGAGTAGGTGAAAGTAAAGGTTCTAGACTATATTCTCAAGAAGGCATGTTAGGAATTGTAATCGATAAAAGTGTATTCCCTTCATATCAAAAATATAAAAAAGAAATGAAATTATTAATGCATGAATTAAAAAAAATGAATTTAAGAATTCCAGGGAGATTAATCGAAAAGAAAAATATTACAGTATTTAAAGAAGATTTAGAAAAAATTATAAATTAAGTTAACTATTTAGAAAATTTAAATATTTTTTTGTAATATTTTTGGAGTCTCCCAAATAATATTTAATAGTATTAGTATGTTTTTTATTAATTAATGGAAAAGAAAATTTTTTTTTTGTTAAATTTAAAATCGTATTTTTCATTTTTGTTTCTGAAGTATAAATAATATTATTATTAAAATTTAATAAAAATTTTCTTAATTTTAACTTCTTTTCAAAAAAAGGGACCATAACAATTTTACCATTAACTAAGGATTCTATAGTTGAAGATGAATTTTGACCTATAATAATATCTGCTTTATTAATAAATTTTTCTGCTGATCCATATTTAAATATTTTAATTCTCTTATCTATTTTATCATTAAAGTTAATTTTTGAATTATGTTTTTTTTTTATAAAGATATTAAGTGATTTATTTTTTGAAAGATGATTTAAAATTTTAATTACTTTATTATAAGTATCATCCCAACTAAAATTTTTATATTGTTTATATTTGGGAATTCCTCTTTTATTATCGAATGACAAAAATAAAATATTACTTGGCTTTTTGTGGTATTTTTTTTTTAGGATGTAATCTTTTAACCTTGGACATCCATTCACAACTATTTTATTTGATAATGTTTTATCAATTTTTATAAAATTATTTTTCGTAAGCTGATTATAAACTGAAATCTGGGAAAAATATTTGAAAACTTGACTAAATTTAACTGCTCTTGTTTTTAATTGATATTCTGAGTCAGCATCTGTCTGCACACCTTCTTTATGCCATAAAATTACTGGTAAATTATTTTGTTTACATCCAGCATATAAAGCAGCTTCTGCTACATAAGTATAATTAAAAGTAATAAGACTTATATCTTTATTTTTCAAATATTTTTTTAAATTAAAAATTACATTTTTTAAAAATTCTTCATGTTTTTTTTTTTCATTTATTTTTTGATTAAAATAATCTTTGTCATTTATTGAAAAATTAAAGTAATCTAGAAAAAATTTTTTTCTATTAGAAAAATAAAATAAAATTATTTTGAAGATACTTCTTTTTAAAAAAATAAATTCAAAATTATAATTTGATGACTCATATATTATCTCTATATCTCGCACTCCAATTTCTCTAAAAAGAACAATAAATGTTTTTTTAATTTTTTTATTTTTTTTTAAAAATTTTGGTTCATATAGTGAAAGTTTAATTAAAAAAGCACAAAAACTGGGAAGATTTAAGTAACAAGATATAAAAACTAGTAGATATAATATTTTTTTTTTTAAGTGTGAGAAATATTTTTTCATTAATTAGCCAACATCAAATTTAAATAAGTTATAATTTTTTTACTATCAATTCTAAAATTTAGCTTAATTTCTTTAACTACTTATATACTGAAATAATTTACTCTCAAAAATAATAAATATTAATTAATTTAAAGGTTTACTATGATAAATATGCAAGTTGTTCCTTAAACTCAGAAAAAATACTTATAAGTGACACAAAAAATAAAATTTACTTATATAAAATAATTTAGATAAATTGTTAAATCTTTAGATAGAATGTATAAATAATTTTATGAATAATAATTATCTAAAAAAAACTATTGAAAATTCAATTAAAGCAAAAAAGTCATTACTTTTAATTGAAGATAAAATATCCCTGGCAATTAATATAATCTTTGAAAAATTATTAGATGGTGGAAAAATTTTTTTATGTGGGAATGGTGGTTCAGCTGCTGATGCTCAACATTTAGCTGCTGAGTTTTTGATTAGGCTAAATCCAAAAGTAAATAGAATGCCTATACCTGCCATTTCTTTAGCTACAGATGTATCAACAATTTCTGCATGTGGTAATGATTTTTCATTTAATAAAATTTTTTCTAGAAATTTGGATGCTCTTGGATCAAATAAGGATATTTTAATTGCAATTAGTACCTCAGGTAAATCCAAAAATATTTTGGAAGTTTTGAAGACTTCAAAAAGAAAAAAAATTTTTAGCATTGGATTTTTAGGGAATGGTGGAGGAAAAGCAAAAAAAATTACCGACCTAAATTTAATAGTGAAAAGTACAAATGTAGCAAGAATTCAAGAAACACATATATTAATGGGCCACTATATTTTTGATCAAGTCGAAAAAAAAATTCTTAAGGCACATCAAAATGCTAATGGTAAAAGTTTATCAAAAGGTTAGTCAATAGATAAAAAAAACAGAAACTATAATAAACAATGTTTGTAAATATTGATGAAAATTTTTTTATAAAAAAACAGATTACAAAAAAAAAACTGAAACAATGTATATCCTTAATTTCTAATCAGCAGAATACTAAAAACTTAATCATTGAAAGAGCCTATAAAAATAATAATTCTAAAAAAATTAATTTCCCATATGGTATTAAAGAAAAAGATATAGATATTGTCATTAAGACAAAATTTAACAAAGATTATAAATATATAAATTTAAATAAATCAATAGTACTTTGTAAGGAAAATAAAAAAATTAAATCCACACTAAAAAAAATCAGTAAATATCAGCTCAATAAAATAAAATTTTTTCCAAGAACTTATATATTTAAAAAAATTGTCTTCCAAGAGTTGGCTAGAGGCAAAATTCATATACCAAACAATTTATCAAAATTTAGCTCGATTTTATTAAAAAACATAGCTTTTGTAGTAAATAAATTATCTACCCTTAATAATTCCGAAATTAAAATTTCTAACTATTTAAACAAAAATAAATTTGAAAAAAAAGCAGATAAACTCAACTCTAAATTAATAGACATTTTTACAAAGTTTTTAAAAAAAAATCCTGAACAAACAATAAAGCTTTCATTAACACATGGAGATTTTAAATTTGAACATATATTTTTAAGAAAAGGTCAGTTAGAGTATGTTATTGATTGGGATTGTATAGGTAATAGGTCGATTTTTTTTGATCTGTTAAATTTTTTTATACCCTGGTTTCAAAAACGTTCTTATGATTATTTTGAAATAAAGGAATATATTTTAAAATTCATTAAAAAATATATACCCAATTTAAAAAATGACATAAACAATAAGTACGATATTTATTTTTCTTTTTACGCGTTAGAGAGATATCAAAGAATACATAATGCTAGAACTACAAAATTTAATATAGGTAAAGCTTATAAAAGATATAATGACTTATTTAAAAAAATAATCTTAATCAAACGATAATATAGGAATTTTAACAGTATTTTGAAGGTTTTTTAATTATAATTTTTTTATTATTTATAATTTTTAGCAAGAAAAAAAGTATGTTTATCGCCATAAGTATTTTCTAGGTAGCCTGAAGATAAATAATTTAGTTTGAAAAAAGATTTTATACTATCTAAGTCGTAAAAATAATCTCTTCCATATTTTTGATTATTTTTACCATAAACTGCTAGAGAATGAATTAAATAAGTTTTTTTATTTAAAGTATTAAACCATTTAATAAATTTTTTTAATTCTGGTAAAATATACCAGCTAATATCTGATAAAATTATAATATCTGGATTTAATTTTTCATATAACGCAAAGTTGGAAAAATTACTTACAAATAAGTTATTTTTTAAGTAAGGATATTTTTTTTTTGATTTTTTTATTACAGTTTCAGAAATATCAGTTCCATATACTTTAAAATTATTTTTATATAATTCGTTAGAAATTTGGGGGAAACCACATCCAATTTCTAAAGTTATTATCTTCCTAGATTTTTTTATTTGTTTACAATAATTAAAGATAATTTGATAATTTAGATTTTGACCTAATTTATTTTTTTTTAATAAATCCCAGGGATCAGAAAACTTTTGATACATTTTATCAAATTTACCAACAAGCTTTCCATTTTTAATTACTAAATCTTGATATTTCATTTTAAATGTAAGTCCTATTAAATCTTTATATAAAAAAATTAAAAATATTTTTTATTATTGAATATCATACAATTTAAGTTAAAAGAAAAATATGTCGATTTTTTTTATTGCAGAAATAGGTATTAACCACAATGGAGATATGAAGATCTGTAAGGAATTAATAGATTTAGCTGTTACCGCTGGATGTGATGCGGTAAAATTCCAAAAACGAGATTTAGATAGTGTTTATACTAAAGAGTTTTTAGATAGTTTCAGGGAAAGTCCATGGGGCAAAACTCAAAGAGATCAGAAAATGGGACTTGAATTTGACAAAGATGAATATCAAGAAATAGATAAATATTGTAAACAAAAAAACATAGAGTGGTTCTCATCAGCTTGGGATTTAAATAGTCAACTTTTCTTAAGAGAGTTAAATTGTAAGTATAACAAAATCGCCTCTGCAATGTTGATTAACACTGAATTACTTGAGATGGTAGCTGATGAAAAAAAGCATACATTTATTTCAACTGGACTAAGTACTATGAAAGATATTGAAAAAGCTGTAAATATTTTTAGGAAAAAAAAGTGTCCATTTGAACTAATGCATTGTGTATCAACGTATCCAATGAAATATGAAGACGCAAATTTAAAAACTATTTTAACTCTAAAAGAAAAATTTAAATGCAACGTTGGTTATAGTGGTCATGAAACAGGATTATTTGTATCTATTGCAGCTGCTGCTCTTGGTATCTCGTCTATTGAGCGACATATAACACTTGATAGAGCTATGTATGGATCAGATCAAGCAGCCTCTTTAGGACCCCCAGGATTAAAAGAGCTTGTGCCTACAGTAAGAAAAATTGAAAAGGTTATAGGTGATGGAATTAAAAGAATTATTGATGACGAAATTCCAATAGCAAAAAAATTAAGAGAACATCTAAAAAAATAAATTTAAAAAAATTTTCTATAAAAAACTTCCCTTTTGAAACCTATCCTCAGGATTTCCAGCTAATTTTCTATTTCTGTTTTTTTTCCAAGTACATCTTTCAATTTTAAAATTATTATTAATTTGTCTCTTTTTTTTAAAAGCTAATTCAAAAATATAATTTTTTAATTCTTTTAAATTTTCATTGAGCTTATTATCAATTTTGGTTTTTTTGACCTCATCGAATTCACTTAAAAGACTTATATAATTTATTCTCTTGCTAGTCATTTCTTCCAAGGTATGA
>MDSV01029732.1_pt1 | contig 20743 bp, 31 predicted proteins | sample 810851 | NCBI WGS metagenome assembly MDSV01 (sample SAMN05326640, study PRJNA326480) | marine metagenome | isolation source: seawater | place: Atlantic Ocean: North East | collected 2012 | reverse complement strand
GAACAAAATGCTGATTGGGATTTGACTGATTTAAAATATGCTTTATGCACCACCAACATTGAATGGGTATATAAAGCAGTTATAAACTTTATAAAACATAAACATAAATTAGAACAGACATGAAAGAAGAAATAAATATACTAGAAAAACAATTAAAGTGGTATCGATCTTATGAAAAGTATGTGAGCCGAGTACATTTAATAGTAGATGCTGAGGCTAGTGGCTATGCTGACGGAGATAAGGAGTATAAAGAAAATTTTAACCACAAACAAATAGATAAAGATTGGTACACCTTAAATTCAAAAGGAAATCCAATATATATAAACGATTTAAAAAAATCAATTCAATTTAATCTTGAGGCATACAATAACAATACGATAAATGCTGAGGATTGTGTTCAAGCAATTGATGAGATTGTAAATGGAGTAACTAAACCCCCTATGACATGAAAGATAAAATAAATAAACTAGAAAAACAATTAGATTGGTTCAAAGACTTTGGATATAAAGTAAATGAACTGAGTAGTTCTGTAAACAACAAGGCCGTTATTTATGCTGATAAACTTCAAAAAAGAAAATAAAAAAAAGCTATTAAATAAAAATTAATTGTATATTGCATATAAATTAAAATAAACCAAATGAAAACAATAATCAAAGACACAATATTTAAAACTTTTAGAGTTCATTGGAACGATGGAGAATATAGGGCAGGATACAGAGACTTTGAAACGAAAAAAGAGGCACAGAAATACGAAAAATTATTAATTAAAAATAAAATTCAATGAAAAAAATAACAAACCAACTGACATACCTAATAGAAAAAAACAATATTCCTCCCCTCCCTAAAGAGTACGAACATGGTTTGCTTTATAGTTCAGACGAGGAACTGCAACAAACATTAATTAATTTATTAAAGAGATGACAATAATAGAAGAAAGCGATTTAGGAGCAGTAGGCAAAGAGCTGTTAGAAAACCTAAAAGAAATAAAAGAATCAGTTTCAGAGATTAGGAGGGCTCAGTTTAAAAAAGAGTCTACTTTTGAAGACACACAACATTTCAAAGAGTATGTAGGGGATACAATTGATATGATAAAAAATAATTTATCTAAATTACAAGAGAAAAGATTTGAATAAAATAAGAGGAACTTATCAGAGGGTGGAAAAAGAGTACACCCTCTCTGTAGACTACACTTACAAGTGGGATGATGGGGATTATTACACTCCTCCTGATGCTGAACTAGATGTAACTGAGGCTTACATCGATTCAGAATCTATATCTTTAGATTTTTATTATAACTTTCTTCATGACCAACTGGAGGAGGAAATATGCGAACATGCAAACGATAACAGATGAAGATAATTAATTGAAAGTCAATGAGAGAGAGGGATATCACTTGTCGGCAATGCAATTCTAAAAACATTACAATAATAAAAAATGTATATTTGGGCGATTATTCTACCTCTTATTTTAAATGTAAAGAATGTGAATCACAAGGAGAGTTAGAGTTTCATAAAGTAATTAATAACAAAAATATTTAACAATGGAAATAAAAGAAATTATTAAAACACTTAGAACAAAAATGGATTTTCAGTCCAGAAAATCAAAACACAAAAGCTATATATTTAATCAGATCTATTATTTAAGACAAGAAATTGTATATTTAGTTCTGAAAGGCCACAAAGAAAATGATCTGCCTTTAAATGAATTAAGAAGAAAAGCTATGTTAATACAAAAATACAGCAGGAGATTAAAAATATTACACGCTTAAAATAAAAAACATGAACACGAACGAAAGCAAAAATGATTTTAAAAATCAAAGGATAAAGGCTTTACAGAAAGAGCTAGAGATAAAACAACAATTAATTAATGAACTTCAAAATAAAAATAAAAATTTATTAGGAAGTTAATTAAATTAGTTTTACATTTGAGATAAATTAAATATAAATTAAATTTAATGTTAAAAGAACCAATATTTAAAAAATTTTTAAACAATGTCAAAACCCACATGGGACTGAGGGTCGAGGAATTGTTTAATAGGAGCAAGGAATCTAGGATTGTTTTAGGACGGCAATCCTTGTTTCTTCTCTGTAAAGAAAGAGGCTTATCTATTACAGAAATTAAAGACTGTTTAGAAAGACACAACTATCCCACAGAATGGTCATCTATTGATTACGGCATAAAAAAAGCCCAACAATTAAGAGATGAAGATAAAGACTTTGAAACCATCTATTCTAAACTTAATGACATTGACTGAGATATTTGAACAAGCTAGTCGAGATCATGCAACAAAAAAAATTGCTGGTAAGGGTCATCTTTCTTATATCTATAAAGGAATTAAAATTAGCAAAGATTTAAAGTCAGAGCTAATACAAATATTTGATCCGATTAAAGGGGGAGATTATCATGTTGAGGTAGTAGAAGACAATTATCAGCTTTTTTATAAATGGGGCTGGCGTAAAACAGTTCATCATATTACCTCTTTAAAATATCAACAAGCCGTTGATAGGTTAAATGAAAAGATAATTAGAGAAAGAAACGAGAACAAAAGTCAAAAAGCTATCAACCAATATAAAGAAAGCAAAACCAACATTTTAAAAAAATACTATAAATTAAATTCTAAATCAAATAAACTATGAAAGCTATTAACATTAACGAAAAGTTAGCTACTATTCAGACTAAATTAAAATCAAAAAAATCAAGATATAATTCATTCGGCGATTACAACTACAGATCAGCCGAAGACATTCTCGAAGCAACTAAACCCTTTTTATTAGAATTAGGAGTTACTGTTACATTAAATGAAAATTTAATTGCTAGTGATCCTATACCTATTATAGAAAGTCAAGCAACTATTTCTGACGGCAATGAAACAATTAAAGCAACAGCTTTAGTTGGTGTAGACCTTATGCAAAAAGGTATGCAAACGCCTCAGAAATTTGGTTCTGCTTCTAGCTACGGTAAAAAGTATGCGCTTGGTAATTTATTTTTAATAGACGATACTTATGATAGTGATGCACTAAATCAAGTTCATAATGCTAAAACAAATCCTGCAAAAATAGAAACACCCTCTGATGCAGACTTGTTAACCCGTATAAAGGCCCATCACGACAAAGGAGAAACATTAGAGGAAATATATAATAAAATGATAGATAAATATCCAGAGCTAAAAGGATCGATGCGACTCACTAAAATCAAAAAAGACTACGATGAAAAAATCAACTCAAATAAACCCAGTCGAAAGACTAAAAAATGATAAAGACTATTACGGATCTTACGGTAAAGAATGGCTGTCTAATTCAGATATAAAAACATTGCTTTCTGATCCGGCTCAGTTTGGTGCTGAACAGCCCGACAACGAGAATTTTGCGAAAGGAAGGTATGTTCACCAGGCAATACTAGAGCCTCATAAGATCAAAGATTTTCCTGTAGTGGATGTTAAGGTCCGAGGAAAAGAATACAAAGAATATCTTGAGAAGAATGATTTGACTTATGCTTTAAAAAAATCAGAAGCCGAAGAGTTAAAACAAATAGGCGATTGGTTTTTAAGCGAAGACAATCCCAAAACAAAAGAAATGAGGGCTATTCTTAATGATTTTGAAACATCAACTGAAGTTCCGGCTATAGGAAATATAGAAGGCATGCCTTTTAAAGGCAAAGCAGATATTGTTTCCTCCTCGGCTGTGTTTGACATCAAAACTACTAACGACATCCATAATTTTTATAGAGTTGCTCGTATCTATGGATACGACAGCCAGGCTTACATTTACCAAACTTTGTTTGGAAAGCCACTTGAGTTTTGGGTAATAGGTAAAACACAAAAACAATATGTTAAGTCTAAAAATAAATATTATGACATTGGCATATTTAAAGTTGATGAATCATTTGTGGAGAGCGGAAAAATAAAAGTCCAAGAAGCTATAAAGGTCTACAATAATTTTATAGTAGACAATGCCCCTATGGATTTAGAACAATTAATATATAATGTAACACTTAAATAAATTAATATGAATAATCAAAAAGAAAAAGTATTTGCCGACGGCATGATAGTAAAACTTAGAGACACAGCGCCAGACTTTGTTAAAGCTGAAGTGGCTTATAAGACTGAAGACTTTGTTAAGTTTTTAAGAGACAACGATAAAAAAGGATGGGTAAACGTAACAATAAAGGAAGCTCGAAGTGGAAAGATGTATGCCGAGCTAGACACTTTTGAGCCTCAGAAAAAAGAGATTCAAAAAGATTTAGAGTTTTAGTAAGTTTGTTTTTTTAATTGATCGGAGGGAGGCAATACAGCCTCTCTCTTTTTTATACAACACACATGTCCTTAGAAGTTACAATATTTAAAAATATTAGAGATATAGATACCCCTCATTTTAAAGATGTATATTACATCCTTAACAGAATTAAAGAAGGGACTTCAGCAAATCTCGTTAAAAGAATTCGTAAAGAAAAAGATAAGTCTGCTCGTAATGAATTAAAAAAAGAGTTGCCTGCTATTTGTTTCAGTGGCAAGTTTAATAAAAGAGCAGACAATTCTATACAAAAACACTCTGGACTAGTATGTTTAGATTTTGATGGTTATGAAAAAACCCAAGATCTTTTGCAAGACAAGGAGCGTTTTCAAAAAAACAAATATGTATTTTCTGCTTTCATTAGCCCTTCTGGTTCGGGCCTTAAAGTAATTGTTAAGATACCGCCGGATGCTGAGAACCATACTAAATATTTTAATGCACTAGAAAAAGAATTCAACTCTGAATACTTTGATAAAACAACCAAAAACATATCCAGGGTTTGTTATGAATCATTTGATCCTTTAATATATATTAACGATAAGTCTTTTATATGGGAGACTTTAGAAGAGGAGGAGTATAGAGAGGTAAATTCTAAAAAAGATGCGCCGACCATACCCATTACAGATGAAAACAAAATAGTAGACATTCTTGTTAAGTGGTGGACTAAAAAATACCCTATGTCTGAAGGACAGCGTAATCAAAATGTTTACATTTTAGCTATGGCATTTAATGATTACGGAATCAATCAAAGTCTTGCTTCATTTGTTTGTAATCAGTATCAAAGCTCTGACTTTAGACTTGAAGAGATTGAAACCACAATTAAGTCTGCTTATTCTAATCGGCAAAACTTTGGAAGTAAATACTATGAAGATACCGACACTATAAACGAAATTACACAAAGGTTACGAAGAGGAGAGCCTAAAAAAAAAATTAGAAGGCAACTCCAGGATGCAGGGCTAGAAGACCAGGTAATAGAACAAGTTGTTGATAAAGCTGAAGAAAATGGAACATTAAACTTTTGGTCAAAAAGTGACAAGGGTTTAATTAAAATTGTCCCTATTGTTTTTAAAAAGTTTTTAGAAGACAATGGTTTTTTTAAATACTGTCCTCAAGGATCAAAGAATTATGTTTTTGTAAAAGTTACTAATAACTTAGTTGACCACACTTCAGAGAAAGAAATCAAAGATTACATACTGTTACATCTAGAAAAGCTAGACGACATTTCTATATATAATTATTTTGCTGACCAAACCAGGTTGTTCAGAGAAGATTATCTGACCCTTTTAAGCACATTAGATATTTATTTTATTGCCGATACTAAAGACACCGCTTATTTATATTATAAAAATTGTGTAGTAAGAATAACTAAAGACGAGGTAACATCGATTGATTATGTTGACATTGAGGGATACGTCTGGAAAGATCATGTTATTAATAGAATGTATAAGAGGTGCGAATATAATAAATGCGATTATCAAAAATTTATCAACAACATATCAGCTAAAGACTCAGACAGAACTATTTCCATGGAATCAACAATTGGATTTTTAATGCACGGTCATAAAAATTTATCTTATTGTCCAGCCGTAATTCTTAACGACGAAGTAATATCTGATAATCCAGAGGGAGGAACAGGAAAAGGAATCTTTATGAACGCTTTAAGCCACATGAAAAAGCTAGTGACTATAGACGGAAAAGCTTTTACTTTTGAGAGATCTTTTGCTTATCAATTAGTATCCGCTGACACACAAATACTTTGTTTTGATGATGTAAAAAAGTATTTTAGTTTTGAAAGATTGTTTAGTGTAGTTACTGAAGGACTTACTTTAGAAAAGAAAAACAAAGATGCAATAAAAATTCCTTTTAGTAAAAGCCCAAAAATTAGTATTACCACAAACTATGCCATAAAAGGTACGGGAAATAGTTTTGCTAGAAGAAAATGGGAGCTTGAACTTCATCAACATTATAATAAAAAATATTCTCCGCAAGATGAATTTGGAAGGCTCTTGTTTGGTGATTGGGATGCAACTGAGTGGTGTAAGTTTGATAATTATATGATTAAATGCCTACAGCTTTATTTATCTAAAGGATTAGTTGCTTGTGAATTTGTAAATCTACCTAAGCGCCAGCTTGCTCAAGCCACATGTTATGAGTTTATTGAGTGGTGTGGTTTAACCCCTAATGCCTTAGGGACAGATAAGCTAATTCCAAATATTAAAATAGTCTGTAGTGAATTGTATTATGATTTTACTGACACCTATCCTGATTTTGGTCCTAAGTCAAAAAACACGGTTTCAAGACAAAAATTTCATCGTTGGTTAGAATTGTATGGGGAGTATAAGTATTTTGCTAAACCTTTAATGGACAGAAAAAGAGAAGGTAACGTAATAGTATTTAAAACAAAGCACGACAACGAGGTGCAAACAGAAGTGCCATTTTAAAAGGTATCTAGGCATCACCTTAGTAGAGATCGTCCAATACAGAGGCTCCTACGAGGTCAAAATTAATATATAATATGAAATTTAGGGATTATCAAGCAGATATTATAGAAAGAGGCTCAAAAATTATTAAAGAGAAAAGCTTTTTATATTTAGCTATGGAGGTCAGAACTGGTAAAACTTTAACAAGTTTAGGTATAGCCTCTAAAATAAAATCAAGTAATGTTTTATTTGTTACAAAGAAAAAAGCTATATCCTCTATTGATACTGATTATAAACTTTACGCTCCTAAATTTGGTATAACAATAACTAACTATGAAAGCCTTCATAAAGTTTCGGGCCTCTTTGATTTAATTATATTTGATGAGGCCCATAGCATGGGTGCATTTCCCAAGCCCTCCTCACGAGCTAAAAAAGCTAAAGAACTAGTGCGTAAAAATGGATGCAGAGTAATACTTATGTCTGGAACTCCTTCTCCAGAGAGCTATTGCCAACTATACCATCAAGTTTATTTTTGCCCAGGTAATCCATTTAGAATGTTTAAAAACTTTTATGCGTTTGCCAAAATTCTGGTTACAATTAAACAGAAAAAATTTGGAGGGTTTACTGTTAATGACTATAAAGATGGAAAGAAAATAATATTAGACCGAATGAGCCCTTTTATGATTTCCTTTAGTCAAAAACAAGCGGGGTTTAAAGTAGAGTCTTTTGAAAAAGTATTAACGGTTCATTTAAAACCTACTTCATACTATTATATAAACAGACTCAAAAAGGATTTAGTTTTAGATGGAGAATCTGAAACAGTTCTTGCTGATACAGCTGTAAAGCTAATGTCTAAACTTCACCAAATGTTTTCAGGAACAGTTAAGTTTGAGAGCGGAAACTCTAAGGTGTTAGACCATAGTAAAGCTGAGTTTATTTTTGAACAATTTAAACACAGAAAGATCGGAATCTTTTACAAATTTAAAGCCGAGCTTCTAGCAATACAAGAAATTTTTGAAGACCGAATTACCACTGATCTAGAAGAGTTCAATTCAACTAACAAATCTATTGCCTTACAAATTCAAAGCGGGCGCGAAGGAATAAGTTTAAAGCTCGCAGATTGTCTTGTTTACTACAACATAGATTTTAGTGCTACAAGTTATTGGCAATCTAGAGACAGGATGACTACTAAAGACACCAAGGAAAATTATTTGTATTGGATTTTTGCCCATAGAGGTATTGAACATAAAATTTATAAGGCTGTAACAAAGAAAAAAGACTATACTTTATCGCATTTTAAAAAAGATTTATTAAGTTTATAATTAGTAAATTTGCATAATGACTGAGAAACAAATTCAATCTAACAAAATCAAAGAATTAGAAGCCCTCGGTTATTATGTTATTAAACTTATAAAGACTAATAAAAATGGAATCCCTGATATTTTGGCGCTTCATCCTACTGAGGGAATTAAGTTTTATGAGATTAAAAAACCAACAGGTAAGGTTTCTAAACTCCAACAATATAGAATTAAAGAACTTAAAGAATATGGATTTACTGCAGAGGTACACTACGGATGATTTTTATTATGAATTAGAAGAGAGGTTTTTGGAAAAACTAGAGGAGCTTCCAGTAAAATATAGTTCTTCTATTATTAGTCAGCTTGATATAGCTGTTATGGAAATGATTGAAGATTTAAATTATAAAGAAAAAATTAATAAGTACGGGACGATAGCTGGTGTGGTGGGGAATAAAAAACCTTTGTATTTTTCTGTTAATTATTTAAATTTTAAAAACAGATATCCTTTATTCTATCAGCTTAACATTATTGATAGTGATGACTATCTCGATTATATAAATAAAATTAAATTAGAATCCCATGAAGATAGAACAAATAAAATACTTGCTGGAACAAGAGCTGGGGACAACTCTTAACCGCAAGTCTCGCAAACGCCCTTATGTTTATCAACGGGCTTTGTATTTCAAGCTCTGTAAAGATTACACTAATTTATCTTTAGCCGCCATAGGTAAATCATTAAATAAAGACCACGCTACTGTTATGCACGGGGTTAAAGTTTTTAATAACTTTGACACTTGGCAAGAAACTAAATACCTTCACGCTTATAAAAAAATAAGAGGAGTTATTGACAAAAAGAATAATAATAATTGGCTTTCAAAAGATTCATTAATAGAGCGTTTAATTAATGATAAAATTAATTTAAAACAAGAAAATCAACAACTTACAAATAAATTAAAAAATAATTACTAACTTTATACTCATTAATTGTTAATATGACTTATTCAGTTAGTGACATAGAAAGGGTTGTTAATTTTAAAACCTGGTCTGATTCAAAAAAATTAGACACGCTTTTGCAAATGGAAGCTGAACAGTATCCTAACCTGGGGACTGATTCTTCAAAACAAGAATGGAATGAAGCTTACAAGGTGTCTTGCAAAATCTATAATGGTATAAAAAAAATTGACAAGAAACTAGGGGAAAGATTATTAATCACACATTAATCTTTTATGAACATAGCCCCTTTAGAAAGAAAGCGCGTCCAGAATATTAATTTTATTATGGATGACCTACACGGATCCCTTTCGAATATTTACGAGCATTTAATAGACAAAGATTATGCTGATCTTCCAGAAGAAGTCAATGAGCTAATTAAGAAATTAAAGTCTATAAATGAATCAATAAAAGATGAAATATAAAGATTTTAGACCTCGCCTTAAAGGCAATAAAAGGCTTGCCTACGAAAATTTAAACACACCCGAAAGGCGAATTTTAATTATAGGAGATTTACACGAGCCTTTTACACATCCCGAATATTTAGACTTCTGTAAAGAGATATACGCTAAACACCTGTTAAACCAAGTAATCTACATAGGTGACATCGTGGACAGCCACGGCTGGAATTACCATGAGTCCGACCCTGACGGTATGTCGCCGGGGGATGAGCTCAGTTTAGCCATTAAAAAAATATCTTATTGGTATGAAGCATTTCCTAAAGCAGATGTCTGCATTGGTAATCATGATAGGATGGCGTCCCGCAAGGTATTCTCTGCTGGAGTGCCACAGAAATGGTTACGTTCATACAACGACATACTAGGAACACCTGGATGGAATTGGGTAGAAAATATAGTATATGATGATGTTCTTTATGAGCACGGTGAAGGAGGTCAAGCTCAAATGAAAGCAAAAAATAACATGATGAGTAGTGTCTGTGGACACACGCACACGGAAGCTTATGTAAAATGGTTTGTAGGCAAACGATTTAGAGTCTTTGGGATGCAGACGGCCTGCGGTATTGACATTAAAAGCTATGCTACGGCTTACGCAAAAAACTTCAAACGTCAAGCTCTGGGTGTTGGAGTGGTGCTAGGAGGACACACAGCTTTTAATTGTATGATGGATTTGTAATGTTTCAAGAAACTCAAGACATCAGAAGGCAAAAGTTTGCTATCTCTAGTTATGTTGATTTAAAAGGAGGAACGTTTAAAAAGCTAGGAGCAAATGATGTTGACTACAAACTGTTTGACAACAACGGAAATATTACTTCTTATGTAGAAGTTAAAGTCCTGGACACCACCATAGCGCAGTCGTTTCCTTTATGTTTAACAGTCAGAAAATTACTAAAATTAATAGACAAAAGATTAAATCCCGTTGTATTATGGTCTTGTAGTGACGGGATAATTTACGGTAAACCTTATGAAATAAATGGGGAATTGGTGTGGTCAACAAAGCTAGATGATTTAGAAGTTAAATATATTAATAAAAAACAATTTAGATATGTTCGATTTTAAAAATTCAAAAACAGAGTTTGTCTTAGTAATATTAGTTAACGCTTTAATTATATATTTATTTTTTAAGTTTATTTTTTAAACTCTTTTTTAAGCTGCTTAAGATTATAGCTTGCTGAACCCGGACCGTATAAATCATTATATAACTCAGGGTTTACTTTTTTTAGGAGCGTTTTATTAATAGTTTGTGGTGATTTAGTTAATATTCTTATGTTAGTGTTTATAAAACGTTTAGTTTCAGCGGGCAGAAGGCCAGCTGAGTACGCTAAATAAGCCAATCCACTATTCAAATAAAATTGTTGTTGTTCTTTTGTTAGTTTTTTTTCGCTTTTATTACCCCTGTATTCTCTTTTTAATACACCTGTAACTCCAGGTAAAATTAAATTTTTAGCTTGATTAATTTCTTTAATACCTATACCCAGGGTTCCTAATAAATCAAATAAATCTTTTTCATTTCTTACAAAAAACTGTATCGGATCATCACTCTGGCTAACAGCATCGATAAAAGAATTTACATTTTCTTTTACTATATCATCTAATACAGGTACAGGAACAGCAATGTCAGACAAAACATTTCCCGCTCTTGAAACAATGTTGTATCGTTTAGTTTTTTCGGCATCCTCTTCTGTTTCGTCTTCGTCCATAAATCCGTAAGACATTGCGTTTAATGCTTGGGCTATTCCATAGGTTAAAAGATTAAAATATGCAGCCTCTCCTACTAAACCGATTAAAGAATTAACGGCAGCTTTTCTTTCTTCGGGCAAAGGATTGTTTCGTAAAGTCACTATATCTGCATACATTCTTGTTTTTTGATTAGTTACAAAGTTGGCAAAAGGAAAAAGTATCTTTCTTAGTATTTGTGTGCCTAAATTTTTACCTCTAAACAATAAACCTTGAAGATCAGGATCGGATACGTTTTGCTGCCTGTCTACTTGATTTTGAGCAAAGTCCACAGCTTCAGTGTTCCAATTATGATTTTTCCATTCTAGTGAATTAATATCTACGCCTTGGTTTTCAAGACCTTGTAAGTAATAACTTAAAAAAGATGCTTTAGCTGTAAAAACATCAGGTTTTACCAGTAACTGCTTGATGGCTTCATCCGATAATTTATATAGGCCATCAATATTAACTCCTTTAGAGTTAGACATGTTTTCTATAATTTTATTTTCTCTTTCAAGAGATGCTTCTGACTCAATGCCTCTTAAATTTATACCCGCTCCTAATTTATTAAGCGATTGTTTAACGGCGGGTTCACTTAAAAGCCTTATTCCTGCTAGGGTGTTAGAAGTTCCAGCGTTAGCTATAGTAGTCATAAAAGGAGAAAGCTGTTTAAGTGGCTGTGTAACCCCCGCTAAAGCTCTAGCCACTCCAATTGAAGCTAATCTATTTAGAGACTTTATAGCCTTTACATCCTCTCCTTTAATATTTAACTTGCTTCTTTTGGCAGCTACATAATCATTAATGGCGTCATTAATAATTTCTCTTGTTGATTGATCAGGAAATATATCATTAAAAAACTTGGAGCTTCTAAACCCGTTTATTTGTTGAATTGAAGGCGCTATGTTTATATCCATGTATGCGTCTTTAAGAGTTCTGTTATATAAAGTATCAAAGCTTAAGTTTACAATACGCGTCTTATCTTTTCCTTTTAACGACGTAGGTTTTTTGCTTGGAATTAATCTACCGGTTTCTTTTGAATAAACATAATCAGTATCAGAAGGGTTAAAAAAAGGTTTGTCAAAATCTATTTGTTCTTGTGTTGTCTGTTCAATTACTGAATAATTATCAGGCGTATAATTAACGCCTTCACCTAATGACATATTATATACATTTAAACCTGTTTCTTGTAGATCTGGCCTTAGCTCTCTCCATGTTTCAGTTACAGCCTCGACCCCTTCTAAATTAATTGGATCTGCATTAGACTCTACGCTTTCTATCGTTTGATTTGCGGCTAGGAGTTTCTTGTAGGCAATGTCATATAACTTACCTTGATTGTTAAATTCTTTTTTGCTAGAACTATTAAGGGTAGATATGGTTTCTTCTACTATCTTTTTTCTTCTTTCAAACTCTGATTTTTGTTCTGCGGGAGTGCCGTCAACTGTTCTTCTCATAAAAGCAAGCAAACCTCTGTTTATAGTGTTTTGTTGACTAAAATAACGCTCTCCGTTTGCTTTTTTAGTTTTAAAATTTTCTACATATTGATTTATTTTATTGTTAGTAAGACGCGTAGCTGTAGCTGCGCTTCTAGTTAGAGAGCTTAACCCCATGGCTTTCATAGCTTTTCTCGCTTTAGATTGAGATTTAAAAATTAAATCAAACGCATTAGGTGTAGAAGCCATCCATTTTAACCATTTAGACCCAAAAAATTTAGTGACAAATGTAAAAGGCTTTGCGGATATCCCTTCTTGTTTTAATTTTTGGGCCTCTACAATTCCATTGTATTTAGCTACAACTGATTGCATACCCCCCGTAGATTCATTAACAGCAAAGTTTACTAATCCATCTATGGCTTCAAGTTTTTGATTAGTGGTTTCTAATTTATCTATATCTATATTAATAAAGTCTCTAATTATATTTTTTTGAGAGGGTGTTAATTGATTTATAGGTTTTTTGATTCTACCAAGCGCAGCTTTTTTAAAATTATTAAATGCTTTTTGAACACCTTTTTCAATTTTAGCTTTGTTTTTTTCAATCTTTTTTTGTGCGCGCTCTTGTTGAGCAGGAGTAGTGTTAGGATCGGGCCTTAAAGCTTTTCTAATATCCTCAAGGGTGGCGTCTTTTGAGCTGAGGCCTGTAAGCAATTCATAAGCTTGATTTTGTTCTTGTTGCTTTAATTTCTGTTCTATTTTTTGTTGTTTTAAAACAAAAGACTGCGCTTGTTTTATATTAAAAGGAGTTTTAATTTTAACTTTGTCTTTACCTATAGTTGATTTTCCTAAACCTTTGTTTATAGTTTCAGCTTGCTTTATAAACGCATCTAAATTATCCGATAAAAAAGGATCTAACAAAACAAATTCTTTGGCAGCCATCACCATAGAGTTGTCTTTTAAATTTTTTGTTTGTTTGGATATTTTGTTTTGTAAAGATTTAGCTTTGTCTATTTTTTGCTTAGTGTCAGCGTCAGTAAATACTTTATTTATTTTATCTAAAACATTTTTAACTCCTACAGGGTCGTTAACGTCTAATGTTTTTACTTTTTTAATTAAGGCAGCTGCCGTTCTAGTAAGTGTTTTTCCTTTTTTAGTAAGTCTTCCTACTACTTTATTAAAAGCATTGTTTTTGTTTTTTACCGAAACATCTGGATCGGCTAAAATTTTTAATTCTACAAAATCTTCTTCTGTTACAGTAGACTCTGCTGGGGTATCTACAGTTTCTACCTCCTCGGTCTCTGAAACCTCAGTTTCAACCTCGCCCTCTTGGGCTGGTTCTGTGGTCTGGTCGGTTTCGAGGGTTTCAGTCTCTCGGGTAACGGCTGTCCCTTGGGCGTCTCCCTCTCCCACTGTTGGGCTATCTTGGGGAGGTTGCGATACATCCACCTCCTCTGTGCTTGGCTTTTGAACGGCATCTTCTGTGTATTTATTAGTTATTTCATCTATTTTTTCATCTACTTTTATTAATTCGTTTTTTGCACTTTTAGTTGGGTTATCTATTAAAGCTCTTCTTCTTTTTTCTAGAGGCAATAATTCTTGTATCCCTTCATCAGGTATATCAGGGAAAACATTTTTTAATTCTTGTTCTAATATTACGTCTTTTTTTTTAGTTTCAGCTAGGGCTTTTAATTCAGAATTGTTCTCTATACTTATATCTGTAGCTGCAATTTCTTGTGCTGTTCCTTTATTAAGTAAAGTTTGCACTTGTTTTAAAGTAGCACTACCACCGTTTAACTTATATTTTGCTGGTTTACTAAGTCCTAATGCAATAGATATGGGAGCGGTGGAGAGTCCTGTAGCGCCTTCAAATAATACTTCAGCCACATCTTGCTCTTGCCCTACTACTTCTCTAGCTACAGCTTCGCCTGTTGCGCCACCTACCGCCTCTACTCCCGCGCCTGCCGAACCAGCTAAGGGTTTGGAAATATTTAAACGACCCAATTTACCTAGATTAATCTGTGTTGTTTTTAACGCAGCTTTTCTAGTTACTCCTGCAGCTAACCCTCCAGTTAAAGCATCAATAGCAGCAATAGATATACCTCTTCCAAGCGCTTTATTTTGAATTGAATCCATGGCGTCTTCATCTTCAAGAATTTTTCTTATACCCTCTTCATCAAAACCTAATCCCTTTTTTTCTAGCTCTTCTTTTAAAAATTCCGTATAAGACAACCCTGTTTCCAAAGCACCAGATATACCAGCGATCCCCCCTGCTAAAGTTCCAACTCCAGGAGCTATAGCTGTCCCTCCTGCCGCACCTACAGCTCCGGCTGCAAGAGAAGCTGGATTTAGCATAGCAGCTATAGATGAAGTAAACAGTTGAGGTAATACGGATGGGTTGTTATATACTCCTTTTATAAATCCATAAAGTCCTTTGCCCTCATCCTCGTATATTTTTGTGAAATCTTGCATTTCTTCAGAAGGCCCAAAGGATTCCATATTCTTGACGGCTCCTATGTATTCTTGTAAATCTTCATCAGATATATTTTTACCTTGAGCAAATAATTGCAAAGCATCATCAACAGTAGCCCCTTGATTTATCCCTTGCACCCCTGACCTATATAAATCGCCAAAAAAATCGGTGACTTCGTTTTTACCAAACGCTCTTTCTATAGCGGTATCTTGTTCAGTTTGTGGGGGAGATCCTGCTTGAGTGTTTCGAAATTGCTCTGTTTGTGGGTCTTGGACTGTAAGTTGCTCCGATCCACCAGCGGCCGATTCGGAAACCATATCTTGTGATGGGGATAAAAAAAAATTATCAAACTCTCCTAAGTTATAACCTTCAGCGTCAAAAAAGTTATAGAGTTCCTCCCGTTGAGGACTATCTAATAAAAGCGCACGTTTAAAATTATCTAAATCGCCAATATTATAACCTTCGTTATTAAAAAAATCGTAAAGCTCAATTATTTTTTTTTCATCCATGAGACACTGTTATTATGGTGATATTGGAGTTTTCTTTTTATCTTGTGATTGATCTTGTGGTACATTAGAATCTACATTTTTTAACTGTAGATTGGCCTCTCTTACTTGTTCCGTCGCATCACTTAGAATTTTCTTTATAACATCTTGAATGTCCTTTGTAAACGGCACACGTTCTTCAATGTTTAATGAAGGTATTTTTATTATAAATCCTTTTTTTGTTACCGGTGGTTTTAATTCTTTTGGGACATTTACTCCTCTTGTTAAGTCTACGTTAGATGGTTCAATTTTTTCTTCATATATTTCTACATCACCATTTTGAAAGTTTTGTTTTAAAAGAATTTCTTTAATGTCTTTGGCTTTTTCTTCATTTACTTCTGTTATATTTTCAATAACATCTGAGACTTTTTCATAGTTCTCTTTACCCCCTACAATATTCGTAATCATATTATTAGGGTCGTCTATACTTTTTATTTCTTTTATTTGGTCTGGTCTGTATATTCCTTCTTCATCAGTAATAGTATACCCATCAAAGTTTATGCTGTCTACTATTTCTGCCACGTTTATTTTTGGGCCTAACAACTGTTGCAATCCTTTTTCTACACTTCCTTTAATATCATCGGATAAAGTAATAGTTTTTTTAACCAATTTATTTTGATCATTAATAATAGAATATACTATAGAATCTTTACCTACTTTTCTTATGCTGGTTATGTTAGGGTTAAATTCTTGAATTACCTCTAAATTTTCATTTAAAGATTGGTCGTTTCCAGCGGCTAAAGCGTCTCTAAAAAACTCACCTAGTCTAATGTTTGCCTCTAGTTTATTTCTAGCGCCTTTTTCTGTTCCGGTTTCTGTTTTAGGTAAAGGCTGTTTTATCGAAGCGTCTACTCTTGCTTTTAGTTTATTTCTAACTATATCTTTAGCCTTATCTAATTGAGTCGTTGTTAAAACAACATTTCCGTTTGGATCGTAAAATATTTTATTAACGTCTTTATTTTTTTCGTCAAAAGTTAAACTGTATTGTGTGCCGCTGTGATCAGCTAGTATGCTAGCCGCTACTTTTGAATTAACACCACCCACTATGGCATCAACTTCTAAGTCCACTGCACCATTTATATTTTTAATAAATTCATCTCGTTGCGCTTCTGTTAACGAGCCAAAATTTAAAGAGGTAACACTAACTTCTTTACCAGATGCGTCTCTGTAAGTAAAGGTGCCTAAAGCGTCGGTGACTTGTTTTAAAGTAGCATCTAATTTAAAATTATTAAAACTTTCTGTTGATAATCTAACAAGTTCTGAAGCGTCCATAAAGTCTCCTCGTTTAGAGGAAACATTGCCAAATTCATCTAAGATGGAAACATTAACGCTACCTGTTAAAGGATTAATATATGATCCACTTTTAGCAAAATTTAAATAGCCTTCCATTTGCGCTTTTAAATCCGCTTCTAAAACACTAGCTTCTCCGTTGTTAATTCTATCCATAGAAGCTTGGTAATTTTCATTAAACGAATTCCCGGCTTTAAACATTAAATCCGTTCCTGTTTTTAAATTAGCTCTTCTTTGATAATACTCTTGTTCAGAAATAACTCCCGACTTTAAAGCTTGTAAATCTCTTAAGGCTTGTTTAGAGGCTTGACTAGAAAAATCAGACATAAACCGGTTTGCTTCTGCATAAGATCCTTGAGGTTGGTCTAACAGCTGACTAGAAAACTCTGCCGACTTTGCGTTTATCTCATCTTTTCTTTTCTGTCTGCCTGTAATTTCTTTATCAATAGCATCAGACATTTGTTTCCCAATGTCTGCCCAATTAATTATATTAGGCTTACTGTCTCTTACATCCCCATATCCCGCCATAATTATCCTATCCTAGTTTCATTATCTTCTATAATACTTACTCCGTCTAAAAAACCAGGCCTACTTAAAGATGCAGGGTCAAAGATAACTTGACTATCTACTCCAAAATTTGGGTTGTTAGGTTTTAATATTTGTGCATCTATAGCTTTATTATCTATTAGTGCGCCAGAATAAGGCAATTGAGTTACATCTTTTGCTGAGGGATATAAAGGAGCTGCCTTCAGTGCTTGTGTTCCAAGGCTTACTACCCCTTGTGCCCCTGCTTGCTTTAAAGCTTGCTCTCTAGCTCTTGCATCAGCCGCTTGAGATTCAAAACCAGCTGCTTGTCTGAGCTTTAGATTTGCTTTTGCACCTGCTAACCTACGATCTTCGTTAGCCGCATCTCTTTGTATTTTTTGAGCCTCTTGACCCATAGCCATTCTAATTTGATTTTGCTGTTGTTGATTTAATATTTGCGCTCTACCAGCTGTAGAAACTGCGCCTCTAAGCTCGCCCTCTCTTCCTGCTTGCAATATTTGAGCAGCGCCTGAAAGGCCCGCTTCTCTAGCCAACTCATAAGGTTCTTTTTTTATAGACAGCCCTTTTAAATAATTTACATCTAATTTTTTTTCCGCTTCTTCAAAAGCTTTGGTCGCCTTGTCGCTAGCTGCTTGAGCGTCCCTTCGAGCTTTACCCGCATCAATAAAACTTTTAGTTGTACCTGCGGCGGTTAAAGCAAAACCAGCTCCCGCAGCTATAGTGCCTGCGCCAATTGTAGCTCCCGCTATTGCTGTTCCTGTTATTATTGCCATATTAAAATCCTTTTATCATTTCTTGGTTGTACTGATCACCCACAATATACCCGTGTTTTTTATATACTTCCATTAAATTTTTGTGTTTGATAAGAGCATAAACGTATTTATTACCATTCATTTTACACACATTTGTAAGACTTTCAATTAACAAATCAATAGCTTTTTTACGGTTCTCTTTATTGTTATACTCCTTGTTGGATATAATCCAATCAACCCACGCTACTTGTGAGTTTGTTACATAAATAAATCCTGCACAAACAGGAGTTTTGTTTTCTTCTACAATTAAACCTCCTGCGCCATTCTCAGGAAGAAATTCTTTAGCTGGTGGTTGCCATCCCCAATCAGTCCACCATTTATGCAAATAAGTGTCATAATCGTCAGGAGACAATTGTCTTAAATTAAATTTCATTCTAGAGCAAAGATACTAAAAATTAAGGATAGCTTTTCATTAATTCTGATTCAATAGCAAATAACTCCGCTCTAGCTGGTCCTATGTTTTCAAGTGTCATTAACGCGTAATGACCTAACACTCCATGTGATTCGGCAATAGAATTTTTTAGTGCCATCATTAAGGGTGTGTTGGTGGTTGGATTTGTTGCACCATTTATAGTGCTGTCTACAGTTATAGTGGTGGCGTCTTTAGTGGTAATAACTCCAGCTAAAGCTGGTGAATTAGTAAATTCATTAAGATAATAAAGATAGTCTCCTATACTAATAATAGAGTCTATGGCAACTGTAAAAGTAAAAACTCTAGGGTTTGTCATTGTAAACCCAGTGGTTTTTCCAATCCCGTTTACTGACCTAAAGTTAAAGTCAGCTAAAGTTGCAGGGCTTTGATTTGTGTTTTTTATAGCAGCATAGTAAGCTCCTTCTTTTAACTCAAACCAAGTGTTGTTTATAAACGCTGTATTATTCATATCTGTGTTCATAACAACGTTCCAGGGAGAGTCTGATTCTAGACTTAATGTTTTAAACAGTTTGTTTTCAAGGGGACTTTCATTTATAACGGTAGTCATTTTACAATTGTATTGTACTCCGTAAAAATTATTTCTACTATTATTGGTGTTGTGTCTATATAAATTACCTCCTGAAAATGTATAAAAATAATTATTCATACCCACCATATAGTCAGGATGATAAGAATAAAAAGAAGGCCATCCGTTTACCCCTTCACTGTAAGTTAAAGTGTAAAGTTCCCCTGTTGGTATTTGTGGAGTTGCCACAGGATTTGGAGAAGCAGGTATGGATGCCATAATTTAAATATTATATGACACAAATATACAACTTTTCTATCTTAAGGATACAAGATGGGGGTTGCTGTAGGTGTCGGCGTCGGCGGAACAGGTGTAGGCGTTGGGGTAAGAGTAGGCACAAATGTAGGGGTAGGGGTAGGAGTTATTTCTGTTCCTCCAATACATATTTGAGAAGTTCCTTTTGTTCTGCCATCAGGATCAGTAATAGTTAAGGCAAATGTCAGCACAGTATAATCACCACTTACTAAAGGAGTTGTTGGGTTGGGGGGATAATATACTTGAGGAGAACCAAAGCTAAATGCAGGGGTCATTAAGGTAGAAGGATAAAACCTTACATACTCATTTCCTAAAGAATCTAAAACCACTCCCGTTCCAACTATAGTCCCAGAACCACTAAGCCAAGTTGATTGAACATAAGGCGTTAGCCCTGCGCTTAACTGTAAGTTATTGGGGACTACTATTATTTCACGATTTAAAACATTATAAATAACACCATCTACTCCTAAATATTGATCAACAATAGGTGATGACGAGCCTGTTCTTACGGCGGCTGTACATGACAAATAACTCATAATTTTAATTATAAATACAAATTTACAATTTTATTTCCTATGCCTTTACAATAATTATTTGAGCAAGAGCATAAATCGAATTATTCATCACCGCATGTTCCTCTGGAGTAAATCCAAAATCGCAAGGCATATTAAGCAAAGCTCCTTTATTTAATAACAACAATACCATCTCTGGCTTGTCATAAATACAAGCGTAAATTAAAAGAGTTTTACCTTTAATTTTAATGTTGACATCAATAAGATTTGAGTCAATAGTTTTTTCTATAAAAACATAATCTTGATTTTGTAAAGCATCAAGCAATTTGTTTTCTAAACTACTGACAGTGAAAAGGTTATAAGTAAAAGTAATAAGGCCAAGGAAAGCGCAAATAACAGTGTAAGATGGGGACATAATAGTAAAATTTTATGGCGCAAAATTAATAAATAAATAGCACACAACCTACCTTAATTTTACAAGCAAATCATTATTATGAATCTGGCAAAATAAGCTGTTCAATTTTGTCAATCCATTTGTTTTTTTTGCTGTGAGCCCATACTATGTATTTATAAGGCCGTCTTCCTACGAATTCACTATTAATTTCAATCTTATCTTCTTTTACAAAAACCGCTATTTCATCAGGCGTGTAATCTTGACGGTTAATTTGATCGCCTTGTTTGTCTTCATAGATTACCGCGACAAATTTTGCTGTT
>MDSV01104261.1_pt1 | contig 20745 bp, 23 predicted proteins | sample 810851 | NCBI WGS metagenome assembly MDSV01 (sample SAMN05326640, study PRJNA326480) | marine metagenome | isolation source: seawater | place: Atlantic Ocean: North East | collected 2012 | reverse complement strand
TGACCAGAATCATTAACTGTTGAAGTAATTGTATGGTTGTGCTGTTTATTTCTTGAAAGTTGTGCGTTAGCAAATGATCTACCAGTATCATTACTATTTGTTCTTGTGTTAGCCCAACCCCTAACAAATTGACCACGCAAATCAGGCAAATTAAAAGTACTGCTACTTGCAGAACCCCAAGTTGTACCAATAATTGCATATAAACCAGAATAAGTAGTCCTAGAAACACTTTGACCAGCACACTCTAAATAACCACTTGGTACATTAGTTGTTGCCATTACATGAACAGAACCAGTTGGAACACCCTGTACTGGTTGCCAAGATAAATTTCCATTTCCATCACTTTCTAATTTATCTCCACTATTCCCATCATTATTTGGAAGAGTAAAAGTTAAATCAGCAGATAAAGCAGGTGATTTTATTGCAATATAATTATTATCTTGTGGATCTTTTAAACGTAATTCTTTACCAGCATTAACTGTTAGACCATTATTATCAATATTTAACCTTAAAGTACCACCTGTTGTAACTCCAATATTATTAGAAGAAAATAAATATAAACCAGTATCAGCATCATTTAATTGCAAACTTGGTGTACTAGAAGAACCAGAAGGTAAGGATAAATTACCTGTAAATGTACCTCCTGTTTTAGGCATATGACCCAAATCAGTTTCTAGTTTTCCTAGTGATATATATGATGCGTTACTAGCATCTCTAATTTTTAAAGTATCAGGTGTTGTTGATTCATCTACAAAAAATTGATGAGCTAGTTTTATTGTAGGTTCATTAGATCCAGAATTATTAGAATTTACAGCAGCTAAATTTTCATTAATATCAGCTAAGACATTAGCCCCTGTATCATTTGGTACTGGATAATTTCCTGTATTAACTTGTGCCATTATTTACCCCTTACCATAACCTGTAGCTGTCCAGTTAAAGGCTTTTGCTTGCCTTGCATCAGATGAGTTATATATAGACACGCTAAAAGAATTAGATGACGTATTACTAATATTATAATACTCACCAGTAGCAGATGCACTAAATGTAATGCCAATAACAGGGGGTGCTGCAAATTTATTAGCAAAAGTAACTGTATAATTTCCTGTAGAACTGCTTGTAGCACTACCATTAATTGTTCTTAAAGGCATATTAGAATTTACTATTAATTCTTGTATTGCTATTTGTGCTGTATTGTCACCGCCTGAATTTACTTCTAATTTTAATTCATATGCTCTAGCTTTAAATTGTGCATTATTAAAAGGTCTCCATGAAGTCCAAGTTGGTGAACTATTAGGATCTGTTTGCGTTGTTCTTATATATAAATTTGCATCACACGTTGCAGGGGTATCACCTATAAATGAAGATAAAGCAGCAAAACCTGTTGTATTAGGTGCAGCATTAGCATCAAAATCTAAGCCCATTAAATTTATAGTTATTGCATTAGGAAAAAATGATCTAGATTTAATTTTGCTTTCTAATTGAACACTAAAAACATCACTTAAATCTATTGGATTATTAGCAAATAAATAAGTACCAGATGTATGCAATACAGAACCATTTGCAGCTAAAACTAATTCACCACCTGATACAGCAACATTTGTTTTACTGCCAGAATATGCTGAATTTTCAGTTTGTGTATTTATATTATGTAAATTTTCTAAATCAGGTTTTGTAAATTCAACATATGCAGCATTAACACTAGCTCTACCACCTGAATCAACAAATTTTGCTAAATAAGTACCTTCTTTTAAGTCTGCATATGCTTCTTTTGCAGTACCAGTTAAATCACTATGTATAGAAGTAGCATTTGACCAAGTAACACTTGATAAGTCAGGGGAATGCCTCAACCTCACTAATCCCCCTACGACCACATCTAGTGAAGTACTTTGTGTCCATTGCAATCTTGCTAAACCATTTGTAGGTATCATTGTAAAATTTTGCATATCTTCAGGTGCAGCAGTTTTACCAGCTAATTGAACTTGATGCGGTGCAATAACACTACCTTTACCTAAATAGTTAAATGCCTGAATTTGTACTTGTAAATTACCTGCCCTTAATGCTCCAAAATTACCACCTTGTCTTAAAGATATAGATGGTGAACTTGTACTAACTGTAGCCCAATTATCATTATCAATTCTGTAAGTAACTCTAAATTCTGTTACACGTTGTCTATCATGCTGCCAACTTAAATCACAACCAACAAAAACACCTTGACCATCACTATATAAAAATTCTCTATCTTCAATATCAGTAACAGGTGCAGGTGCAGCATCTAAATTAGTAATACTTCTAACCGTTATTGGTTCACCTTCGTCTACTGCTTGATAAATAGAACTGTTATATTGCAACGCTGTAACCGTATATATACCTTGACTTTGTTCAGTTACATCAATAATTCTATATTGTTGCGTTTGTACTTCACTACTTTGCATTAAATAAACACCTTCAGCATTTGGTGGTTGACTAAAAGCAGAACTAACACTAACAGTTTTATTTGTAGTATCTATATTTTGTATTGGTCTAGTTTCTAAAATTCCTGTTGGTAATAAAACAGATAATGTAGGTGTTTTTGTAATATCAATACTAATATTTTCACCGCTATCAATATTAATAACAGTTGTAGTAGATCCTGTTCTAAGTCTTCCTGTATGTCTATAACCGCTTTTTAATTTGTCTGCTATATCAATAACCATATTAGGACGCAAAATTAAACCAGAATCTATTGCAACTGAAAAAGTACAAGTTTGTGTTAAAAATTGTTCACTTTTTAAAGTCCATAAACCTAACCTATGTGCCTGACCTTGTGAATAACAACCTAAACTTTTAATTTCTTTATTAATAACTCCATACTTACTAACAGCATCAACATCTTCTACAAATTCAAATTCTACTTCACCTAGCTTTTCATAACTTTGATAAGCAACAGTACAGGTAGTATGCCTAGCTTTTTGTGAAGTACCAGTATATTCAAAATTACCATCAATAACATTAGAAGCCCCAATAATGTATTGAGAATCAGCAGGTGCATTTTGCGATACAACAATAGAACCTGCACCGTAATAAGTAATACCTCTAAATATTGCTGTTAATTCTTTAATAGCATCATAAATATTTTTACGTGTATTTAAAACAGTATTTAATGCAAATCTTGGTTCTAAACCTCCTTTATGGTCACTTACCAATTCATTGCAATATTGACTAATTGTATAAAAATCAAATTTATCTAAAGTATCTGCTGCTAAACCAACCCCCCATCTTTGGTTTGTTAATAACGCAAACAACAGCCAAGCAGGGTCATTACACCAAGTAGCAGCCCCAAATGTACCATCCCAAATTCCAGAATATGTAACCCTACCTATATGTGTTGTTGTATCTACAGAAGCGTTTGTTGGTAGCTGGCATAAAATTCCACGAAGCAAAAATTTTCGGGTTGGGATATTTGAAAATTGCCTAGAATCAAAACGTAAATGTGCTAATGCACTATTTGGATAACTTAATTTTTCATCAATTATTTCAGTTAATCCTACAAAATTAGTTAAGCTACTTTGTCTACTATTTGCGTCATCTGCACTTACTCTAGAAACTTCTATATTTACAGGAAATGCACCAGTTAAAGGAAATACATAATCACGTAAATAATTATTAGAAGATTTACCTTTTATTTCATCCTGTACAACTGTTGTATAACCTCCACCGTTATATTCAACCCTTATTTTTATTATTACTTTATGACCAATAATATCACCGTCATCTTCAATAATACGTAAGGTTGGTATTTGTATTGTTACTCTTGCCCTAGATGCAGTTGTATTAGTAATTTGTTTTATTGTTACATTGCCAAAAGTCAAAGGTATAGAACCTATATCACTTCTTTCAATTTCATTAGCTGCTAATGCTGGTATGTAACTTTGGTTTTGTGTACCTGTTCTAATATCAATAGAGTAACCTTCAAAATTATTATTACCGTTTGCATCTTGTACTGGTGTACCGTTTAAAAAAATACTTTTATAACCATCATCTAAACCTTGAATCTGACCTTCTGAAATTAAATCTGTTACTGAAGCATATTGAATAGACTGTAGTGAATCATCAGCTTCAACAGGTGTATGCCTACCACCACCTTTACCACCACCACCAGAACCTTGTATATGTTTCATTAAATCACCTGATCTACGTCTAAAGAACTACTAATAACTGAACTACCACAAAATGCCCTTCCCATTACAACAGGTATTACTGTGCCTACTTGTGAAACATTAGTAATACCACTAAAACTAAAGTTTTGTAATTGTGTAGCTTGATTCATTTCAGGAAAATCTGGTTGTGGACTTAACAAATCTGCAACACCACTTATTGCCATTAAAAGACCATATTTTTTTAATGCTGTTATTGCACCTAAGTTTTTTGCTAAAGCACCGCCTAAAAAACCTCCACCAACTAAAAAACCAGCACCAATTAAAATTGCACCTGTTAATATTCTCCCAAATCCTCTACCTGCACCTGTAATAACTGGTGTTATAGAAAAAACTTCTTTAGTTCCCAAAGGTAATGCTAAATCACTAATATTATCTTCACCAATTTCTTCAGTACCAACTTTAACTTTATAAGCAATACCATTTTGGTCATTATCAATTAACCATTTTTCTAAACCTTTAAAATTCACACATAAAGCTTTTATTGCTTCACTAGCAGTACAAACATCAAAATAAAAAGTACTTTGACCTAAAAATTTTTTTAATTGTCCATAAACTTTAATTTTTTTCATGTTTTAAAATTTTTGCTGTTGATTGTAAATAATATTCACCGTAAACATCTCTACTAGATAATCTTCCCTGTACATGATGCAGTAAAACATTATCGCCCAAATATATAGCTGCATGATTTGGTACATTACTTTCTAAGTGCATTAATACTACGCATCCATATTGTATCTCTTTTAAAGAAATTTCATAGAACCCTTCGGTTTTAAAATTATCTAAATACATATTTTCACCTTTTTCCCACCATTTATCTTTACGAAAATAATCGTTTAATTTTAAATTAAATTCTTTTTTATAAAAATCACGAACAAGCGTATAGCAATCTACTACCCCATGAAAAAAGCTTCTTCCAACATAAGGTAATTCATATCCTGTAGGCTTACAACCACCCCATAGTTCAGTTTTTGGATTTACAATAAACCATTGTAAACCTGACTTTTCACACGCTACAAGGTCAGCAGGGGATGGATTATGGTGCGTTGTTGGATGACTATGTATTATTGCTGTTATCTCACCTTTTTTTTCTGCTTTTATATAATCATCAGGATCTAAAACAAAATGTTCATCTGGTGTTTCAGCTAAATTATTACATTTAAAATATCTTTCCTTACCTTTAACAATATGTACTAAACCAACAGACTCTTTAGGACTTTCATCTTTTGCGTGTTGCAATGCTAATTTTTTTATATTATCTGTTAATTTCATTGTGTTTTACCAGCAGTAGGAAATGAACCAAAAGGCAATATACCGTTTTCGCCAAATCTTTTTTTGCAGCTTGTTAATCTTTTACCACAAACATCATTAGCTAAAGTGCTTACAACATTGTCATTTTTATCAAAATAATTATTTCCTGTATAAGAACATTCTCCGCTTCTATATTTCCATTGACAGCAATTACCTAATAATTGTCTTTTTGGTACAAAATCATTTGGTCTATCAGTTTTCATTGCTAATTCAAAACTTACAATATTTCTATTTTCACTAGCTTTTCTATCTATTTCCCATATTTCGGTTGGATGTTGTGCATACCCATCTGCTGTAGTTTCACCATCTAAAAATTTTTTACAGGTACGTATTCTTTTTACAACTGCCCCACCAAGATCATTTCCACTATTAAATAAATTTATATCACGTAATAAAAATGTAATTAATGAATCTGTATTAGCAATAGTTAGTGTAGGTCTAGGTGCTGTACCAGTTGAATTATATGCAAAACCACTAGCTTCTATTGCAATACGATTGTATTCATTACCATTAAAACTTATATTCCCTGAAATATTTGCATTACAACCGTTATGCCATCTTACAGGTGTAGTAATAGAAGAACCATGTAATTCAGTATTTAAATGCAATTCAAACAATTCAATAATAGCGTTAGGAGATAAAACCGAAATATCTTCAAAAACACTAGATATTGCAACCCATGTACAAGTATTATCAACAACTGTAGTACCTACTGTTTTAGTCCATGCTGGTTCTGTTGCTGCACTTACACCTGCAATAGTACATTGAAAAAATAAACCAGTTGTAGGTGTAACTGTTGTAGGTCTACGTATATCACCTACCGAAAAATTTGTATTTTGTGACCACGCTATTACTGCCATTAGGGAATTGCAACCTCTTCCCAATCAGCTTTAAAATTATAAATATTTGCATAAACTAAATTATGACTAAAATTTTGACATCTATATTTTTTTACAGAACTATGATTTGGTGGTGTCCATTCAAATGCTTCTACACCTTTTCTTGCTTCTAAAAAATTTTGAATTAAGTTTTTTTCTGCCAATGTAATGCTTGTCCAAACTGCACTATATTTTTTTAAATCTTGATTTTCACCATAAGATAAAGCCATCTGGTAGCCATCACCAAATTGAACTTTACTAACAGATATAGATGTAGTTTCTGTTAAAGGATATGAAGGGTTTATACCAACATCATTATTAAAATTAGCCATAGAGTAAACCCCCTGCACGTTGCTGTACTACCAGTTCAGCTTGTACTGCATTAGCAATTAACTGCCCTAATTCTCTACTTCTGTCATAATCACCTTCAACATTAGTATTTTCTGCATTTACTGAAACATTAACGGTAGTACCGCCAGTACCGCCTTGACTAACAACACCTAAATTACCATCAGCACCACGTTTTAAAGGTAAAATTGCTTCTGATCCCATACCTTCACCTGCAACTGCTATACCGCCATTAGCCATATATTTAAAATGTGGACTATTTATAACACCACCTTTTGCATACTCTGTTAAATGTTGACCATTAGAAAATGCGTTTCCTTTTGCACTAAATATAGTTTTAAACCAATTACCTAATGGTTCTGTAATCGTCTGTTGTATTGCTATACGTGCAAATTGTTCAATTATAGAATCAGCTAATTTTTTAAATTCAAACGTACCTTTAGTAACAAACTGTACTAGCTGATCTTCTAATTGTTTAACAGATTTTACTGCTATATCTGCCATTGCTTCACCAACACTTTTTACTGAATCTACAAATTTACCCATTTTTGTTTGCATTTGTGTACCAAAACTTTTATCTAATTGCGTACCAAATTCAGCAGCTTCTTTTCTTCCTTCTTTAAAATATTCTGATGGTGCATTTTCTTCGCCTGTCCATATTTGATCAAATACCTCTTTATCTTTTTTTAACTGTTCATTTGTTTTATCTAATCCACTACCAAATGCGTCTTTAGCACCACTAAAGTTACCTTTTCTTAATTCATCTAAACCTGCAACTATAGCTTTTATTGTTGTTGTTAAAAACCTAAATCCAGCTACAACTGTAAAAACAGCAGAAGAAATAATTTTTAAACCTACTTCTACACCTTTAAAAAACGCATCAAAATCTTGATCTGCACTAAATATATTACTAAACATTTTTAATAAATTATTTAATGTAGGTAATAAAGCATCTGCTAATTGCTTTCTAAAACCATCAAATTTTATAGTTAATACTGCTATTTGATCGTTAAAATATTCAGCGTTTTGTGCAAATTCATCTGAAACCGCATAATTAAATTCTGTTAATGCAGCTTTACCACCATTCAGCATATTAATCATACTTGCCCCACTTCTACCAAATATTTCCATAGCTATTGCTGCTTTTGTTGCACCATCTGGCATATCAGCAAATCTATCTGCAATTTCTCCTAATACTTGTTCATTACTTTTGAAACTACCGTCAGTATCACGTACAGATAAACCTAAAGCATCAAAACTATCTTTATATGTAGCAACACCTAAATCTGCTTCACGCATTGATTGACTTAATCGCCTTAAACCTTTATCAATAGTTGCTTGTTCTATACCTGCTAATTTTCCAGCATTAACATATGCCTGTAATGTATTTGCAGCAATACCAGTTTGATCTGACATTTTTCCAAAAGCATCAGCAGAATCTATAGCTCCTTTAACAAATCTAGTAAATGCACCAGCAGCTAATACACCAGCAAATATTTTTAACGCACCATTTAAACCACCAACAGCTATTTTTAAATTTTTTACTTTACCCTGAACACCTTGCATTGAATTGCCAAGACGTTTTATACCCTGTTCACCAACAGTTTTAGCAGCTATAACAACATCAAATTTAGCCATTTTTATTTTCTTTATTTATTAGTTCTAATGCTTTTACTTCCATTACTTGTAAATCCTCAAATACAGAAGGTAAATCATATGAATACATATTAGCAACTTGTATTACTGCTGCATAGTCTAAACCACTTACACCACCAAAACCTGTTTTAAATTGTGTTTGTACACTTAAAAAAAGTTTTAAAGCATCTTTATTTTCTTTTAAAATAACAAAATTATTTTCTTTTTTTTCAGGCAATATAACCCCAAAAACTTGTGCAGCTTTTTCTAAATCAGTACTGTTTGTTTTACCGCTATTAAACCAATATTCAACAGCGTCTATAAGTTTTTTCTTTTTAGCCCCCCTGTATAAGCTTCACCAAAAACATTTGCAATAAAAGCAGAAGCACCAGCAACATTTAGTAATTTATTTACATAAGTATCTGTAAAAGGTAATTCATTGCCTTCACTATCTTCCATACCTGACCAACCAACCATAATTTCCTTACATATTTCAGTATTAGATAAACCTTCTTCTCTTTGCAACCTTCCTAATTCTTCAAACCTTTCTTGTGTAATGCGTTTAAAAGTTGCTGTAAAAGTATGTGTTTCTAATTTATTTTTTGTAGGTATTGGTAGTTTTACTTTCCATTCAAAACTATCATCAAGATCATCAAGTATAAAAGCCATAAGACTACGTAGCAGAGTTAACTAAATAGTAAACTCATTTCATCATTTCCGCTACTAGGTAAAGCTCTATAAGTCATATTAAGCATTTGATAACCTTCGTTATCTTCTTGTGAAATAGTATCTAAATCAGTATAAGAAGCTAAAAATGTAATTTGATTACCTGCTGATTGTCCATGTTTCCAAGTTAAATTACCTGTTGCACTACTATTGGCAATACTATAAAAGTTTTTTGTTGCAAGATCAACAGATTCTATAGTTAATGACCCACTAGGTTTCCTATCAGTAATTCTTGTACTTTTTTGACCAGAAATTAATTCAGAATAATATAAAGTATTGCTATGGTCATAACTAAATGATGATAATGCACCTGCATAACTATGTAATGCAAAGTTAGTAGTATTAGAAGAGTTTGCAGCTATAGGTGGTAATTGTGTATATGAAGGTGTTAGTTGTGGATTGTTAGAATCAACAATTACTGGATCTGTATATATTCCAATAAACGAAAAATTTACTAATGGTGCATCATTAGTATTTAAATCAATAGTAAAAGTTCCTCTAGCTCCTAAAATTTTGTGATACGTACCATCAATTAAAATAGCTATAGTTAAACTTATTGCGTCATCTAATGTTGGATCTGGTGTATAAGTATTTGTAGAACTTGTATCAGCACAAACCAAACCACACGCTAATAGTAAATCATCATAATCTGGCCTTTGACCTGCAATACCTGAAGGTGTTAATTCTAATGAAAAACTAAGTTCTGCTTTTGTATTACTAGGATAAGTTGGAAAATTACCTGCAAATCCTCTTATATTAGGTCTTTCTTTTGGTTCACCTGCAACTTGGTTTAAATTTACATTACTTACTAAAAGGCAATCTGTACCTGCTAATGTTGCTGCTGATCCATACGTAGATTCTTCTTTTGCAGCTAAGATTGTTTGTGATGTACGTAAAATTGCCATTTTTTTTACATTAACTAAATACTATGCTTTCATATTAACAATAGCAGCTATTTACGCATATTAAAGGGTTGCTAAATTAGTATTTGATGTTCTGTATTTAATTTGATAATTAACTGTTACTATCCCTGCTGGTTGGTCACTATCAACAGCTTCATTACTTGTACCTGTAGGAATAATATTTGTTGCATAACCACCTAATGTTAAATCTGCCATCATTTTACTGTGCAAACTTTCTACAACTGGATCTGCAACTTCATCTGGTTTATCACCACGTACAATTACAGCTATAGAAACATCTAAAGTCCAATCAAGTTTAGGTAATGATGTTGTTTGTTCAGGTGTATCAGCATCCCATGTAACAAGTAATGATGGTGTTTCTTCTCTAGTAAATGCAGTAACCCTTGATCTATAAATACGTGTACTAACACCAGTAGTACCAGCTAAAGCAGTAACAACAGCATCTAAAATTGTTTCTCTTCTAGTGGTCATGTTTTTTGTAGTGAAACTTCTAAAATTAACGCATCTATACCTTTTTGTACTTCCCTTACTGTGTATGATTCACCAGCAACAGTAATTGCATCACCTGATTTTAAAATTGGATATAAACTAGCTTTTAAATATATTAAATAATCCGTAAATAATACTTTATCGCCTAAAGCTACAGTTGTAGGTTGTTCAAACAAACCTTTACCATAAGTGTCATTGGCTAAAACATCTACTGCTAAATCATCAGAAAATAAAGCGTCTAACGAATCAGTTGCTATTGACATTTTTAGGTTTTTTTGTGCGTTTTGGTTTTGGTTTTTCTGTATATAAAATTGCTCTTTTACTAGAAATAAATTCTTCAGCTAATGAATCTTTTAAATCAATAACATCTAATTTTTCACAATGCTTACCAGCTATTAACATTGATGTTGTAATTTGTACTTTCATAAGGAAAAAAGGGGGTGCAGATCCCCCTTTATAAAGGTTTAGTTAGTTGTAGTAATATCTGAAATAGCCCCGAATGAAACAGGGTTTTGTACCGCTACATCCATAGTAATAAGCCCTCTAACGCTTGTTAGTGCCTTCTCAAAGTCATCCTGTGATTCACCAGTAACAATTTCTATACCGCCCCAGAATCCAACTAAGCAGTCAGCAAAGTCGCCAAAGATAAGTGCAGAACAATTACCAGAACTAGATCCTTTTGTAAGGTTACTTGGAACATTCATTGAATCTAAAATGGTATAACCATTTATAGAAGCAGGTGTAGCTCCTCTACCAGCAACAACATTACCTACGTTATATAGGTATTGACCAGCAGAATCTTTTAATTTCTTAAGATCCCCAACAACTTTTCCGTTTGTAACGTATTTTGTTGTAGCTCCATCAATGTTGCCATTGTCAATTTTGACAGCAGTTTCTAGATCAATAAGCTTGTCTATTGTAATAGCACCGCCATTAGTTCCCATAGCAATGGAATTAATTCCAGAAGTCTCAAGAATACCTGTTGGTTCACCAGAACCACCACCTTTAAGAATTGCAGAATCCATATCTAAACGTAGTTGTTTAGCAATATTCCTTCTTACAATCTGTTCAATAGCTGGTTCACCCTGTAGGATCATTTGCCTAGAAAATTTCTGAATGTTTCCTAAAGTTTTAGGTGTCATTGAAATTTGGCCAAATGTCATATTTGAGAAAGTTACTGCAGAAGTTTCAGAACTTAACCAGTAGCCTGTTGATGTACCAGTAATTTTAGGAATCGTAATATCTGAAACTAAACCATCTAAAGTAGAAACACCTGCTTCAAATGCAATCGAAGTATTGTAAAGGTATTCTATTAGATCCTGTGGTCTGTACTCCACCCCAACTAAGTTACCGCCAACATTTGCAGTACCAGTTTGCATAGTTGCCCTTTTCTGGATTTTAAAAGCTTCAAAAGGTACTAAAAATGAATCTGATGCGGTTCTTTTTTTACCTTTAAGTTCTAATTCTCTAGAAACTTCTCTTACAAGACCTGCTTCCCTAGAAGACCAATCACCTTTTAAAGCAGCAGCTATACCTGCACTAATGTTGATGTCCTCTAAATCCTTTTCAGGAATATCTGCCCTTTGTTGTATTGGGGCAATTTCATTAGCTGGTAATTTATCAATATAAATTTTCCTAGCAGTATTTATATCTGCATTAGGATCATCTAATAAAGTACTTAAAGTTTCTTCACCTAATTGCATTTTATTGCAAAAAGAAATAATTTCTTTAGTGCGGTTGCGTTCTTTAGTAGAAGCATCATTACGTGCTTTTTCTAAGTCACGCACCACATCTGTATCGTTGGTGCTAGTAGCCATAATTTTTTCTGGAATTGGTTTTGACTGTGGTGCGGTTTGATCCGCAACAGCATTTGAACGCTGTTCTTCAAGAGTAGCAGATTTACACTCTTCTTCCATAGTAGCTTTATTTGCAACTTTTTCAGGTGTTTCTGTAGCTTCTTTTGACCTTCCAATTCCAGCCTGTTTATAGTCAGCAGGTATAGTTACGATTGATACCTCCGCTACTTCAAACCCGACCACTCTGTAATATTCCTTGTCAGGGTCAGATTTGCGTTCTTCTTTTTGCGTTTTGGTAACGCTATAGCCCATAGATACGTTTCTTAGTATTCCATCATTAATTAAACCTAATATTTCTTCACCACGTTCATGTTTTCCTAACCTTACAGTTACATAACCCCTTTTATTGTCTATCCAACTTTTCTCAACAACTCCAATAATATCATCAGAATTGTGATTATAGAGTAAAGGTGCTGAAGCCATTAACCTTGATTGATCTACAGATTCTTCTGTAAAATCTAAAATTTCATAACCTAAATAACCTCTATTTACTGGTTCTTCAGATCCGTAAGGAAAAGTTAAAGTTCTTTTTTCTTTATCAATTTTAAAATCAACAGTATTGCTTCTATGCTGTATTGTTGTTTCCAAATCACGTTGTTTGTTCATTTTCCTTTTCATTTTCTTCTACAGGTTCTTTAGTATTATCTTCTTCATTATACTGCGTATCAGTAGTATTGCTAATCATATCAACATCAAAATTTAATCCCATCTCTTCAGCCATTTCAATTTCATTTTTTCTTTCCATCATTAAATCGTGAATATCTCCACCTTGTTCACTAATAATTTGTGACTTTGTTTTTAAACCTGCTTTAATTGCTTCTTTGTAACTAGCAATTTCTTTTTGTGGATCTACATAAGACCAACCTCTAAACATCCAATGTACGCTTTTATACTTTTGTGGATTTAATTCGTAATTAGCTAATTCAATTTGTTGAGATGCAACAGCTAATTCTATCCAAATATCAAACAAGGGTTGGAAAAAGTGATCTTTTAAATATGTTTGGATCATTCTGTAATGGTCTCTATCTTCCATCAAACTTAACCTACTGCTACTGTAATTCGTCTTACTAAAATCCTTACTAATACTTTCAAAGGATGTTCCTGTTCCAGCACATAAAGCCCTTAACATTGCAGAAGTAAATGTTTCAAAATTATCATTTTTATTTCCTAAATCGGGTACAGTAATTGACTCATTTGCACCTAAATAATGAAATTGACCAGCAGAAAAATCTCTTACTCTTTCATTGTCCATAACATCATCACCAATTAACCCTTCAGGATCAGTTGTGGTAATAAAGCCCATTGTGGAACTGCTAATACGTTTGCCTACTACTGTTGCTTCTTGAAAACCTGCTAGTTGGTGCATATCTGTTAAAGCACTAGCCAACCAACTAACACCCCTTGTTTGTCCAACCCTGTTATTAATAGTAAGGTGAATAATTTCACTAGCATCTATAATTGTGTGTTCTTTTTTATTAAAATTAAAATTTACAGGTACATCATCAGGATGTTCAGCATAAAAAGCATATTTTTTAGCTCTTCCGTATTTATCTCTAAGTATTCCTAACCTCCAACTATCATTTTTTGTTTTTGTACCTTCATAATTATCATCTAATTGATCTGCTTCTAACAATTCAATAGCTAATGGAATTTTTGACCTTCCAAAAGATCTTTTTATTAACCTTACAAATATTTCACCATCACTAAATAAAGTACTTACAATTTTTCTTTCAACACTTGCTAAACAATCAATGCCACTAGCTGTAAATGAATCATATCTAGACCATTCAGCCCATAAATTTTCAATAGCTACATTTTGTTTATCATTTAATTTGCCATTTGTTTTTTTTACTTGTAATTGTGGTTTTGTTCCTGTTCCAACCACATTTAAAACTAATGATCTTTCAGTATTTTTTACCCAAACATTATCTCTAATCATTTGCCTTGCCTTATAACGTATTATTTTGTTATCGTCTTTAATTGCTCTATCAGCACTACCACTAGGTGCTTTCCAGTTATAAGTTAAAGCATTACTTTTAGCAGCTTTAAATGTTCCTCTAGTTTGTCTAGGTAATACTTTAGTTTCATGCCTGTTATTTAAAAAGCCTTTGTATGCTCCTTTAAATGCGTTAATAAATCCCATTGTTGTAGCTCCTATAGTCTTACGTTAAGTCTTAAACCTGTACCTAATCCTTGACTTAATTTTTCTGCCTTTTCTTCACGTAAACAAATAGCATTTAAGTCACCTAATCTAGTTCTTAATTTATCCATATCAACCCTTTTATATGTTCTGTTTCCAATGCTGTATTCTTGACCACCATCATTAAATTTACGTAATGCAGCAATAATATTATCTCTATCTATCTGGTTAGGTGTTCTAGGGTCAATTTTACCTGCTGTACCTGTATAAGATAATGTTTGTTTTACTGTAATTTTGCCAGTTGTTAAAGAATGTGCTTCTGATCCTTTAGTTGCTATTGCTTCAAAAAACCAAACACCTTCCCCTAATTCAGCAGATGCTGTAGCAGATATTGTTGTTTCAAAACCAGTATTATATGCACTACTTACAACAGTTAAAGAACCAGCTTCAGCACTTCTTAAGTAATAGGTTAATGTCCAATCAGTACTTGTAACTTGCTGGTCAATAGGTACTGTTGTTGTTTCATCCCTCCATTTAATAGTACTGCCAGCATTAATTATTTTTGGTATGCCACTAACCCACATAAAAATAGATCCTAATTCCAATTAAATACATCATAACGCTTAGTAGTATTAGTGCTATTTTTCTTTAAATTTTGCCTTTTTTCTGGTTTTTTTGCATTATTTTCTAATTTTTCTTCTAAATAAATGAAAATTTTAGTTATTGGTATTTGCTTTAATATAAAATGCCACGCTGCATACGCATAAACACAACAATCTAATTTTTCTACACTTTGATTTCTTTTTTGTACATATCTATATACCCTTCTACGTGCATTATTTAATTTACTATCTTTATATTCTCCTGTTAATTCTTTAAAATATTCTTCTGTGGTTTTTTTATGAAAATGAATACCTTTACTCATTCTAATTCTAGGAAATAGTTCATCTTTTATAGTGTCACCACCAACAGAATATATTTTTACAGTTTGTGCTGTTTTCATACCCCTTAAACTTATATTTACATTTTTACCAGTATTAATTACAGGTTGGTTTTGTAAGGATGAACCCTTAATTGGTATAACACCTTTTCTTTTACGTAATCTGCACCAGTTATAAACACTATGCGTTGCAAGTCCACCAGAATCTACCGCCATTGCTTGTATTTTTAATTTCCCTCCTTTTGGATGGTCATATGAACTATCTAAAATAGTATCTAAACCTAGCCATACTTGATTTTGTGTAGGATCACCATATAAAACAAAATGTTCAATTAGCCATAATTCTTCTTTACCTTCTATATCAGATTTACTAACACCAAATACACTACATTCTAATCTTTCATCTTTTGTACCTCCACCACCCTGTACATCAACCCCTGCAACTAAACACAAAACATCTTCAGGTATTGTTGCAGGTTCATAATCATCTAATTTATCTAACAAGCTATCAATTGTAATAGAAGCCATATATGATTCATCAAAAGTTTCACCCATTCTTGTATTTAACCAGCTTCTGAGCATTGCAGGTGATTCATTTGCTGCTTCTCTTTCTGCAATAATCGTAGGCCAATCGCACCACCCTGCTGGTGAATATATTGAACTTAAATGAAAACCTGCTGTTTTATTTTTTATTGGTTTTGTTGCTACCCATTTACCATGAGTAAGCATTTGTGTTTTATAAGCTTCTGGAAATCTTTCTTTGCATATTGCACATTCATATTCAACTGTATCTGGTTTTCCTTCTTCCCATTTAAATTGCTCAAATTTTAAAACCTGAAAACCTCCACAACAAGGTGCTTTTACATTGAAATAACGCATATCAGAATTTAAAAATTCTTGTTCTATTCGGCAATGACCTTTTTCTGTTGGTGTAGATGTAAGTAATATTTTACGGTTAGGAAAATTTGAAGTTCTTTTTTCTGCTAACGAACATGGGTCTCCTTCTTCAGTTCCCGAAGTACTGCTAACACTTTCCTGAAAACTACTTACTTCATCCATTAATAAATAACGTATTGGTGCTGACCTTAAACCTATGCTGCTATTACTTCCAGTTAACATAAGTAATCCATTAGGAAATTCTTTCATAAACATTGAATTACTTTTATCTTTTGCTCTTTTTTTAGGTAATTTATCTTTTATACAAGGTGTTTCATCAAATGCTGGTTCTAATCTTTGTACCGCCATTTTTCTGCATTGATCTATGGTCGGTGTAACCATCAACATAGGTGCAGGGTTTCTATCTATGTAATACATCATTGCGTTTATCATCATCTCACTTTTTCCTAGTTGACAGCCAAACATTAAAACAACACGTTGAATATCTGTATTTTCAACACCTAATAAATCCATAGGTTCTTTTAAATATGGTGTTCTTGATGTTCTCCACAACCCATGCTCTAAACTTGCCCTTGCGGAAAGTTGTCTATAAGAATCGCTCCATTGACTAACCGTTATAGGTTCAGGGGGTAATATTCCTTCACTAAACCCTTTAACAAATGGATTCATACAGATTGAGGTATAGCTGTTCTTAATGCAAGCATTATTTCTTCTTTTAATGTTTTACCTATAACTGCTGCATCTTTTTCTAATGCAAATAAACTACTTACCCTATCGGGTAAAATCATTAGTTTGTTTTGTAAACCAATCGCCATTTCATAAGCTTTATGTTCAGTTTCTTTTGCATCAACATATAAACCTTCTTTAACCTTTACTTCTATTGCAGCTAAATCAGCATCATATTTCATTTTTCTTGCCCTACTTACATTAAAATCTGGTATCTCTTCTTTAGGTAATGCTTCTATCTGATCCATTAGGTTAACTTTTTGGTTTACTTTTTCTCTGATTATTTCATTACTAGGATCTGTATTTTTATCCCATAAATCTAAAGCTATATCTCTATTTAATTTCTTTTTTGAACCTACTAAAACTATTGCTGCATCTAACTTTCCACTTTTAACTTTTTTACTGACTGCTGCCCTGCTAACTTGCTTAAGTTCAGCTAGTTGAGTCATTGTAATATTCATAAATAGTGCCTTGTTAACCCTATGCTTCCATAATAGTTAACTTGTTAACCACTTGCAAACCTACACGCTAAAAAACTTTCGTGCCTTAGGATGACCCACATAGATATGGCCAGAAAGAACCTAGTTATACCAATGGATCTGCCTAGAATAAGCCTGTACGTAGGTCTGCTTTACCTTTTTTAACTTCATTTCTGACGTTCTTAGATAACTCATACCTTAAATACTTACCAAAGTTTGCTTGTACATTCTTTTCAACAATAGATTTAGCAGGGAACTTAGGATCATAACTAACTGTTGATCTAGCTATAAACAATGGTCTCAATACATAATTACGTTCACGTTTATATACACCTGCTGGCCTATTACCACCTCTAGGTTTACCAATAAATATATTATTACCAGTTCTATTACCTGTGCCTACGCTGTTAAGCAGCTTACCTATATTGCCCTTAGTAATGTTGCCATACTTATCACGCTTCATGTAACCTGTTGGTACTAACTTAGCACCAGAAGGCATATTAACAGCTTTAGGATGGTTAACAAAAGCAGCATCATATTTAGCCCTTCTAATACCTCCTAATATGTTGCCTGTTAAATAACGTGATTGGTTATATGGTTTATCTTTAGGTAAAACAACAGTACGTAATGAACGCTTACTAGACCTTATAGCTCTAAATCCTTTTTGTGTTTGTGGTTTAGGTCTATCTAAATAGCGTCTAGATGACCCTGCCAATGCGTTAAGTGCTGACTTTTGTTTACTACCAGCAACAAATTTAGACCCCTGTACAGTAGTGTTTAATGCGTTTGAAACAGAATAAGCTAATTGTTTAGTATGTTCATTAGTCCATTTTGCAGCCTGTGGTAATTCGCTTTTTATGTCTAATTTAATCATTTTTTTGTTTGTTTTTTTCTTTTAAAAATTTTACATATGCTGAAACTAATTTGTTTTCATCAATAAACATAATTTTTTTATTTTTTTTCATATTTAATACCTTTTTTGTACAAAAACAGCAGTAATTGATTAAGAGTAGTTTCAACCATAAAAACCCTTTCTTCTAAATCTAAAATTTGACGTTTTTGACGTTCAACAATAGGAAAATCAATAACTTTATTCATACTGTTTCTAACCTTTTAGTAGCGTGTTCATGTATAGCTTTTTGTACATTTTCAACATCCCAAGAAATTCTTCTACCGTAAACATCTAAATATTTCCAATCAACACCCTTTTTTAAAATGCCATCTTTTCTATAACGTCTTAATGTATCTTTTGATAAACCAATTAAATCAGTAATTTCTTTTGTATTAACTAATTGCTTTGCCATTGCATAAGGTTGTATAAGTACTTATAAGGTATATGCATACATAGTAAATGTCAATACTATGGTTAAGCATTAATTAAATCAAACTCTTTACTCATATCATCAGAAATAAATCTAGCGTAATGCAATAAGTGTGTTTTAAGGTCATGCCCCATACAATCAGCTATTTGTTTTGGTCTTAAATGCGTTTTATGTAATTGCTTACTATATCTGTGCCTAAATGAATAAGGTACTAAATTTTGTCCTTCTAATTCTGCTTGTTTTTTTATTGTTAACCACATTGGTTTATTTCTTAAATAACGTCTTATTGATTGACCAGCCTGACCACTTTTACCAATAGAAGGTAATTGTTCATTTATTTTTATTCTATTAATTAAATTCCATTCAATAGGTTTACTATTTTCATCTTTTACTAATACAGGTAATAATAATCTTGGTTCTGTAGTATCACCTTTTGTACCTCCTTTAGATTTTGTGTAATTAGTCCATAATTCTGTACCTTCGTTGCGTGTATGCAAGTATCTAAGCTCTTCTGGTCTTAAACCATATACACAACATAGTTGAATAGCAAAAACCCATTTAGGGTCATTTAAAGTATCAATTAAATTTAAAAATTGACCATCAGATATTGGATAACCTATTTTTTTAGGCTTTCTTTTACCTGCACTAGGTATTTCAGTTGGTGGTAGCCAAACATTTGAATAATTAAGCCTGTTAACGCAATATTTTAAAAATTTCCATAATGCCCTACGTGAAATTGCGTGTTGTTCTGTTTTACCTATCCATTTCTGTAAAACCTTATCTGTAAGATCAGCAGCATTATTTATTTTTCTGGTTTGTGTTAAAAAATAAAGTGCTTCATTAATTGCAGCTTCATATTTATTTTTCCATGTAATAGGTGCAACATTAGTAAGACTATTTTTAAATCTTTTTGCAGCATCATTCCAATCTAAATTATTTAATAATTTATTATTTTTATTTTCAGCTAAGAAAGCAGCAGTTTTTAAATCATTGCCATCTAAGGTCAAATTATAAATATTCCGTACTCTAATTAATACATTACTTACGTTATTTTCTTGCCAAGAAAAAGGTAGTAAAACTGATTGCGTATTAGCATTAGATTTCCTTACACGTAACCAAACTTTATTCCTAGCATTTTGAACACTCCAACCTTTTGAAATACCTTTAATTTGATTTCTAAAAACCTTTTCCCACATAAATCTGTAGCCAATTTGTAGCCAAAATATAGGGTATCATAGGTACTTATGCAACCTTATAAGTACGTAAATGTTAGTTATAGCCTACATTTCCTAGTTATAGCAATACCCTAGTTTTCCTTTGGTAAGGGAGAGGTCTTGGGTTCAATTCCCAATGAGGGCAGTGGGTTTTGAGTATTAGAGTTTTAACTGTAGCCAGTTTGTAGCCAATTAAAAAGGTAAACTAGATGGTGTAGTAGGTGTATTTTCATAAATTTCTGCATCAGTTTGATAATTTTTTTTAATTTCTTTTTTAGGTGGTATTTCAAGATTAGTAACAATAAACTTTGTTTTAGTACGATTATCACCAGTTTTTTTATCTTGGTATTTTTCTTGTTCTATTTTTCCAAAACAAGTAACTTGAGTACCACTTTTAAAAGTATCTAAAATAAGTTCAATTCTTTTTTCAGATGTTTTTCTACACCAGAATTGCATATTATATATACCTGATTCCCCTTTATATTGGCTGGAATAAATAGGAAATTCTATTAGTGATCTTTCAGAACCACTATTTTCTATATTTTCGTTTAGTAAAGCATCTTTTCCAAGATTGCCACATATTTGAAAATTAATCATTGTTTTGCAAAGAAGGGTGAGTTTTTAGCAGGTGGTTTACACCTGAGTTAAAGTTAAAATTATTTTCTTCA
>MDSV01063920.1_pt1 | contig 20749 bp, 5 predicted proteins | sample 810851 | NCBI WGS metagenome assembly MDSV01 (sample SAMN05326640, study PRJNA326480) | marine metagenome | isolation source: seawater | place: Atlantic Ocean: North East | collected 2012 | reverse complement strand
CCGCCAGTTAGTCCTCCGCCAGTTAGTCCTCCGCCAGTTAGTCCTCCGCCAGTTAGTCCTCCGCCAGTTAGTCCTCCGCCAATACTGCCTCCTTCACCACCGTCACCTCCGCCAGTTAGCCCACCGCCAGTATCTCCACCTCCAGTATCTCCACCGCCAATAGTGCCTCCTTCGCCACCGCCAATAGTGCCTCCTTCGCCACCGCCAATAGTGCCTCCTTCGCCACCGCCAATATTCCCTCCTTCGCCACCACCACCTAACTGCTCAGAATGTCTTGGAATTGGCAATAATCCGCCAGTGTTCGTCGTGCCTGGTGGAGATATCGATTTAGAAAACTTTGGTGATAATTGTGTAGCTGGCGTATACTGTTGTCCTACTGAAGAAGATAATACTGTCGGAGGTGTTATATTAACGGAAGGTCCAGATGGCACATGCAGTCAACCTGTCTGTTGTTGTAATCCTATTGCAGGATCGAGAGCAAACGGATGTAGTAATGGGGCTTGTTGCTACTGTATGGAAGAGAAATCTGATGGCTATCCAGATCAGGAAACAGCAATGAGTAATTGTCTGGAACAGTACACAGGTCCCGGAGCTAGTGACGTACAGTGTTCACCATGCGAGACATACTCATATACAGCTCCGGGATATGTTACGTGTAACATTATTTGTGAATGGACCTATAATGGTACTGACTGGGAACAAGTCACTGGTTGTCAAGGAGATCCTGATGGGTGTTCTTGTTCTACGCCAGAATGGTCGCCAAATATTGATACAGGATCCACCGAGTTTTCAGCATGCTTATCTCCAACGGAGGACGAGATAGAGTGGGGTCATAAATCTTCCACTAAAGCGTGTAGCGATAACTTTGCTTCATGGCAATGCGATGAAGCGCATTTTCGCCCTACAGCAACATCATATCATGTTTTCACCCCCAACACAGCGTGCGTCGATTTAGATAGAACAACGTGTCAGTCTGGATCTTCAATGCCACCAAACACGTATTCTGCACAAATTGACTCGAATTTAGACATAATACCATAAAGTAGTGTATTATATATTTAACAACCTTAAATTTTAATAGTAGGGACAATGCCTAAAAGAATTACAGAAAACGATCAATCCTATCTGCTTTATGACAATTGTGAAGAATACATACATGTTGGTAGTTTTGATCCTGCTTATGTTTCTCTAATCTTCACCGATGTGGAACTATCTGCCTGTTGTGATGGAGAAATCATATCTTCTATACCTGTAACGCCTACTCCAACAATTAGTGTTACTCCAACATTAACTCCTACCCCAACGACAACCGTTACTCCTACTCTTACTCGTACCCCTACTCCAACTCCTAGTGTTACGACAACAGTAACTCCTACTGTTAGTATTACTCCATCAATTACCCCAACCATATCTGTTACTCCTTCGATTACCCCTACAATAAGTATTACTCCTACAGTAACACCCACTATTTCCATAACTCCTTCTGTCACTCCTAGTGCTACAAGTACTTCTACTCCTACTCCAACAGTAACACAATCTGTAACGCCCACTGTTTCTATAACTCCAACAGTTACGCCTACAATTACAATAACTCAAAGTATAACCCCTACTCCTACGATAACTCCTACTTTGAGCCCAACCCCAACTTTAACTCCTACGCCTACTCCTACTCCATTGAATTTTGACATATTTGGAATAGAAAAAATTAAACTAAACGACACTGAAGGTAATCCTTATGAAGTCATTAGCATGGACTATGGCATACCGACAGATGAAATTTTTATAAACAATAATCACATATTGGCTGTTTGTGCTCCTTTAAACAATTATAATCATGCTATATCTTCTACTCTGCCAGATATTTCTTCTTCTGTAAATACAAGGAATTTATTATTTTCTACAAATAATTATTTTTCTCAGTATACTAATCGTTCGGCTATTGATTCTTTTTCTAATTTAGAAAGTTGGAATTATACTTCCTATCCTGCTGGTAGAATTTCTAGTGTTCATTATAATACAGATCTAAACAGATGGTTTTTAGGAGCTAATAGTTTAGCTAATGAACCTACTATATTCTTATATGGGTTTAATAATGGTTCTAGTAGTAAGTTTTATATAGGAGGAGATAATTCTTTTACTTATTATAGTGCTGGAGCTGTTGATTTAAGTATGAGATGCGGTCCTACCAAAATTTATAGCTTTAAAAATAATGTCATTTTAGCGAATAGCTATCATATTATCTCGTATTTAACATCTAATTCTTCATCTCAAGAACTGGATTATTCTTATAAAGAACTGGCATATACTTGCGATACTGATGTAGACGGAGGAGGAAATTGTGGCATAGATTGGAGTAGTATAGCTTCTAGTGTTACTAATTTTTATCAACACCTAGCTACAATAGTTAATAATAATAGCGGTTTAATAATTCTCAACAGTGCGCCTAAACAGTCTAATCACAACAACAATTTATTAATAGATGGTACAGAATACAATTGTACATCTGAAGATGGAGTTTCTACCAGCGCAAAGGGTTATTTCTTAGACTCATATGATTTTGGGTATACTGTTTCTATTGAACAAAATTTGAATATGCAAGATGGAATTAAAATTGAATTTAACAAAAGTGTAAATATTGATATTAATCACGACATTACTGTAGTAATAAATGGCAGAACGATTGGTATGAGTAATGTAGCAATTAATAAATCAAGTGATCATAAAACATATATTATATATGGATTGGATGTTAATAGTTTAAGTAATACGTTTATTCTTTTTAATTTAACTGGCATAACAGACACTTCTATACCAAGTATTAATATAACAATTCCTGCTTTTAATGCTTTATCTGGTGTGAATTTTGACCACAGATATTTAAAAGATATTAGATCAGAGAGAACAGACTCCCCTGCATTTATAGTTCAAGATGAAGCTACAGACAATATAATAGAATATCATGTTTCTAGTAGCACCTCTTGTGGTTGTGGCTACGAATACAAAATAAAAACAAGTAATTCTAATACAGACTATACCTTGTGTGTAGACGATATGTCTTTAACATATTCTGATTCTGAAATAAAATGTATTTTATGTAGAGACGGCTTTCTATATTATATAGTACAACAGAGTAGGGATCCAGAACTTCCTTCGTCTGATGGTGTTTACAAATTTAATTTGTATAAAGCTAGTGTTAATACTCCATACTTGACAACATTATTAGCTTCTAATTTTGGTTCTATTAGAAGATTTCATAATACTAATAGAACGATTACTAACAAATGGGACAACACATCTATTATAGATGATAAATATATAATTTTAGGAGTTCCTAATAGTAATGAAGTTTTCCAAATTGATTATAAAAATCTAATACCTCCTGCAGACCCAGGCGCAGCAATAGAGCCTGATTCGATATCAGATTGTAATATTTCGGACAATTCCTGTTTCAGTGAATTTGCTGAATGGGATGGTGTGGGTGTATTTGGTTCTAATGCTACAATAACTGGTAAAACATCTGGTTCTAAATGGGTAGCTTTTTCTGTTACCTATAATAATCAAAAGAACAATTGCGTTGGCGATGACTGTTATTTTATCGTTAGAAGATCTTCCAACAGCCTGCAATATGACGGTTCTGCAATAGAAGATTGGCAAGTTGGAGAACGTGTTGACATTGATGCTTATATGGGCACAGAAGAGTACAAAGTTAGGGATGCATTTATTTGTCATACAATAAAAGGTCGAAATAACGTCATAGGCGCTGTAGCAGACGAGGAATATGATACGTTAATATTGCAATGTACAGGCACAGGATTAGAAGATAAAAGAGGCTACAATTTGGAGAATTTGATTTTAAATACAAATATTGATTTTGTCCCTTAACAGTGTATATTATTTATATAAATGTGGATTTTTAAGATAGTGGAATATTAATGTCTAATTATAACACGCCAAGCTCTTTATGGTTTAAACAATTACAAAAACCAGCTTTTTCAGCACAGTCTGGAAAACAATATGTATTAAGACTAACAGAAGATGCTTGCAAACTAGTTAGTTCTCTAGAAGATATTCAAGATCTTTTAGGGCCCGGATATATTGTAATTAAGGGGCTAGGTCTGCCCGGTATGGTTGCTGTTGAAAAAACAGGACCAGATGATATACAGCTACTATCTAATAATGAAAATATTGATTATGTAGAACCAAATATGATATTAAGTGTCAATCTATCTCCTGATGATAGGTTGTATTCACAACAATGGGCTTTGAATGATCCAAATTTTGGTATAGATATAGAATCTGTTTGGAATAGTTTTACTGGTAGCAAAACCGTTGATGTCGCTGTAGTAGACACAGGAATAGATTATTTGCATCCAGATATAGCTGGTCTTGCATCACGAAATAATATGTGGGTAAATCCTGGAGAAACTGCTAATGACGGGATAGACAATAATGGCTCAGGTTTTATTGATGATGTACATGGTATCCATGTTGAAAGCTCTAAAAGCATTTCTACCGGCGATCCTATGGATGTTAATGGTCACGGTACACATGTCGCTGGTATTATTGGGGCTTTAGGTAATAATACTGATGGCATTAGTGGTATTAATTTTAATACTAATTTAATTGCTTGTAGGTTTATGGATGAAAATGGAGACGGAAATTTGATTGATGCGGTTACCTGTATAAATTATATTACTAATTTAAACAATAATGGTAATAATGTTAGAGTCATTAATCATAGTTATGGAGGGGTTGGTACTCCTCCAAACTCTATTGTTCAGGCTTTTTCGGCAGCTACAGCAGCAGGTATTATGCATGTTGTTGCTGCAGGTAATGATCTTCTTGATATTGATGTGACTCCTTACACTCCAGCGTCTATACCGGGTGATGGTCTTATAGTAGTAGCTAATCATACTAATACAGGAGCTCTTCATACTTACATTAAAGATGATGGGACTCCAGCCGGAAGTAATTATGGTGCTGTTACCGTAGATTTATCTGCACCAGGCACAGATATTCTAAGTACTGTTCTTCGTACAGGCAATCCAGCAATAATTCCTTATGCTGGACAATCAGGTACTAGCATGGCAGCTCCTCATGTAGCTGGAGTTTTTGCTTTATTATGTGCAGCTTTTCCTAATAAAACTATTTTAGAAATTAGAACTGCAATATTAAATAATGTTAAACCTCTAGATTCTGTTAAAAATAGCGTTGCTTCAGGAGGTATTTTACAAGCCAAAGCAGCTTATGACAGTCTGGTTACTGTTGTTACTCCTACTCCAACCCCCACACCTAATGCGACACCTAGTCCTACCCCAAACACTGCTATTACAACAGAAGGTCCTTTTAATTCAGAATTTTATATTGATTTTAATTTACCTAATTTAGAAGAAAATATTGGTAGGCAGCTATTTGTAAAAGTAGGAGGAAAAGTTTGTTGTATGATTAATGGTATCGTAAAATATTCTTTTCCTGATACTGTTCCTATAAATGCTCCTACTCCTACTTGTACCCCTACTCCTACACTTACTCCTACCCCGTCGGTAACTGTAACACCAACGCCTAGTATTACTCCGACAACTACTGCAACCCCAACACTAACTCCAACGCCTACACTTACTCCTACTCCAAGTATTACTCCTACAGTTACTCCAACAATTTCTATAACTCCAACGATTACTCCTACTCCTTCAATAACCCCAACTATATCTGTTACCCCATCTATCACTCCTACAATTTCTGTTACTCCATCTATTACTCCTAGTATTACACCTACTATTTCTGTAACGCCTTCTGTAACTCCTACTATTAGTGTAACCCCTACAATTACCCCAACAATTTCTGTTACTCCTAGTGTCACCCCAACCATTACTGTTACTTCTAGCGTTACGCCAACCATCACACCTACCGTTACAGCAACACCAACTATTACTCCTACCGTTACATATACTCCAACGCCCACAATAACAGTAACACCAACTGTAACAAACACCCCAACAGCAACACCAACATTAAGTCCTACAGCTCCTTTCGAAATTTCTTCTGTTTCAGAGTTGGATACCGCTAACAGTTTTAGGGGTGGAGATATTTTGATTCTAAGAAATCATAAAGACTGGGATTCTAGTTCTGGGAAATATGGTAATGTAATTTTACAAGCAGATAGTAGACTGGGTTTGGTTAACGCCCATTATCAAAATTTGTATTACTCAAGACATTTAGCTTCTGCCAAATTTAATACATACGCTTATGGAATGGATCTTATTCCTAGTTTAGATTTAATTGTTTTGGCTAATCATACTCATGGTATCCAGCTAATAAAATATGATGCTACTAATCTCAACACCTGGCTGTTCTCTGGTTTGCATAACATTAAGAGAAAGTCTGTGGCTGAAATAGAATCTGATCTATCAACTGTTGAGCTTAATTCAGTTAGAGATGTGCGCGTTATAGACGATAAAGCTGGAAACATATATTTGTATTGTATAGATATAAATTATGGTATGTTTGTTTTAAAGGTTGATATTTCTACGTATAGCATGACAACCTTATCTGGCCTAAAATATAATCATCCTGATTGGCCAACAGGTAGAATTGTCGGTGATGGAGTTACTGCTTTCCCTTATAGTCGAATGATAGAGTGTCAGCTTTCTAACGATGATAATTATCTATATGTTACTACTAACGAAGGCATACTTGTTGTATATGATATTTCTAATAGATCTGCACCCGTCTTTAGATCTCAAACAACTTTAGGCAATTTTGATACTAATACAAATAGAAGAAGTACTCTTTTATATGATATAGGCGTAGATCCTAATAATAAAGATCTATTATATGTTTCATCTAGTATTGGATTGTACATTTTGGATGTCTCTGATGCTGATAATCCTATACAAGTGTCTTATTTACCATTAGGTGGCGCTTCTAGTATTACTGCAGACCGTCGCTTGGGATCGTATAGCATTGTACCAAAACCAAAAAGAATATAAATTATGAATATAGATTATAACAAACCTTCCATGTTGTGGTTTAGAGATTTTCAACAAGAAAATCCATCACTACTTTTGTCTAATCATGCTAATGCTATAGAATTTGATGTTACTTTAACAGAAGAGTGTGTTGCTAATTTGAATTCTGTTGATGATGTACATGCATTATTTGGTCCAGAATATGTAGTTACACTAGCGCTTGGGATGCCAGGAGCTCTACTTGTTGTACAGACTAAAATAGATACTGACAACACCTTAGACAAAAACAAAAATGTAAAACATTTTGCTGCCGAACCTCCCCCTATAGCTTTGGAGTTGCCAGAACAACCAATACAAACTCTTACAAATGATCCTAAATGGAATGAACAATGGGGCTTAAATTCTAATAATCCTTGGCATATAAATGTAGAATCTGTGTGGGCAAATGCATCGGTAGGTGATCGTAATGTTGTATGCGCAGTATTAGATACTGGTACTCGTCTTACTCATGAAGATATTGTTGATAATCTATGGACAAATCCTAACCCTGGCCGCACAAGTGGCGGAGACCCTTTCACAAATGATGTTCATGGAATCGGTGTTAGTGCTACCGGAGCAGGCCCTGACGATACTTATGATGAAGTCCCCAATCAGTATGGAGGTCAGTTTTGTGGGAGTCATGCAGACCCGCTTATTCGTCAAGCTGTCTTAGATCATGGTTCACATTGCGCCGGTATTATTGGAGGAACAGGATCTAATGGTAGAGGAGTAACGGGAGTTTGTCAGCAAGTCAGCATTATGACATGTCGAGGGTTTAGAGTTTTTTCTGGCACATATACCTCGAATGGGGTCACAAAATGTTATTGTACCGGCGACCCTCCTCCAAGTGATGGAACACCCTGCCCAAGATGTATGCTAATCAAACATGCCGACCAAGCACTGATGATTAATTACATTACAGCACAGAAACAGGCTGGAGTGAATGTAAGAGCTGTTAACTTGAGCCTTGGTGGACAGGGACTCTTTTATCACAATCAAAACAGCAATAAAAGAAGAGCTTTTGCTGCTGGTAGTGCCCAAGGTATTGTATATGTATTTTCTGCTGGTAATGACAACGTAGATATTGATAATATTCCTGATTATAGATACGTTGACCCCAGTACCGGACAGGTCGGCTATTACCCGCAGAGCTACTGGCCTGCAGCGTTTGCTAATGAGAATAATTTTCCTGATATTGTTGGTATTGCTGTAGCGGCTATGACAGATGAGGGTAAGGGTGCAAGTTTTTCAAATTATGGACAGCAGTCCGTTCAAATTGCTGCTCCTGGTCATACTATTATGTCTTTGGGTAGTACCAGTAATACAAATTATAGGAATATGAGCGGAACCAGTATGGCAGCCCCAATGGTTGCTGGTGCTGTTTCTTTACTTGCTGCTGCTCAACCAAATGCTAGCGCTAGTGATATTCGTAATGCTATCATTCAATCGGCAACTCAGACTGATGCTTTTAGACATACTCTAGTACCGGGCGCGGAAGAACACAGACCTGTTGTTAGTGAAGGTAGATTAAATGTTGCAGGGGCTTTAGCTAGACTTACTAGTAGTACTCCATCTCCAGTTACAAATTCTGTTGTTGTTAGTAATGTTGAGTTCAATTTAAATGTAGTTAATAACCATCCTTTTTATGGCTGCGGAAGCAATCTCTCTCCTACTGTTACCTGGAACACTACTTTTGGTGGAAGTTGTAATAGTAGTAATACGACTTTTTCATTAGTTATGAAAGATATTGACGCTGGTGATAGTATACATTGGAATATTATAAATATTAACGGCAACGCCAACTCTGTATCTAGTGGACAAATTTCAGGAGGTACTATTAATTCGATTACGTGGGGAGCTCAACAGAATGGTGATGGTTATGCTGGTCCATTCCCTCCATTTCAGTCTACTCATAGATATACTATTGAAATTACTCCATCTAGTGTTATATCAGGCACGACACACACACAGGGTACCAAGACACGAACCAATGCTGTATGCTCTACTACAAGTCCTCCCCCAGTAAGTCCTCCGCCAGTAAGTCCTCCACCAGTAAGTCCGCCGCCAGTAAGTCCGCCGCCAGTAAGTCCGCCGCCAGTAAGTCCGCCGCCAGTAAGTCCTCCTCCCCCAATTATAGGAACCAATGGAACAGTACAATATTTAGGAACATTAGACTCTCATTATCTTGGCAAGTCTGGTGTAAAAACATTTTTCTCTCAGTCTTTAGGACCTACATCTCCTAACCGTCGTATCTTTTTGTGGGGTCTGGTTACATATTTTCCTGCAGGTGAGGTACGTACTTCAGCAACTATAGATGTTAATGGTACTGAATATAATTGTATCAGATATGGAGAACAGCCTTTAGGGGCTCCTCTTGGTACCGGATTTGGTAACTATTGGGGCAGATGGGAAGTATATGTATCAGATGAAATTCCAACTGGTAGTGTTGGAGATATTAAGTTTTCTAGTGCTTCAAACGGAATGAGATCTACTCAGTTTGGTACTTTTTCTGTACTGGTAGGTCATGGTTTCAATCTTATTCCTAGCTTAAATAGTAGCAGCACGCAGAATTTGGTTGTTACTATGCCCGATAAGTCCTTCAACTTACCAATAGGTAGACAAGAAAATAGAATTACATCTGGATTTACTTTAAATAATGTCAATGATCCATCATACAGTTGGATTGAAGCAAGAGTCGGTCAGGGCTGGTTCCAGAATACTACAGGAGGATCATTAACCAAAACATTCAGCAGTACTGCTACACAGATAGATGCCAATAGTCAAGGCTATAGAGCACCTATTTTGTATGGTGCGAATTTTACGGTAGCAGTTGCCCCATCTGTAACACCTACCCCGACACCTACACCTACTCCTGCTGGTCCTCCTCCTCCTCCGCCACCACCTGCGATCATATATCCTAATTCTGCGGACGAGTTGTATGTCGGAGATAGTTCAGGCAATGTATATGTTGTCGACGTAAAAGATAAAGGCAAGCCGTCTGTAATAAAAGGTAGTGATGATAATCCAGTTTCCATTAGAGGTAGTGCAGGGCTAAGGAAAATTGCTATACACAGACAAAACAATACTGATAGATATGATCAATTTTATGCTTCAGACTATAATACAGGAGGATTTAAAACTGGGACGTTCCATAATACGGCAAATGACGTAACATACTTAGCTAGAACTCAGAATGATTTTACATTGTCCTATTTAAAGATAGTATGGAATCAAAAAATTATTAATTTTGAACACTACTTTAGAGAGAACTCTAATATAAAACTTTCTTTTGATACTACGGCAGATCTTGGGAGAAGAGGAGGTTCTGGACAACTAAGAAATTTTGTACAATTAAATAACGTTGCCGTTTGTCCATTAAAAACAAATGAGGATGGCTTCACTAAAGAATTTTTACTTTCAACTACTACCTCTATTCCTGATTATTTTTCTCCTTTAGGTTTTAATGTTCGTTGTCCAACAGACAGCACTTTAAATAGAGTATTCTCTAACAGAACCGATGCTATATCGTATCAAAATATTCTTATAGCTAATGGATGCGCAGCTACTGCATCTAGTAGTGCAGATATTACAAGTCCTGTTTACTCAACACTACCTACAGCATATTTAGCATCTGATAGGAAAGATATATTTCTAGAAGTTCAACCAAGAAGGAGTAGCAGCGTACCACAAATTGCCAATGCTTATAGACAAGTATATAAGATGTCTTCGCCTATAATATATACCGATTCAGACCGATTTGAGTATACTCTGCTTGGAGCGGGATATCATTCTCCTAGAGATATTACATCAATAAGTAGCGGAAGTGCTGGCGGACTAGGCAGACCTACGGACCCTACTAATGCACCATGTACACAAAATCGTTCGATTGGCTTAATGAATCAAAGCACTTCTATCGCAAAGAAGATGGTTCGATCAGGCACCCCACCAGCTTTAACCAGTACAAAATACGATAGTGCTATAAAAGTTATTGCTGGTAAATACCAAACTATTACCATAGATAGTGATGGCGATGCTTATTATACGGGTAATAGTAATTATGGACCATTTGACGCTGGTTCTTTAGTATCTTTGAGTGCTACTGGTGGCGAAATAACTACTTCTGGACAATATACTATACATACCTTCAAACAAAACGGAGTATTTAATATTAACAACGCTCCTGCTAACGCAGAGTTTGATATTTTGATTGTTGGCGGTGGTGGAGGTGGTGGTGCAAACAGAGGTGGTGGTGGCGGTGGTGGTGGTTTAATTTATGAGACAAACCAAACAATGACTGGTGGCACATATAATGTCACTGTTGGTGCCGGAGGTTCAGGTGCTGGTACCGGTCCAGCGTCAAACGCCACTCAAGGAGGTTCTTCTTCTATTATAGGCCCTTCTGTTTCCCTAACAGCTTTGGGTGGTGGTAGAGGAGGAAGTGCTAATGGTGGTCACACTAGAAATGGTGGCTCTGGTGGTTCTGGTGGAGGTTCTGCCTATAATTCTAGGGGTAATAATCCAACAGCTGGTGCGGGAACTTCTGGTCAGGGTAATTCTGGAGGTAGAACTGGAAACCTTAACACCAATGATCCTAGAAATACAGGAGGTGGTGGTGGAGCTGGTGCGGCTGGAACAGGTGGCTACTCTCCTAATATGAATGGTTCCGACGATTATGGAACAGACCCAAATGGAGGAGTTGGTTTACAAGTTGATATAAGTGGAACAAATTCTTATTATGCTGGAGGTGGCGGTGGTTCTTCCGGTAAAGGTCCAGAGGAAAGACAAGGATATACTACTGCTAATAGAGGTCTTGGTGGCAACGGAGGTGGTGGCGACGGAGGAGCAAGTAATGCCTCTCCACATCTTGGTACCGATGGCATTGCTAATACTGGTGGTGGTGGAGGTGGATCCTCTGCTTACACTGGAGCATCTGGCGGCAGTGGAGTAGTGATAATTAGATATAAAACAGCTGCAACAGGTGGTGGTTCTGATGAGTTAGATCATATGCGCAAAATACAAGCATATACTCTATCAGGAAGCACATATAATCCTGTAAATGTTAGTTTTGTAGATGCTGCAATAATGACATACAATCATCAAGGAGCTAATTTAGCAGATAAAGCGACATATACAGTATTTTTACTAGACGATAGGGGAGAACTTTATACTTTTGGTTTTGACAGTTCTGCTTCGGCCCGTCATCAATATCAATGTGTAAAATATGAAAAAGAATTAATTCTAGAAAAATCTATAGCTCCTAATAATACTTATCCTCCTACCAATATTAATTCAATATCTGCTGGAGCAGACCATGTGATAATCGTAAGACATTCCAAAATGTATGGGATGGGATCCAATGCTAGAGGTCAATTAGGCTTACCTAGTTCTGTGCCATACGTATCGTCTTTTAGATATATTAACAGTAATCAAAATGTTAGAATAGCTCAAGTTGCTTGTGGGCCATATCACACTATGGCAATGGATACAGACGGCAATATCATAGTAACTGGAGACAATACTGATGGTCAGTTGGGTCTTGGTTTGAACCCAAATACAAATAAAAATGATCATGCCAGATATGGTTTCAATGTTTTGAATACATCCAATTTATCTGCGTATCCAGCTAAATTTATTTTTGCATCTAATTGTGCTGATCATTATGTATATCAATACCCATGCACTACCAATGGTAGAACTAGAGCTTGTCAACCTGGAGAAGATGCCAATAAGCCTCCAGTAAGATCCAAATCTAATTGTGGTTATGTTGATGTTTTAAATAGAGTTTGGGTTTGGGGAGATAGATCTTATGGTCAAGCAGGTAATTTATTAAGTTCTACTCATAATTCAACTGGTACTGTTGGTCCGTATGTTGCTGATGGTAGAATGATGATTGCTCCTGTTTATGTTCCTTATTTCTATACGGGATTTAGAGGAAGTATTGTAAAAAATCAATCGTTTATAGACAATATACCTAGTTCATATTCATCAAAAGTTAAAAAAGGATATTTTATAAATTTCAATTTCTTATACACAACAACTGCTGCAAATTCTGTCTATGATTCTGTTAATAATAGAACGACAATTACTCTGAACAGTGTTGAAGGTGTAGAGTCGGGAATGTGGCTGCAAATAGGTCCTACGAGAGCTTGGGGTACGGGCAGCCAGAAAGGACAGGTCATCGCTGTTAATGCTAGTGCTAAAACAGTTACTGTTATTGGCAACAATACTATCAATAATAATTATGCGGTTGTATTTAAGGCTTTCAAACAACACACTCGTATTTTATCTGTAGAAGTCAATAGTGATGGAACATTAAAAGCAAATGTTAGCACGCCATCAGGATATACTAAATCCTATTCAGGTACTGAAGCCACCAGTATTGCATATACATATTACTATTTGAGATCGGAGAATGTGGCAGCAGGTAAAGATGGAATTGGATTGATTGATACTGGCGGTCGGTTTATTCATTTTGGTTTAGATAAAGGATATAGAAATTCTTGTGCTGCTGTAGATAAAGCTATGGGAATCCCTTGGCTTGCTGAAGGAAGTGCAAATATTAATGATTTTGTAGATATTAGCTATGGGCTAGACCATTTAATGCTTCTGAGAAAGGAAGAGCCAGCTCAATAAAGGTGTATTTTATTGATAAGGAATCAAGGGGTTAATTAGAGAAGAAACATTTATGACACAATATAAATTTCCAGATTATACGAACTTTATACCAACCGATGCTGATCGATTAGATACTAATAGAGGCCACATAGGTTTAGTATTAGGAGATCGCGCAAATAGTACCTATTCCTCTAATCTGATATTTTCTAAAAAATATCCCAGCTATTTCTTATCTATGAATAGAGGAAGCCATGTTGGTGGTGGAAACGACGGTATTGTTCCGGTACCAAGACGAAGAAATGCTACAGGTGTTGATAATTTACAACCTACAAATTATGATTTAGCTACAAATCCTACAACAGAGGAATTTAGCCCACCAACACAATCTTTGTTCTCTAGTACAGATTCAGAAAATACAACTTTTACGCATGATACTATAATCATGGGTGAATTTAATTTAAATAGAGATCTATATAATCAATCAGAGAATCCTGATGTTTATTATATTCTAAAAGCAGATGATACTTTTGCATATGTGTTTAATGATTGTCGAAGAGAGGGAAGTCAATTCATAAATGATGCAAGTTGTAACTTGTCGGAAGTTTATTTAGCAGAATTTGTAAAACACAAAAACAATCGACCTGATATAATTTGCGTAGCTGGACAGAGCAGATATCCTGTTCAATTTGATCCTTTGATCGCTAGAACTGCAGACGGTACTGAAACCAGAACATCTATTGACATAGGCAAAACTATAAATTTTTGGAAAATAGATTATAATAATCAAACAACAATTAAATTAGATTTCGATCATGTTGAAGCTGTTACTTATGAGGTACCCCCAGGAACACCATCGAATGCCTCTGCTTTACCGTCTAGTAATATTCAATCATTAAGTTATCATGGTGGAGATAATTCTTCTTCAGATAATGTTTCTACAACTACCACATCATTAACTCCTGGTTGGTCAGATAATATTGCTACCCGCAAAGTTGAGGCAATACTTGCAGATGAACAACAGGATATAGTATATCTAATTTATGATAAAGCGTTTGGCGCTAATGGCTCTGGTGCCGATATCGTATCCGCAGCTAAAATAGTTGCTGTAGATATATCTGATGTAACAGACATTAAAAAAATAGCAGAATATGTTGTAGATAGTGGAGATAATAGTAGAATGGACACTATTGCTAATGTTATTCTCGACGAAAACAATAGTATTATCTTTTTTACGACATCTAATGGAGATGGACTGCACGACACTATAAAAGGCATATATTTTGACAAAGCATCTCAAACATTTTCTCAAAGATGTTCTTACAATCCAAATCCACGCACTAATTATACTTGTTTAGAAAGACATACTAGTGGATCGAACGAACTTTTATATGCTGGCAATAATGTATATAAAGACTCGTCCAATAATGACACCTTGAGAAATCAAACAGGTTTGTCTATATTTTCGCTCTCCAATAATTTTCAATCTGTCATACTCAATAACATTCATCAACTGCCTAGCGTATGGAATGGTAACGACCTGCCTATAGATAGTGTAGATTTTGGTTTTGTAAGTAGATCGCCCACAGTGCCTTATTTAATTCGTGTTTTGGATAATAATTTACTTTATGTTGTTTATAATAAAGCATATCAGTGGCTTACAAATGCAGATGGTTCAACAATCATCAGTCGACGTAAGGCAGACGATATAGAATATATTGATGATCGAACGGCTAGAAATATTAGGAATTTAATATACATATATGAAATAGAAGAAGAGGGTACACAATTAGTCGCTTGTGCTACATCCTCACAAATTTCTGTAGACTCCCACAGTGAGCCTAGACCTTTTAGGATGTTAGGTAAAGATCCCATATCATCAGATGGTTCTGTTGCATCTAGCTATTACGAGGAGGACACTGTAGATGGTGTTAACTATGCTCCTCTTTATAGTCCTTTCACTTCTCTTCCAAGTCCCGTTGCTATGCTATTAGAAAGAGATTTAACTAGAGGAGAAATGGTTCTGTTACATCAAGGACTAAGTGGACACGTAGGGAAATTACAACTTGATAGATTGATTACGGTTGATCGTACAAATTTAAATCTAATACAAGAATTTAATTATGAAGACACTCCATATTCTTTAGATTATTATTCATCTTATTATATAGATCGATCTTCGGAAAAACAACTTATGGCCGTAGCTAATGGGTCTCAAGGTGTTAAAATTTATTTTTGGAGAAGCAGCAGTAATTCCTGGCAGCCTTTAACTACTTTACGGCCATCAGAAGACGTTACTCGCACAGTAACAGACGAAGACGGAAATGAAACAACGACTACAGAAAATGAATATGCTAAAATGACAAAAGTTTTAGTTTTTAGCGGAGGCTATCAAACAAACCAAAATCTAAGATACCTATGTTTTATTTGCTTTAGTGAGCAGAATATATATAATTATGCATATGACGAGGACGATAATAGTATAGATTTAGTACAAACTATAAAATATAGCGATATCTCTAGCCTTGCAACAGCTTCTCAATTATATTCAGTTTTACATGCTAATATTAGCGACCATAGAAAGAATGTCCCTAGTACGCTCACCTCCTACCCGCGTTTAAATTTCTTCATTAATATCCATGATCTTACAGTAGATGAAACGATAGTAACTCCTCCTACGCCTAGTAATCTGATTGCTCCTAGTCCTCCTCCCGCATCAGCTCCTGCTAGTATAGCTACTGGCACCTGTTCATATTGCGTTACTATTCGTAGCACAAAAGAATATGCGGTTGAAGGTTCTACTTTTAATCGCACAGAACAATTATTAGCTGATTGTCGAGCTGCTGCGCCTGTTGGTAATGGAAGTGAAAATTGTGCTCAGTGTCAACAGGTTATATCTAGTGTGGGTGCTGACGGAGTCGCCACACACTATAAGTGGCAAAAGGGGATTCGTATTTGTAGTTCAAAATTAATTGGTACGTCTACAGTTGTAGATAATACTATGTGTACAAAAGACACTGGTGACTTTATGAATATATTCGAAACTGGTTGTGCAGAATATTTTGATGCTAACAGATTTAGTGGTTCTGTATTCAATGTTTATAATTGTGAATTTGAAGAAGGCGGCACTTGTGAAGGTTTGGATCAAAGTTCATTACTGTAAAAAAGTTAAAAATTATGTATATTAAAAATATAAAAAACAATACGTGGCGTCAAACACAGGAATAAAAATGGCTACATATAAAAGTACTCTTGCGGTTAGTATTGAGTTTATGCTAAACGAAAACGAGGATTTAGGCAGATATGTCTATGAGCTACGGTTAAGTCCTGAGATTACTGTTGAACAAGATTTATTAGTAGATCCGGACTCTATTACCAATAGTGCTGCGGATATGAATGTGCTTGGAATAAGAAATAGCCATATAGCTGGTGCTGGTGCGATGGGTACTGTACAGAGAGGCATGATTAAAGTTGGACGAGGCGATGAATTTATATTAGATAAAAAACCAAAAAGCACTAATATAAATTATTATAACTCTAATAGAAATGTTGCATTAGGCCAAAGTAATGGTTCGTTTAATCAGGGCATTGGCGTGCCCGGTAGTCCGAAGACTTTTGATTATAATCCTTCTTCTATATTGCCTTTTGAAGAAAGTGATTTAGGAGCAAATGTTAATAGACTTTTAAATCTTAATATAACCACACCCGCTTTTAGGCATATAAGACTGTATCGTACTACGTCAGGAAATACTACCCAAGATCGTGGACCTGCATTATTATGCTATCCAATGTTAAAATCAGGAATAGCTTTTACATACGAGACTTTTTCTCAACAGGTATTTAATGCTATTAATCCTGTAAATATTAGTGCGATAGTAGAAATGTTTCCTATTAATGGAACTTTTCTAGATTCAAATACTGAAGAAGTTGTTTCTACGGCTTATCATGCTGCTAGTGATACATTATTTATAGCCACAATTAATGAATTTGGGGATGGTAAAATTATAGGGTTGGATGCTACTTCTTTAGGAAGAGAACAATATTGTCGAATATTAATACCTGCTGACATAGACGATAACGACAATACCAAATCCAATGTTGATATACTTTTTAACATATATATAAAAACAAATAATCCAGATGAAGACTTTTTATATGTAAATTTTGAAGGTAGTAGTGGTCAAAAAACACTTAGAGTATATGATTTATCTACAACAACTGCACAGGTATTTCCTCCCGCTTCTCCAACACCTACGCCAACAGTTACTCCTACGCCTACGTTAACCCCAACTGTTAGCTCTACCCCTCCTGTTACACCGACAGCTAGTGTAACAGCAACTCCTACTGCGACCATACCTGCTACTCCTACTGTTACCCCAACTATTACTATAACGCCATCAATTACGGGTACAGTTCCTGCAACTCCTACAGTTACTCCTACCATAAGTGTTACTCCAAGTATAACGCCTACAATTTTCCCTACGTCTACTCCTACTCCAACCTTGACGAGTATAGGTATCCCTAGCGAGTATAGATATACTCGTAAAACTTTAAATTTAGATAATCTAGTACCATGTCAAAAATATAAATTAAAACTTGAAGCACTACACGCCCAATATGGTAAAATAGCTATACAGATTTTAGATTTCAATGATTTAGGGTCTACACAATTTGATAATGAAATTACTTTCGAATCTCGTAATTTGCAAAAATATTTTAGAGACACTAGTAACGGTTCAGGAAGCATTGCTAATAGTATTTATAATCCAGAGTCTTTGCCTATAGCACATGATGACAAAGTATATCAGGCTATTACATATACTATATATCATAGTACAGGAATCAATACTTTTGTTTTAAAATATACTTTAACGTCTTTGTCTACAGGGAAAACAATAACTGAGTCAAGAGTCGTAAATTGTGGAAATAGAGAAGAATGTGTATTAGAGAGGGTAGATTGTGAAGATCAAAATATTACTAAAATTGTGCAAAAACAAGACGGCACTTTTAGAATCTATGTTTCTTTAGATCCTAGACCTCGCTTTGGCATCCAAAATGATTTAATTAATTGGATAAATGATAATAAGTGTTGTAGTCTACAATATAAAGTTGGTGCAAATGGTACTTGGACAACACCATCTCCAAGAGCTATTGGCCTTTGCGAAGTATCTTTGGGAGAACCAGCTGTAGAAGGTTCTGTTCCTGGGGGTAATAGTCCTGTCACAGTTCCACCAAGTCCTCCGTCAGGAAGTACTCCTCCAATAAATCCACCAGCAAGTCCTCCGCCAGCAAGTCCTCCGCCAGCAAGTCCTCCACCGGCAAGTCCACCTCCAGCAAGTCCACCTCCAGCAAGTCCACCGCCAGATCTTCCTCCTCCACCCCCCTATAGTCCCTACTAGCAATACGAATTATTATGGCAAATATATTATATAATATTATAGTTTTATCCGCTAACAACAAATTTGGATATGGTAACAAATACCATATTAACGAAGCAGTTAGTCCAGACTTAACGTTTGTAGCAGGTAATACCTATAAATTTGATTTGTCTGACAGCAGCAATTCTAATCATCCTTTAAAGTTTTCTACAACCAGTAATGGCACTCATAATTCCGGAACAGAATATGTAAATGGCGTTAATAGTGTGGGAATTCCTGGCACAGCTGGATCTTACGTAGAAATTACTATAGACTCATCTACTCCTGACAATATATATTATTATTGTGGTAATCACAGTGGTATGGGTGGAGATATCAATATACAATCAGAATCAAGCACCAACACAAGTCCTAGTCCCACACCTACTCCAACACCTACTCCTAGTACCGCAGTAGACACAAATTTACCAGACATACCAAACAATATCGCTAATTGTAGATCTGAGCCTTTTATTAGAAGGTGTTTGTCCGGAGAAATATCTGTTAAAAACAACAGAAACAACAACCCATTAGTATGGACAGATACTGGCTTATATGTTCATCAAAAAGATATTGTATTTATAAGTACTAGAGGTTGTATTTGTAATGAAAGTTCTTCTTTGCTTACTGAAGACGGAGACGTTATTAGTGGAGAGGATAACATCTCTTTATTTGGGGATTCAACAGATACTTGCTCTAGTGTTCAAGGGCTACCAGATAGTAACATAAATAAATTATATGCTACAATATTACCATTAGGTGTTGATCCAACCATAGCTAACAGATTTGATATAGATGTTTCTCCATCCAGCCCAGGATCCAGTAAAGCTTTTAGTGTACCAGATAATACGAATGGTAGATTGTGGCTATTGCCAAATTCAGATAATTATGACAATGATAATGCTTATTTGTATTGTGTTAATATCAATATTGATTTTTTCGCAGCAAGCCCGACACCAACACCAACACCAACTATTACACCCACTATTACATTAACCAACACTCCAATAATCACACCAACCACAAGTGTCACACCAAGTATTACTCCTTCTATTACTCCTACGATTAGTATTACTCCTACCGTTACTACTACTCCTAGTATTACGCCAAGTGTTTCTCCTAGTCCAACACCAACTTTGACGCCTACTCCAACATTAAAAAACTGCAATAATATATATTCTGATTTAGCTCTTTATGATACTGAAATGTGTTTGATTAATCAAGCAAGTACCGTATTATATGTTGCGGACGGATATCATGGTGTTAAGGTTGTAGACATTTCTAATTTAGATACTCCTTTTGTTAAAAAGTATATATTAAAAAATCAAAATATATCTAAAATTGCAATATCTCATGAAAGACAAAGGTTGTATATAGCCAATGGAAAAACCATTAGCGTATATAATATATCAGATCCTTTAAATCCAACTTCTGTTACTGACATTAGCTTGTCATCTATATTAACAAACGCTAGCGAAGGCGTAGCCGATATACAAATATTAGACACTAGAAGTCATGCTTACATAATTTCTAAACAGGGTATATTTATAGCTTTGGACATTAGTGATAATACTGTTTTAAATGATTCGTTGCCAAACGTTAACATTGCATTCAATACTTATAATAAAAATTCATTATCTATTTATGATGATGATTATGTTTATATTGCAATGAGGAGCTCAACCAGCTTAAATCTTTACAGAATTACTCTTT